>Ga0310334_100060_pt1 | contig 35139 bp, 42 predicted proteins | sample LakMicMIDCLREDC7_FD_195548 | JGI IMG/M metagenome (GOLD analysis project Ga0310334, IMG submission 195548) | Enriched freshwater cyanobacterial communities from Lake Michigan, Michigan, United States - MI23.DCL.RED.C7 (v2) (version 2) | ecosystem: Environmental > Aquatic > Freshwater > Lake...
ATTTGCAGCAGTGCCAGCAAGGAGAGGGCCAGCCCCTCTTTGATCTGCTCGCTATTGCGGCGCGACCCCTTGGCAATCCAAACAACCATGGCGTGGCTGTGATTAATCGGTTGCGAGTCTGCCCATCCTTTGGATGGCCTCGTCGCTTGGATGGCCAGGATTGCTATTTTTTCTCAGGTAAGTGATTGTCTTGTTCTCGTAGAAGTGCACAAGATTCTGAAGCGCCATGGGCTTTGCTGGGCCAACGGTGTATTTGAGACGCCATCTATCGACTGGCGAGTTGTTCATCCCTGCGCCTAGTCATTCAGCGCTGATCGATCATTTTTTTAAGCCCCGGCAATTGCCCTGGCCAGGACGTCGATGGTTCCTTGAAGGGTTTTTTTGAAACGGAGAGGGTGTCCGTCCATATAGGACGAGCAGCACTGCTGTAACTTGCGCTTTGGGTGATTACGCCCACCTTGAAGGGTTCATCCAACAGCACATCCAACAACGCAGGGAGTGCCAAAAATCCAGGATTTCAGTTCCGTCCGTATGGGGGCAGCGCCAAGTCGAAGGACGCCGCTTCCGCTGGAAAGGAATGCCATTCTCCCAGGAATCCCGTCCACTAGAGACCACGAAGAGCAACGAGTGCGGGCACCATGGGCGGCGACTGATCCAGCAAGGGCAATGCCCGCCGCCTTCAACACTCAGAACCTGCGGGGGCAGTCGTTGCTGTTCAGGTGCCTGGTGACTGGGTTCGTGACGACCGCTCCAGCACTGACCCGCTACCAGCGAGGAAGGGGCATTGATGCTTCAAGACGAGAACTGGTGGGAGATAGACCGTCCAACTGGTCCTCAGAGGCACCCACAACGGTCTGTGAGCACTGCGGGATGGTCGTCAAGGGGAACCAGTGGGGATTCAGGCAGCACCAGCAGTCCAAGCGATGCCTGAAGGCACAGAAGGCGGCGTGATGGACCACCCCCCTTTGGATGCTGATGCCGTGGGTGGTCTTTGCGGTCGCTGCTGGGGTCAAGTTCTGGCGATTGACCAGCGCCTGGCGTCAGCGAGGCACGACCAACAAGAGCACGGACCAGTTCAGGCGATCACTGGAGCAGATCTGGCAGAAGGATCAGCAGGTGGCGTGAGTCTTGGGTTTCTGTTGCACCTCATCCCTCTTTAGGACTCGGGATAGTCAGAAACCACTCACGGCGCAAACTCAAACCACTAAGCAATCAACTGTTTGCGAGACGCTGAAATCACCTTCATGGACGACTTCGTGAAAACAGCGGTCAAAAAGAGTCCAACAAGAATATCTGGCAGGGGCGACTTGAAGACTGTGATCATCAATGCCGCTACAAGCACAGAACTATTGGCAATAATGTCATTTCGCGAGCACAACCAAACTGATGACATGTTGAGATTGTCTTCTTTGTGACTTGTCAATAGCATCAAGCAAACTAGGTTTGCCACAAGCGCCAAGATGCCGATTTGAGTCATGGTCTGAGGCGCAGGCATTGACCAGACGCTTAGTTGATAGAGACCCCTAATCAGCACAGTCAATGCCGACGCAAGCATGATTACTCCCTTGAGAAGCGCCACCCTTGCTTGAGCGCGTGATGACTTATAAATCACATAGAGACTTCCCGCATACACAAGAGCATCACCGAGCATGTCAAGGGAGTCGCCCGTCAGAGAGAGCGACTGGGCACGAAGACCCGAGACAAGTTCAACAACGAACATGATCGCATTGATTAAAAGCACAACCCATAGCACTTTTGAGTGTTGCTTTTGAAGTTGGTCTAACTCGCAACCTTTGTTCTGGCAGCAGTCACTACTCATATCAAAATTGAAGAAGTTGAACGAGTCTGAACCATGTGCTGATCAGCACTGGCATAGGAGATTGGCAATTTGTGTTGGTGTAACCACCTCTAACGAGTTCACAATGCCACAATCCCCAAGGTCACGATCTTGGATCTCATGTCCAGGGACACTAGCGCCGCGAACTTCAAGACGCAGAACCTCCGTGGGCAGTCCCTGCTATTCCGCTGCCTGGAAACTGGGTTTGTCACGACTGCCCCTGCACTCACCCGTTACCAGCAAGGAAGGGTCATAGATCCGAGTCGCAGGTAACTGGTGGGAGAACGACCCGCCAACTGGGTCAGGGAAGACCCCACGACCACCTGTGAGCACTGTGGAGCAGTCATCAGGGGCAACCAATGGACCCTGAGGCAGCACCAGCAGTCCAAGCGATGCCTGAAGGCACAGAAGGCGGCGTGATGGACCATCTGAATTGGGGATACCTCCAACTGGGTCTGTTTGCCCTTGCCTTTGGCGGTCTCCAGGTCTGGTGGATCAGCAGCACTCTGCGAAAGCGAGACCTGGCAAGACCGTTGAGCGAGGGCGAGTTCAGACGGTCACTGGAGCGGATCTGGGCGAAGCGGACCTGACGGAGCACTGTGCTGCGCTTTGAAGCACAACGCATCACAGGTCAAAGAGACCACCCTCGTAGGTGCCAAGGTCGTTCTCGCAGTTCTGGAGCGAAGTCAGCAGGTCCTCCAGCAGGACCCTGACCCGAGGTGCTTGGAGTGGGTTGGAGGACGCCTCCACGCCGAGGTTGGTAATCCCCGTGGTCAGTTGCTCCAGGGTTCCAAGGCAATCCTGGAGCAGTTCCAGCGAGATGGTGGCAGTGGTCAAACGAGGCATCGGTCAGACGCAACTGCCTAAAGGGTTCCGACCCTGGAGGCGTTTGGTCAATGCGGTAAACGCATAACGGGCAAAACGCAGTACCAGCGGCGAAAATGGAGGTCAGCGTCTAACGCCCGTGCCCACTCAGGGACCTGTTCCCGCTCAAGTCAGGCGTAAAATTGTAAGATGAAAAAAACGAGAGGACTATGAGAAGCATTCTCTCTCTGCTTATTGCTATTGGATGCATTGCTCCACTCTTTAGCGCTGGAGAAGTGGAAGCGCATTCAGGCAGGACAAATAGTTCTGGATGCCACAAAAACAGAAAAGCAGGAACATACCACTGCCACTAAATATGGATAGCACATGCGAAATGAAAATGCAAAACAAAATAAGCAAGCGTGATTCGCGTTCCCAACCAAGCAAGAAGCGTGAAAAAATTTAGATTGCTGCTTGCTAAACAACTTGAGGAGGAGGCGCACGGAAAGTCAGTCTTCGGGAAAATAGTTGCTGTGCTGATCGGAATATCAGCAGTTCTCGCCGTCGCATTGACCGAGCAGGAATACGAGCACCATCTATCGCAAGCACTGAGAAGTCTGGATCTAGCAATAGGAGTTGCTTTCCTAGGCGAGTACGCAATACGACTTTGGGTTGCCCCAATGCAGAAAGGTTATTCACGGGGAGTCAAAGGCGCACTTCAATATGCTTTGACACCGATTGCCGTATTAGACCTGCTCGCACTACTACCAATAGTCGTAGGAGTAATCGGAAGCGAGTTTTACCTGCTAAGGATAGCAAGGTTGCTAAGGATTGCACGCGCTGGAAGATCTTCAAAATTCAAAACGAGCATCAGGCATTTCAACTATGCAATCTCGTCAAGATGGCAGGAGTTGCAAATTGCAATCGTATACGCAGGAATACTGCTTCTTAGCAGCAGCACAATCATGTACCTAGTTGAAGGGAATGCACAACCAAAGTTCTTTGGTTCGATACCCAGATGCCTATGGTGGTCGGTATCAACAATATCAACAGTTGGATATGGAGATGCAATTCCCATAACACCACCTGGCAAAGTCGTAGCAGGTATCACGGCGATATTAGGTATCGCAGTCGTGGCAATACCAACTGGTATCCTGGCATCTGGATTTAGCGAATCAATATCAAGAAGCAAGGAAGAGAATTCAGAAGCGCAAAACAAAGGCAACCAATAACATGGCGAAAGAGTCAAACGGGCAACAGAGAAATAAAACGGTTTAGCGCATTCACAAAATCATCTGCACCTTGACAGTTACTGATCATATATTTTTCATAGATTCCAGTTTTTGATTTGAATGTAATCTCTCCATATTCCATAACAGGGAGAAGTCTGTTATCGGAAAAACGCTTGTCGCGAGAACCGTCCTTGTTGGCGCGCTCCCAAACCTCAGAGATTTTTTTGCTGTCCTGTGGCATGTTTTCTTGCTCCAAGAATCCAGTGCGCTCAAAGAGCACACAAAGTTTCGCAAGTTCGACAATGCCGAGGCGCTCTGGATTCTCATACATAACGAAGAAACCAGGGTAGATATAGATATCGGCACCATTCGAATTGATTAGATGGAATGCTGGCGAGTCCGAGTCAATACCTGGAACATGAGAAAATGAAAAGCGAGTGCGAGTGCGTGCAATCGCCGATGCCGCCACCGACCTCAACTTAATCTTGTCGACATCGGATGCCGAGGTGATGTCCCAAATGTATTGAGACGATGTCAGGTCTTCAAAAGCAGAAAGAAGTTGTTCGTAGGTGTCAGCAATGTCATCATCCATATCAATTCCAAGTGGAACTGAAGAGGAAGCAATAGATGACTTAACCTCCTCTACCGCTGACTCCTTCTTTGAAAGAAGAAGATCCAAATACTTACGTAACGGGGGCAATAGGAAGTAGAGGAGGGAAAACTTGGAGAGATTAATGAACAAGCGCGTTTTATTGACGGAATCGTAAAGCAGTTTCAAATCTTCTTTGAGGTCATATTTCTGCCTATTTGCCTCGATGACGGCAAATTGGAGTACCTGCAGATCGGGTGAAGCAATCTCTAGTGGGTCAGCACTTACGAAATGGTAGTCAGCATTATGCTCAATATCCTCAGGAATAAGAGGAACAGACCTCTGAGGGCGCGGAGACAAGGAACGACTTGAAGGTGAAGAAGCAGACGTTCTTCCCGAGATCTTTTGACGACTGGAAAGACCTGTACCTGGGATGCCAACATTGGCGTAAGTTCCATCACCACGAAAAGTGAGTGATGCTCCACGAACACCAACTGTCGTACTGACACCGCGCTTGCTCACATTTAAATACACGCCAGGAATGACCTTGATGCGACGACGAAAAGACCACCCCATGAAGTACTAGTGCCTAGAACGTAACTAGAAAAAGAATAGGTCTAATCCTTGTTGTCTACAACCTCCAACAAATCCTCGATCCCGCAATCCAGCACTGTCACAATCTTGGATGCCAGATCCAAGGACAATGCCGATGCCGCCTTGTCGTCGGATCTTGCGAGACGCGCAACGGTGGTTGGTGCTACCCCTGCCTGAGTCGCTAACGAGTTCATGGTGATCGGTTTCTCGCCCGCCTCAGCACGGCGCAGGTTTGCCTTGGCGATTGCCTTGGCGAGGGTCAAACGAACTATTTTTGCCATGTAGACACCATACCTAGCGCACCTGCAGCAAGACAAGATGCTTTTCACACCAACCCCCTAGTGCAAGGCACTAGGGTCTGTGCATCAGGCATTCAAGACCCGTGGCATCCATTGCCGAAGTGCTGGCATCCATCCCCATCAAGGCAGACCGATTCCCGCATCTTGCGGAACTGAGCACTGATGCCCTGCTGCTGAGGCGGTTGGAGATTGCTGAAATGCTCAAGCGCCTGGAGCAGGAGCGCAGGGAGATCGATGCCGAACTGGTAGGCACCTACTCAGATGCTGAACTGCGCTTTGGGGTTCAGTTCGGGGGAGGGTGGATCCTCAAGCAATGCCATCGCACCTCTTGGGTCTACGACCAGCAGACCCGTGATGCCATCAAGGCGATCCAGCAGGAGGCGAAGCGAAGAGGTGGTGCTATCCAGCAGACCAGTGCCTACCTACAGGCATCTTGTATCGGGCGCTAAAGAGAGAGCGGCGAGATGTCAAAATCTTGCTCTAGGCGCTCTCTTCCGTGCTACGCTTTGAGCATCAGACGCAAGATCTCTAGTGACTGCTGCTCCTTGTAAAGCGCCAAGCACCAAGTTTTCTCTTCGCCCTACTGCCGACACCTTGGCGGATCTCTCACGACCGATTGATCCACGGCACCTCAAGACCAGAAAGCAGGGCACAGCAACCCTGACCTATTGCCCTTGGAGCACCATTGCCCGTCACCTTCACCACCGTGCTCCTGGTTGGTGCTGGGAAGTTCAGTCGGTTCAGGAGGTTGGCGGTGCTGTCGTGGTCACTGGGCGTCTGACAATCCCCACCGCTGATGGTGACCTGCTCCACTACTCGGCAGTGGCATCTGAACCATTGGAATCAGCGTCCAACGCGCCTGCCGCTGAAGTTGCTGCTTCCTCATGCTTGAGGAGGGCAGCAGCGTTGGCGGGTCTTGGGTTGGAGTTGTGGGGGTGAGGTGAGTAGAACTAGGATCAAAGAAAAGGTCGCGCCATGAACCCAATGACCAGTGTCCTGCTTCTAGCGAACCCAGTTGTGACAGCGGTTCTTACGGTAGTGCTGTTCCTGGAATCAAAAAAGAACAAGGAGATGTTGCAGGCGGTAGAAAAGGCAGTACGCGATACCCAGGCAACGATTGAATCAGTAGCAATAAATCTAAACAAAATAACTGAGGATCAAAAACAGTCTGTCGAAACATTTACAGGAATCAGCGATGCTCTCACGACATCAAGCACGACCAATCAACAGGCATTGACGAACGTCGTTGCAGCATTGACAACGGCATCGAAAAAGACAGAAGAAACGATGACTACTCTTGCGGGGCGCATTGAGACGACGAACAAGGAACTTGCAGAGAGCATTCAGGTGAATTCCAATAACCTTGGAGAGATAAATTCAACCCTCAAGAACGCGGTCTCAATTTAAGGATAGTGGAAAACTACCAGGAAGAATTAGGGAAAAGGTACCTGCTATACCTAAGGGACATGAGCAGGAAAGTCATCTTTGGTAGCGCCAAGTCATCGGCGGGTGATTACACAAGGATCCTTGTTTTGAACTCTAGGAAGAAAGACGATACTCGGTTTAGCAGAATGACTGAATGGACCCTGCAGGATTTAATGTCGAAGGGGAGAGAAGGGGCGAAACTAGCGGAGAAGCAAGGTGATATCGGGAATGGCATTTTCTGTGCTGCTGGAATTATCGCTGGGGTTGTCTCAGGGAAAGCAACCCAACGCGGGAAGACGTCAGTAATTGCTGCGCCGCTGGTGTATGGGCAAGTGCAATTCGAGGAGAGCGGTGAAAGCGAGATAGAAGAGTGGTTGCTGAATTACGATCTGGCAACTGAGTTGCTCAGTGGATTAGATGATGACAAAGCAGAAGGAACAATAAATCTGGAGGTGTCTGGTATACCACCCGCAGAGGTCATCAGAGGTCTGGAGGAACGCCTAGAAGTACTCCAAACTGAAGACCTGACAGAAGTGAACAAGGTGGCACAGGACTACAAGAAGTTCCTGAGTTCAGTATTGAATGTGGAATTTGGCGATTGCCCTTCACCAATAGTTGCAGTAAAGATCGCAATGGGACTAAGCGACGCAAAAGAAGAGGGCGTTAACGTCGTGGATGGAGACTGGGTGTTTACGGCACCTGTGCCCTCAGGTCTTAATACATATACCGCTCTTCAAGATATTGCCAAGAAACTTAGCAGTGCGGAGAACTGATAATGAATACTCTTTTTAGGATAATCAACTCAGTCTTTAGCGGACAAGAGTTTGAAAGCAGACATGAGAAGGTGCAAGTAGATGAGATTTATCAGCAATTAAAGGAAATCCCGTATCAACTGTCGCTTGAGCAGAAGCGAGCAGTTGTAAATGCTTTAACAAACGATGTGTCATACATTCAGGGTCCACCTGGAACTGGAAAGTCATTCACTATCTCTGCACTCTCACTAATTGCCAGCAGTCTTGGTCAGAAGGTCCTGGTTACATCGCAAAAACTACCTGCTGTCGAGATAGTCTTCAACAAGATTAAAAAGGTACTAGGCGATGATTCATGCCTCTTTTTTTCAGACGATAAAGCAAGAAAAGATCAGACAAAACTTGGCATCGCGGACATACTGGAACGTGCGCGGGCAGAAGACTATGATGCAGAGCAAAGAAATTTACTTACCTCAGCGAGGGCAACACTTGAGAGACTTGAAAGAGCAAAAGAACAAATTACCGAGATCTACAAGTTATTAAATGAGCACTACAGGAACAACGAGGCATACCTAGAAGCATTAGAGCGAATCACACAGATTTATCCAGATACGGCAGGAGATTTCAGTGCCGTAAGAGCAACAAAAGGTGCTGAATCAGAATCAAACCTCAAAGAGATTTTGAAAACCTGTAGGAGTATAAGAGATGAAGCAAGGGTAAATGGGGGCAGTGTCGATTTATCGCAAGCACTGCGCCTGAAGGTAAATGTACTTGCGTTAATGAATAGGATGGGGGCATCAGTAGAAGATTATAGAAAATATCGCGAAGACTACCTGGAGGAAATGATTACCCTTGCAGAAGATAAGGGTGCTGCATGGCGAATCAAGGAGAGGATAGACCCTGAGCAGGTGAGATACCTAAGGAACTCTCAAGTTGTGGCATTGCAGAGACTGTACGAATGGGATTCTAATGGTGAAAATCTGCTGGCAAAGAAACTCTCATGCGAAAATAGGACAAGAGTGTCTGCCTTGATGACCCTGAAGGGTTATCCAGAATGCCTTAGAGCATTTACCGCGAGACTTCGATGGAAGACAAAATCAAGGGTTGAGTCCGCCAACAAAAAAATCGATTTCAAGAAACTGTTTGAAGTCTTTCCGATCGTACTAGGTGAAATCAAAGCACTTCACCCCTATCTACCCTTTGAGGAAGAGATCTTCGACTTGGTCATTATTGATGAAGCATCGCAGGTTAACTTGGCGGAAATCGTTCCGATACTCTATCGCGCGAGAAAGATATGCATTGTGGGTGACCATAAACAGTTAGGTATTGAAGCAGGGGGGTTGATCTTCCTGAATAAGTTCTTTGAACGCCTGATGTGGCAAAGGCACTTTGAAGACATGCCAGGTAGGACGCTCAATGTAGATGAGGCAAAGCAAAGAAATCTATTGGTGACGGATTCATCAATACTCGACTTAGCGAGAAACGAAGCGAACGCTCTGCTTACTGAAAGCAACAGCAACACGCTACGGGAGCACTTCAGGTCACTCCCTATGCTTGCAGAGTTCACGAGCATCGAGTTCTATCGAGACAACCCTAAGGAAGAGGGTCTGAGGATCATGACTTCTACTCCAGGTCGTCAGAAGTTGACTGCTTTTAAGGACATTGAGGTAAACGGTTCGCGGAAAGGGGGCAGCAATAAGTCAAATCCCGAGGAGATAAGGAAGGTTGTCGAACTAATTGGTAGCATTCTTGCAGGCAAGAGAGACGGCGATTTAAAAGAGTTGCGGGAGATTGAAGAGATCTCTGGCATTCCTAGCGTTGGTGTTGTTTCATTCATAAGTGATCAGATAGCAGCACTTGATGAAGAGTGCTTGCGTACGTTCAGTGTTGAAGATATGAGGAAGATAGATTTAATGATCGGAACACCAGAAAAGTTCCAAGGCAATGAGCGTGATGTCATAATCTTTACCCCATCTGTGGACGAGACTTGCAGCAGGTCAGTAGGGTTTATGGAAGAATCAACAAGGTTCAATGTGGCGACAAGCAGAGCGCGACTATTTACCTTCTTTGTTCACGGGAAGATGCCAAATAATATGGAAAGGATGCAGCGAATGATTAAGTCAATGGAGGCACCAGAACAGAGTAGTTTTCCTGGATCAAGACTGCCGCGTGGATGGAAAGCGGATAGTTCACAACTAAGATCTCCTATTGAGAAAGAGTTGTTCGACCAACTAATGGACTATCGCAGTCGGCATAGTCAAAGAGGTCTTCATGTATTCACGAAAGTAAAGACCTGCGGACTCGTAGCAGACTTTGTGCTCTATTCTGAAAACGATGATCGGGCATTGTTATTGGAAATAGACGGGAAGAACGCTGCTGTGCTAAACAATGAGGACAATGACAGGCAGACAGAGCGACTATTAACCTTTAGACGCGCTGGGTGGGATGTACATTACTATGACTATCTCAAGAGATATAAGACAGGCAAAGATGTAGTATTTTCTGAATTGGTTGATTATGCCGACAAGTTCTTCGCGCTGATATGAGCAGTCGCCTAGTAGAAAACTTCATTGATCAGCAAAAATGTCATTTTGACTTGGTTTCCCGATATACAGGTGAAAACAACACGGCAGATGATTCATCAATCCAGTGTGAAGAGATTAGTCCACAAGAGGCGTTGTCAAATATAGGCATTACGTATCTACGTTTTACTGGAAATAATGCTGACAGAGTATTGGCAGAGATCATATGTGGCATAGCAGTTGCGCTCGGTGGCATAAGTCGAGAAAACCCAATAGGAAAATCACAAGATGGGCAACGTGCTGTCGAGTCCCTAATAACACAGTACCAGTCGGCGAGTTATTTGCTAACACCAATATTCAGATATCTAAGTCTCTTGGTAGGTTCTTCGGATCCAGAAGCAAAGATCGCAGGTGAAGATCTTGCTAAATGTATTAGGTCATATGCCGAATTGATTGTTTACCAAGATCGCAGGAGGATTCCGCATAAAAACGATTATCTTGACTACATAAATGCTCTGATTTACGAAAGTAAGAATGGTCTACCCATAAATCCTGATGCAATAGTGCTTACTCCGCGACCATCTGCACCAACCCTTCCTCCACCACTTGTCTATCCGCCAGAGGGAGAAAGTGGTGAAAGACGTGAGGGGACTGCTGATCGACCGCCCGCAGATAGACCCCCCAAAGATTTGCAAGGAATTAGTGGGTCTCTTGAGGAAGCACTGCAGAAAGTAAATGAACTTATTGGACTTGCGTCTGTAAAGGACGAGGTTCAACAGACTGTCAACGAAATTAAGTACCAGAAACTTCTAGCAGCAAGAGGTGGTAATAAAGTAACTATGTCTCGGCATATGGTATTCACAGGGAATCCAGGAACAGGAAAGACCACGATTGCTCGGATCCTAGGGGAAATATACAAACACCTAGGAGTGCTTTCAAAAGGACATATGGTCGAGACAGACAGAGCAGGATTGGTTGCTGGTTATCTGGGGCAGACTGCCATCAAGACTGATGAAGTAGTTACAAATGCCCTAGGGGGAATACTCTTTATTGACGAAGCGTATGCTCTTTCTAGTGAAGATCGCGATCAGTTTGGGCAAGATGCGATAGATACACTCCTGAAGAGAATGGAGGATCACAGAGATGACCTGATAGTCATCGTCGCTGGTTATCCAGTGGAAATGGATCGCTTCATCAACTCAAATCCAGGACTGCAGTCAAGATTCACAAAGTATATTCACTTTGAAGACTACAATGCCAAAGAATTGCAAGAGATATTTGAATTACTGCTTAAAGCGGGAGGTCATGAGATGAGTCTGGACGGGAAACAACATCTTGGAAGTATCTTTGAGACCATGAATCAGTTGCGGGATGTAAAATTCGGAAATGGCAGAACGGTTCGAAATCTTTACGAGCGCACAATTAGGAATGTCGCAACACGTGTAATCAAAACCATGCCAAGCAATATCAATGTTGTGCAACCAGTGGATATTGCGATTGAAGATGTCTATGCAGTAATGCGAGTCAGTCCTGCAATAGCACCTGATTCAAGCAATAATGGCAGCGTGTCTACGGACGAAAGTAACGGACAAGAATCAGCAGTATTCAACGCTAGAGAATGTCGAGTAGAGGTAGATGACTTTTATCTAATGGGACGCTCAATTAGAAATATGTATATTGAATCCACCGCTGAAGAAGAGAATGATGCTACAAAAAGAATGCTTAACTCTCTAAAAGATCAAGTAGCGGAACAAGACTATCTGCTCCCTCTTCTAAACGAATGCTGTCGCATACTATCGAGGATCGATCTGGAGGAAAGATCATACGGAGAATTACGCGCCAAACTGCTCTGCAAGACATTGCTAACGACCAGGATAGAAACAATATTCAACGAAAACGCAATTAAGATTGCACATGCTTTTGCCAAAGGTTATCTTTCGGATAGATTTCAGATATAAAATGAAATTCTGCGTTAAAAACTATTCTTTATCCATTCTATGCTTTATTATAGGCGGACTTGTTACTGCGCCCGCGCAGTCCACATCAGTTCTGTCAATTGGTGACGGTGACACCATCACCGTGCGGGAAGGGAGTCAACGGATCAAGGTCCGCCTTGCCTGCATTGATGCCCCTGAGACATCCCAGTCCCCATACGGGATGGATGCCAGACGAGCACTGCAGGGTCTGCTGCCCATTGGATCAGAGGTCGCCCTCAAGACCAAGACAGTGGACCGCTACGGGCGAAGCGTTGCCGAAGTGCTCAAGGGTGGCAGCAACATCAACCAGACACTAGTGCGTTCTGGGGATGCCTTCGTCTACTGGCAGTACATCAGTGGGTGTGACCGCCAGACCTATTCCCGATTGGAGAACGATGCCCGTCTGAAGGGAGCAGGCATTTGGTCGGTACCTGGGGGTATCCAACGCCCATGGGACTACAGGCGTGGCAGAAGAGGTTCCAATACCTCCTCGTCGTCAGGGGGTGGGGGATCCAGCACTGGATCAGGCAGCAGCAAATACCGCTGTAGGGAGATCGGGTCTTGGGGCAAGGCACAGGACCTACTCAAGCAAGGGCACACCTACCTTGACCGTGATGGCGACGGGGAGGCGTGTGAGTCACTGAAATGACCATCCAGATTGAATGGCAAGACCAACACGGCAACTGGCATCAGTACCAGAGCAAGCAGAACGAGGCAGATGCCTTTCGTGTTGCTCAACGTCGTGCTGAATCGACTGGGAAGCGCCATCGCCTGGTGGATGGCGATGGGCACTTGTTGGATTTGATCGGTTAGGCAGATGAACTGCCAAGGATGTCTGTGTAGATAAACCTCTTCAATAGCGTCCTAGTGCGTAGTTTCCATTTGTAGTCACTGGGCGTGGTGCCCATGACAAATGAGCGAGTGCCAGACGGATACCTACCTTTGATCTTGAGGTGACCGTTGTTGAGAACAGTCACCTCACCATCAATGGTGTAGGGACGAAGAGTATTGACCACTTCCGAGAGAAATCCTTTGACTTCTTTATTCAGTTACTCGTCGACAACAACGTTGCCATCGTTGATGAATAATTTCCTGAAACCCGAGTAGGTAAAAACAGAGGTTTTCTGCTTATCCTCAACAAAACGCTTCATGGTATATAGAAAGATATCTAAAGCGTTACTGTCTTCGCTACCAGCACCCTGAGTGTCAGCGAAGAGATATTCGGGGTGATCCTCAACCGCAAATCCAATCACTTTGTTATCACATGTGACAACAGGCGAGAAGACATCATGCTCTGTCAAAAGAGCAAGTTGGACATCAAACAATTTGACGCCATCAGAAGAGGTAACAATGAACCGATCATCGTTGCGATACTTATCCAGAAGAGGGGCGCATTTGTCAGCATAGAACTGCTGCGCCTTCGGGCAGTTGATAGTCATAATAAGAAGAACGTAAGTGAATGCTCTATACCTGAGCGGGGTGTAGGTATTTCTAGCGGTTTTTCGCCGGACAACAGATCGCATACCCCCTTGATCTAGGTCGCTGGGGCGGATCTCGCTTGTGAGGTAATTATAGAGCAAGGGACCCGCTCTGTCAACCCCTTTTGGGCAAATTAGTTGAGACTCCAGGTGCCACAAGGAGTTCAGATAGGCGCCCCAGATGGGCACTTGCTTTTGGCATTCCCAATCTTGTCGCAGACTAGACACACTGCACTGGAATGGTTTGTAGACGTTGGTATGATACTTACTGGTCTTTTAGCGTAATACTTATCAGCAATAATTCCTTAGAAGACCGCTGGAGACCTGACTAACACTTACTGGCACCAGCACTCAGTCAATATCGTGGTAATTTCCCTGAGCATCGGTATAACCACGAAACCTACCTCTCTTTGATGGGTTGTAAGTCCTTGAATAGTGCACAGGACTTCGCTGCCCATACATGTTGGTGAAGGTTCTACCATCCCTGCTGACCGCAAAGGGGACCCATCAGGTCTGGTTCTAAGGCAATGCAACCAAAATATCCTTTACGCAAGATTGTTCTACTAGTGGAGTCTCAAGTGGCAGCAGAAGACACTGTAATAGAGTTCAATATCAATAAAAGAAAGATGTCACCCTACAGCGTCTCAACTAGTCAATATTCAACCAGACAGTCGCTTCGGACGAAGACCTAGTCGCTTTAAACACACTTGGAGTTACCCTCACATGATATAATCTTACATATCGTTTGATCAGACATGCGACACGCCACATACGGACTTGCAATCGCAAGTGTAATTTTTTCAACCAACGCAACCGTATATTCGGCGCCCAACACCTCCGATTTCCGCATCAAAGGTTATTTGATCGCTCAAAACAATCAAGCAGAAACCCTTAGAAATGTACGGTTTGCAACTAGCAAGAAATTTATAGTGATGCCAGTATCCGTCAAGTCTGGCAACACAGAAAGGCAGATGGGGGATATTAATTTGCAAAAGATGTACGTCAATGAGTTCGCAACCGAGGCATTGAATCAATCAATTAGGGAAGCAGGTGCTACAACAATATCTTGGTTCAAAATTAATAACGCGCTAAACGAGGCAAGCGCACAAACCGGCGCAAATAGAGTGGATCTGACCAATGACTTATTTGTACCCGAATTACTGAAAATAGGCAAAAGTCTTGGCGCGCAATACATTCTCAGAGCATCGTTGATCAATACATCTTATGAGGTGAAGCAGAAGTCGAGCATAAATCCCTTCACATGTGCATTATTTATGGGATGCGGAAAGAAGAAAACTGTAGATAAGTCAATCACAGCATCCTTAAAACTAGACATAATCAGCATCCAAGAGCAAGACATAATTGGAACGAAGACATTTGAGGGTTCAGTAAGGACAAGGCGTCAAAGTGGAGGAATATTTGGTGGTGGCAACGAAGCAAACGAAACAACTAAAGAAGATGCCGAAGAAAGATCGGCAATAAGCGACGCAGTAGATAAGGCAATAGATTTTATTGTATCTAAAGTCAATTAATAACATTCTTTATCTCAGCATTCGATGCATGCTCACGAAGTTGCGCCATGACTGGTTCTATATATTTCTTATCAGCAAAGTTTAGAAGCAGCACTTCGTTATCACCAAAACCAGAATCATAATTAATTGCAAATATGAATTGGTGCTGGGCGCGCCTAAAAAGGGTGCCTATGACAAGTCCAGCAGGTCCAAATCCTATAACCATTTCCTCATTGAGTCTGGAACTTCTCTTCTCAATGAAAGACCAAGACTTGATTGCGTCATACCTGACCCTGGTGGTTCGACCATTGGTAAATCGTACGTTAATGCTTTTGTTTAGAAACGTAGCATTGCATGAGTCTTTATCTTCTATCTGAGAAAGACAATTGAGGGAAAAATAGAACTGGGAAGTAGATGCTCTTGAAGGAATCGATTGGAATGCAAAAATACCAGCACTCAAAGAGATTCCAAGCAGGAATGATCGGCACTTCATTGCTGTAACTATATTCGGATAGTTGTGTCCTTTTTGCTGGGCACACTATCTAGTCTATATCATGGTAATTACCTTGAGCATCGGTATAACCACGGAACCTTCCTCGCTTTGAGGGGTTGTAGTTCCTGGAATACTCAACGGGGTATCGCTGCCCATGGACGTTGGTGAAGGTTCTGCCGTCCCTGCTGACGCCAAAGGGGATTTTCCTGGGTGCTGGTGCTGCCGAGGTACCAGATGCCCCTTGCTGCCCCGTAGTAGCGCCGTAGAAGCGCCTGGAGGTCATGAACGAGACATCATCAAACTTGAGGTGCTGCTGCTGTCTGACCTGCCTTGCTCTGTCCTTCGCTGCCTCGTATCCAACTGCCTGACCCAAGACTGCTCTGGTCTTGGTGTTGAAGATCACGAACTGCGCTGCTGGGTTATAGGTTTCAAAGATTTCACGTAATTCTGAGAAAGTGATCATATGGGTAACTTCTTGTTTTGCTTTAGCAACTTGAGGTCTGCCGCCACTCGTGCTGCGATGTAGTCCTCTGGTTCCTTGAAGGCAGACTTTTTGATTATTTCTGCAATTTGTTTTTCTAACTGCCTATCATCTATCTTCAGCATTTCTAGAATTCCTCTTTTTGACGATTTCCTTGATCTTCTTGAGTGCCTTGGGGTTCTTGGACTGAATGCTCTCAAAGACCCTGACACCTTCCTGTGGGTTGTAGGTGTTGGGGTAATACCTTGATCTTGACTGCCTACGTGGATCTATCGCCCTTGGGTTGATCTCCTGCCAGTCCTGGAGTTCTGGGTCATCCTCCAGGTCCTGGAGATAGGAACCATCCTTCAGTTTGTCTCTGAGGGTCTTGAGGATTCCTCTGTCCTCCAAATATGCCTTGTAGAGCAGTTCAACGAAATCACGAAACAACATCAGTCTTCTCCTTTCTCGATCTTGAGAACCTTATTCAGGTTGCTTTCGTATTGCTGATACCTTGCCTGGAATAACTCCAAGTTCAATCTCGCAATCTCCTCTGTGATGTAGTCATAGGTCAATTTCAAATCACGATCAATACGCAGATCAGATACGTCTTCAATTCTCTGTCTTTCTTCTATTAGGTGATTGATCATCAACGCATTCACTTCTCGTATTGATGAATTCATGATTACCTCCAGACCGCTGTTGTTGGTGCTACCAGCATCTGGTAATGTGTTCTGATGAAATGCTTGTGTAGATCACTTCTGTTCATGCTGTAGTGATCCATCAACTCTTCTTCCATCAAGAGGAGATTTCTTTCATTCTCTTTGTATGAGATATGGGTTTTCATTGGGAGAGAGGACATTCTGTTGTTGAATGCCTTACATGGGACTTTGACTGTGGATCTGTTCATATGGACATCTCTGGTTATTCAATGACTTGACGCCTAAGAGGGCATCTCTGGAACTATTTATATAGAAATAAAAATCCTATGCGGAACCCTCAAGTTGCCTATAAATATTCAAAGGAACCTAAAAAACTCAAGGATTATCTGAACCCTGCCAATGTCTATTTATACAAAAAAGATCCAATAAAGAAACATTGTCAGCAAATTGAGACAAATAAAGTCATCCCTATTTGATACCCAAAAAGATTGATTACCAGGCAAGTATGTGATACAATAGAAGAAAGAAAATCAATACAATGAAACTTCTATCCGACTACAACAAAAGAAAACTAATTGAAAAACTTGATCTAGAGATCTGGTCTGCGTTTGCGCCAGAAGTCGAACCAGGAAACCGTCCAGGCATCCTTTACCGCTGCTATTGCCCCTACTGCCAGGAAACATCAAAGAAACGAGAGAAGACCTCCCACAACCTCACAGCGGTCGTCTATCGGCATCAGAAGCGATTGGGTCAGCAAGGTGATGGTCTCGGTTTCTTCTGCGCTGCTTGCGACACAAAGCATCCCAGGGTCTATGCCTTTCTGGGTGGTGAAGGGTCACCAGCAGCAGATGAGTATGCCTGGAAGCGTTTTGAAGCAGAGTGTGTGGGCAAGGGTTGGTATTGCCCTTACCCCAAGCGATGGAAGGAACTCAGCGATCAAGCGGTCAAAGCGAGAGCAGAGAAATACAGAGCGGACTACGAGCAGCGCAGGAAGACCAACATGGAACGCTGTGGCAGCACTCCCAAACCACCCACACGCAACGAACCGCTCTGTGCCGACTGAGCAGATCAAAAGCAACTCGCACGAGAGATTAGAAGGCAACTGATCATCTCCCCCAGGGAAAGCAGCAATCCGATTCAACGAAATACCCCGCTTCCCAAGAGCGGAAATAATAGACAAGACAATTGAGGTTGTAATTTTAGAGGCGAGTGAATTGACGACAATTCATCGGTTTCAATCGAATATACAGACAAAACACTTCCACACTCCCTACTATTCAAGGACGGCAAAACAACGTTCGGCGATGACATTTAAATCATCCTCGCAGATCCACGCTTCACGTATAACTTCTTTGATGTCGCCAGGAGAGGCAGACCAGGAATTACGAGAGTCGGGATTCTTAAAGTCATTCCACAAGTTATCCAATAGCAACTTATGGTCGAAATCTTCTGGAACCTCTATCTCTACATTGATAGGGGCATTGAACTGAAGTGAAATCAAGGGCATTTTAGTGTGCTAAAAACAGATGGAAGTGTTCACAAGGCAGCGCACCCAGACAAATCGGATCAACTTATGGAAGCAAGTATCCCGCTGGGGAACTCCGTAATTCACGTATACCAGCATTTGTCGATTTCAAAGTATTTGTCGACCTCAATGACCCGCTCGCCGTCAATCTTAATATCGAAAGACAGATATCGGTACTCAAGAACCCCTTCTCCACAAAGAGAAATGGAGATACCCAGGCGTTCTTCAATCTCCTCCTCTACTTCTTCGGCGAGATGATCAAGTAACTCGCGAAGAGTAGGTTTGCAATCGAACTTATATTCATATTGATTATTAAGATACCTGTGCAGGCATACGCGGATAGTGTGAGTTTGATTTTCGATGGCAGCACTCATGGTCATGAAATTGGTTAATTAATGTGTGATGGTTACGACTAGTCTTTGTCGGGGTATGGCATCTAATCAGTTAGGAACGATTGCAAATAATTTTTTGAGAGCACCAGTCTTCGATCTCGGCACGGACCCAGACCACAGAACGGGCACCCAGAGGAATCTGAGAGGGGAAGTCACCATCTGCCATAAGGCGATAGATGGAAGACTTTGATAAGCAAGTCATCTCTTTGACTTGCGGCAAGCGAACAAAGTCGCAGCGATGAAGCATCATGAATTCAAAAAGCAAACAACTTGAGATTGGTCTGTTTTGCTTTTTGACTTGTTAGTCAGTGCGATCAGGGTGGGAATGTCTGATCTTTAGTGCGCCTTACAGGCAAGGTTTATTTGGTTTGTCTCGCAGAGGGGGTTGTTCGATTCACCCCGTTTCGATGTAAGTAGTATAGGGTCTGCCTGGGCGTCCCCAAAGCGACCTGTGACACTTATATCTGCCCCGCCAAGCAGCATCAAAGAACCTCTTAGATCCATTGGGGTGCAGTTGGTCTCAAGGGGTCTTGGAGACCCACGTAAAACCTAGAAAAATTGGCACAAGGGTCGTCCCAAGAAGACCCAGGCATCCTCAGACCTTCAGACCTTGAGCGAGCAGGGCATCGCACCAGGACACCATGAACTTCCTGCGCTCTTCCAGGAATTCAGATCTGTCGTATGCCTGCCGCACCTTGTCACCAATGACATGCGCCATCTGACGCTGGATGACCTCAGCGGGGAACCCAAGAACCTCTTGACCTGCCGTCAGGGGTATGGATCGGATGCCATGCGCTCTAAGCACTGACTTGTATCCCATCCGAATGAAGTGCTGGTTGATCGAGTAAGGGTTCATGTGACCGCTTCCCCTGCTCCTTGGCGAGGAGAAGGCATATTCACCGCCTCCATTGACCCGCCTGAGCGTCTCGATCACCTCTTTGAGCGGATCGGTCAACGGGACCACGTGGTCCCTGCCGCTCTTCATGCGCTCAGCAGGAATGGTCCAAAGGTCCTCCTGGTAATCCAGTTCCTCCCAGCGCATCGGCACCAGGGATCCCACCCGCAGGAAGGTCATGAACAAGACCTTGACCGCACAGAGGGTCACCAGCGACCCATTGGCATCGTTCTGCTCCAACTCCTGGAAGAACTGGGGCAACTGCTCCCACCGCAATGTCGGGTGGGGCGTGGATTTGTGCCTCGACTTGGTGCCCTTGGTTCCCAGTGCTGGGTTCTGATCACGGGGCATCCACCCTTGATCAATGGCATGGTCAAAGACCTGCCGCAGCACCATCAGCACGTTGTCTGCCTGGACTGGGGCACGGTGCTCGATGGTCCGCTTGAGGTCCAGAACCACCTCTCTGCCCTTCCTGCCATCGGGATGCTTGTGGTCCCAGGAGAAGTGCTCAACAGGAACCCCAGCGCCAAGGACGGGCAGCACTTGGTTCCAGAGCATGTTGCGATACCCCTGCTTGGTGCGCTCACGGGTCCTGGAGTGCTCAAGGAATGCCTCCGCTGCCTGCTCCAGCGTTGGTCCGCTGTGCTGCGGTAGGGCGTCCTGCTGCTCCTGACGCTTGAGGTCCCGTGGATCTCTGCCCGTCTGCTTGGACCATGCCCTGATGCGGTCCCACTCATCCCGTGCCTCCTTGAGTGACCACTTGCCAGGTCCTTTGCCGTAGGGACCAATCCGCACGGGAACCTGCTTACCCGCCCGTCCTGGAGGGAAACGCAGGCGTCCTTCAAAAGATTTGCCACCTCCCCTGCCCTCGGATTCGATCACCAGGATCAGCGAGTCACCCACGGACTTGCTCTGACGGCGAGGACCTGCCTTCAGTGCCTTGACCTGCGAGTCGGAGAGAGGCATCCGAGGGATCCAACAACACCAATTTTATCCAACAACACAACCCCTTATTCCAACAACACATCCAACAACACGTCGTTGAGACACCCTGTGCTTTTGGGGGGCGAACTGGGACTTCAGAGGCAGCAAAAACCGCTGCACCACAAGGGAAGTGGAACAGCGGGAAACGTCTTGGGACGTGCTCAAAGCGGAGAGGGTGGGATTCGAACCCACGGAAGGTTTCCCTTCAAACGATTTCGAGTCGTTCGCTTTCGACCACTCAGCCACCTCTCCATACCGTCTTGGCGACCAACGGGCAGGGCTCCCCTGGGCAGGGGGGCCGATATGGCGCCGTTGGTTGGTGAGCGCAGCGGGAGCTGGCTGCACCACCGGCAAGACCCAGCCACCTTAAGCAGCCGCCGGGCTGCCTACAACGCCCGCCATCCGGGCGTCGAGCTGGCCGTGATCCAAAGGTGATCGGGCCGTAGCTTGGGCAGTCGGGGACGGTCCGACTGCCGCAGCCCAAAGCCCAGCCACAGGCCCGAGATTGGTTCCCCAGTCTTTTGGAGTTGCCCCTGCCAGCTCCGCCAAGACTGCCGATCCGGAAGAAGCAGCCAGCGCAGCCTGCCGGCTTGCAGTACGGCCGCCTGGCTGTCAGCGGCCAGGGGCCGCAAGCTCAAGCCCGGGCTTTGTAGCTGTTGCCCCACTTGCAGGGAAGGGCTGGTGGTGGCACGCGACTGGGCGGCCCAGGGATTGGCCGCGCTGGCTTTCGCCCCCTTGGTGTTGGCTGCCTTGGCGTTAGGGGCCGCGGCGAGATCCGAGCCGGCATCACCCATGGCCGAGATCACGGTGTTGCTGATCTCTAGCCAGCACTCGGGCACCAGGGAGGCGACCGGATCGCTGATTAACACCCAGTCGTAGCGCTGCAGGCCCAGGCCCGTGGCGAGCTGGCGGGCCCGGCCGCAGCTGAACCGATCGGCGGATCGGCTGACTAGGGCTCCCCGGCCTCCGTGGCGAGCCACCAGTAGGTCCCGTTGGCCCTCGTGGACGAGCAGCAGATGATCGCCGGCGCTCCTGGCCAGATGGAGCGCCATGGCTGCGGCCAGGAGTGCCAGGCCAGCGCCCCGCCAGCGCCTGAGTTTGGTGGGGCCAGCCAGCAGCCAGGGCAGCAGGCCGGCGCTGAACAGCACCACCAGCAAAGGATCCAACCGCCCCAGCTGCCACTGGGCCAGGGGCAGGGCTGCAAACTGGCGGCTGATCCAAAGCAGCAGCTGGGTGAGGGGCAGCAGGGGCCAGGCGATCACCCCCAGCAGGGCCGGAACCGTGACGGCCGCCAGGGCCATGGCCATCGCCCCCAGGGTGAGGGGGGTGAGCAGGGGATCCACGGCCAGGTTGGCGGCCACCGCATAGAGGGGCACGCTGCCGAAGTGGAGCAGCTGCAGGGGCAGGGTCCAGAGGGAGGCCGCTAGGGGCACCGCCACCGCCACCGCCAGCCACTGGCGAGCCTTGCTTGGGGTGGGGCCCGCCAGCTTCTCCTCCAGGGGCCTGGCCGTGAGCAGCAGCCCAGCGGTGGCGGCCACGCTGAGCTGGAAGCCCACATCCAGCAGCCAACTTGGCTGCCAGAGGAGCATCAGCAATTGGCAGAGCAGCAACACCCCCAGGGGCCGGCTGCGGCGCCCACTCTCCTGCACCAGGAAGGCCATCGCCCCCATCACCACGGCCCGCACCACCGAGGGTTGGGGGCCGGCCAGCAGCAGAAACAGCACCATCGCCCCCAGGGCCAGACCCCAGCGCAGGGGCCTGGGGCCGCTCCGGGCCAGGGCCATGACCGCACCCAGCAGCACCGTGAGGTGAAACCCCGAAGCCGCTAGGGCATGGGATAGGCCTGACACCCGAAAAGCATCGCGCACCTCCAGGGGCACGGGCACCACGGCACTGCCGAGAACCAGGGCTGCCAAGACACCGCCGGCCTCGGGGCCGCCCCGCTCCAGCAGGGCCTGGGCCATGCGTCGGCGCAGGTCGGCCACAGGTGTGGCCGGTTTGGCCAGCAGGCTCCACCGCTGCACGTCCAGCACCGTCCAGATGCCCTGCCGGGCCAACCGTTCCGCCGGGCCGGCCAGCAGGGGATGGGGAGCCGCCCGGGGCCGCCGCAGTTGGCCGCTCACCTGCAGGCGCCAGCCCTCCTGCAGCGTTGGGCAGGCGCGGAAGCGCAACTCACTGCGCCCCTGACGCCATTGCACGGGCACCCGGCAACCCTTGCCGTCCAGGTTGGGCTGGGGATCGGCGAGGAGGGTGCCGATCCGTTCGATCGCCACCCGCTGGTTGGAGTCGCCCCTCACCAAGGCCACCGGATCGGTCGGTCCTGGGCCGGGCTGGTGGCCCAGGCCCCAGGCCAGCAGCAGGGGCAGGAGCACCCCCAGCCCCCAGCGGCTCCGCCGGGGGCGCCAGAGCCAAAGCCCCAGGACCACCAGCAGGCCGGTGCCGCCCAGCTGCAGGCCCAGGGGCAGGGGTAAGACCCCCAGGCCCAGGGCCAGCAGGGCTAATGACACCACGACGGCCGCCATCGGCGGTGCCCAGGGGGACAGGGACCCTGAGGGTTCCCGGCTTCAGCCGCCCTGGCCCCAGGCGCTGGTTTTCAGAGAGCCCCCATGGCAGGGGCCCCGGCAGCTGGTCGGGGGGCAGGCGCCTTAGGGTTTCGGCCCTAGGGGTTTTGGCCCGATCGGCCGCGATCCCGCCGGATCCGACCCCGTGCCCCCGTTTCCCTTGCGCCTGCCCGTGCTGCGCCGTTCTCTGCTGAGTTCACCGGGGCTGAAGCTGGCCGCTGGGCCCCGCCGTCCATGGCGATGGCGCCGGGCGATCCAGGGGCCATGGCGCCGGTCCCTTCCGGTTGCCCTGGGGGGATGGGGCCTGGGGTTTGCCCTTTTGGTGGCCAGCGGCAGCGGCTTTGGGGCGGCCTGGGCCCAGGCCCGTTCCATCACGGTGGGGGCCGGCGACACGCTGGAGCAGCTGGCCCTGCAGCAGGGCGTGTCCGTGGAGGCCCTCATGGCCTTGAACGGCATCCGTGATCCCCGTAGTCTCCAGATCGGCCAGCGCCTGCTGGTGCCGAATCGCTCCAGCCCGGCCCGCCAAGCACCCGAGCCCCAGGGGCCGGTGGAGCCTCCTGTGGATGGCACGGGCCTGGCGGCCAGCGCCGCCCTGTTGCTGAGCCCGGCGGAGCGGCGTGACCGGGCCGAATTGGCCCTGCGGGAGCAGTCGGGCCTGGCCCGCTGGAAATGGTTCAACCGCACGGCGGTGGACTGGGCCGGATGGAAGCTCACCGCCAGTGGCGCCCGCTTCACCCTGGTGAAGGCCTCCGATACCGACCTCGGCGTCAGCCGCGGCGGCGCCTCGGCCGTGGCTGTGCAGTGCGAAACCCTGCGCCAGACCTGGCGCGTGAACGGTCAGTGGCTGCCCTGGGGCGCCGCGGCGCCGGGTTCGGTGGGCCAGCGGATCGTGCTCGACCTCTGCAGCAACACCCTGAACGACCCGGCCGTGCCCCTGCCCCCGGCCCCGCCGGTTCTGCCTGGGGTTGTGCCTGGGGCGGGCACACCGGCCCCCTAGGTGCTGGGCAACTTCAAGATCACGTCACAGACCTGCTGGCTGGGCATCTGCTTGCCCAGCAGCGGCGCCACCAGGGCCGCCAGGGGCCGCAGTTTGCAGGGGGCCACGGCGCTTTCCACCAGGCGCCCTCCCTGGAAGGACAGGACCGCCACCACCAGAGTTAGGGCCAAGCGTCTCATCGATGTCGCCTCATGGTTGGGTCCTGATGGCCTTGCTTCCAGGGCTCGCGCTCGGGAAGGCTTCGCTGCGATGGCTGGGTTTAGGCGTCAGGCGCTTGGGCCAGGGCCTCGCGCTGTTCGGGGCTAAGCAGGGGGAAGCCCAGGGCCTGGCGTTCCGCCAGCCAGGCTTCGGCCACCTGGCGGGCCAGGTGGCGGATGCGGCCGATCGTGGCGGTGCGCTCGGTGACCGAGATCACGCCGCGGGCCTCCAGCAGGTTGAAGGTGTGGCTGCACTTGAGCACGTAATCCAGGGCCGGGGCGGGCAGCTTGGCGGCGACCAGATCCGTGGCTTCGGCCTCGTACAGGGCAAAGAGTTGGGTCAGGCGCTCCGGGTTCGACGCTTCAAAGTTGTAGGTGCACTGACCCTTCTCGAAGGGCAACCAGATGTCGCCGTAGCTGCGCCGTCCATCCCAGCTCAGGTCCCAGATGCTCTCCACGTCCTGGAGGTAGGTGGCCAGGCGCTCGAGGCCGTAGGTGATTTCAATCGACACGGGCCGGCAATCGATGCCGCCGCATTGCTGGAAATAGGTGAACTGGGTCACCTCCATGCCATCAAGCCACACCTCCCAACCCACCCCCCAGGCCCCCAGGGTGGGCGATTCCCAGTTGTCTTCGACAAAGCGGATGTCGTGGTCGGCGGCGCGGATGCCCAGGGCTTCGAGGGAGGCCAGGTAGGTCTCCTGGATGCCCTCAGGCGAGGGTTTGATCAGTACCTGGTATTGAAAATAGTGCTGGGCCCGGTTGGGGTTATCGCCGTAGCGGCCATCGGTGGGCCGGCGGCAGGGTTCCGGGTAGGCCACGGCCCAGGGTTCCGGTCCGATCGCCCGCAGCACCGTGTGGGGGCTCATGGTGCCGGCCCCTTTTTCGGTGTCGTAGGGCTGCAGGATCAGGCAGCCCCGCTCCGCCCAGAAGCGATTCAGGGTGGCGATGATGTCCTGGAAGTGCACCTGTGGTCAGCTCCTAGTTGAGGCGGGCATCTTGGGGTTTGACGCTGTTGGTCCCTGGTTGGTCCCGTGGACGTCGTCCCTGTTGCCACTGGGGATTCGAGGAGTTTACTGGCGGCACCTGGGGCTGTTTGGGTCCTTAGTTGGTCCTGGTGGCCAAAACGGCCAAAACCGAGAAGGACCAACAAAGCCAGCCCAAAAGGTCTTTGCTATTACAGAGGTAAAGGGGCACTGGGCGCAGCCCAGCTGTCTAATCAAGGCAATGGAGGGGAGAAGCAGCTCTTCTACCCGGCAGTTGCTGACAGTCAAGGCACCAAGAGAACACCACAGGGCAACAAGGGCTTCGGCTGAAGACTGGCTTGGTCCACTTTTCGCGACCTTTGTTTAAAGCCTACTCGTTTTTAAAGGAAGAAGAAAAAGCGGGGGGAAAGCTGGAATTCCCCAGGAAAATGATTTATGAAAACTCCTTAAAAGACTTAAATAAAGGTGCTAGAAGGCAGACCACTTCTGTGCCCTCGCGTGCCTCTAGTCACAGCCTCAAAGCAACCGGTTGCCGAAGCAGCAGGCGAAGCTCAGGCCTGGACTCAGGGTGAGTTTCGCTTCACTCTGTTGGCGTCAGGGCCTGTGGTCAAGGACTCCCTGCTCCGGTGCGTTAGTTGTCTGGGGTTACCCCACCTTACAAACCAAGTCCTATAATCAAATCCACTTTGACACTAGGGGGGCACCATGGTTGAACAGCTTTTCTGGGTCAGCTCACAACGGCGACCATGGGCCCTCCTGGCAGCCGCTAGCTGCATCCTTGGCGGAGCCATCCCAGGGGCCCGGGCCCAAAATATGGTTGATACCCTCATCAACCACTACTGCGCCCAGGCGATGAACGCCGATTTCGCCAAGGCGGGCAAAACACCCCCTGCCGGGATGGTTGCCTACACCTGCAACTGCGTAATTCAACAGGTGAACGCTCAAGCCACCATTGACCAGGCAAAAGCCACCTGCCAAGCCCAGGCTACCGCCAAATATCCCACCCCCTAAAACGTCTTCATGTTCGCTCCGCCACGCCAGCACTTCAAGCAGCAGACTATTCTGCAATAGGAGTTGCACCTGTTTCGGCAGGTGCTCGCATCCTGGCTGTCACCCAATGATTGACCCAATGGGGGAATCCCGCGCTGGTCAAACGCCACTCGCTGCCCGTATCGGCACGGGATCTCGACTGCATCGACCGATCCGTGAAGCCTTGCCGTTTCTGTTGGTACTGGTCTTCACCCTGGCAGCCATGGGGGGGATCAATCTGGCCCTGCATGAATGGGCTCCCACACCCCTGCAGCAGTTCAACCAAAGCTTAGTTTGGTTAATTTATCTGGCCACATGGATTCTTCTACTGTTTTGCACGGCAGCAGCCATCGCGCAGCGTGAAATCGCCATGCGGCGAGAATGCAACGCCTTAGCGATGATGCTCTCTCTGAACTTCGTTTCAGACCTGATCAATGTCAACGCTCGGTTTCTCCAGGGCCGCGTAGCTGGCTCAATTTTATTTATGCAGGTCGGACTCCTGTTGGCCGCCATGCTGGCACTCTTTACATTTTTGTATTGGGTCCTTGATCCCCCCAGGCCCACGATAGAGCGGCAGGCCTTTTGGTGGGTACCGCCGCCAGGACATACAAGTCTCGATTCCCCTTGGCGACCAGCTTTTATCGACTATCTCTATTTATCCACGCTGGTGACATTCTCTTTCTTTCCCAACGTTGAACCCATAAAGCAACGATCTAAAGTAGTGGTCATGATCCACTTTCTAGTTGCTTTTGATGTGGATCTGATTTTGTTGGCCCGTGCCGTGGGTCTGCTACCTAGCTAGGCACCACTGCTCAGCTGCCTGCGCTGCTCGCTCTGCAGCCTCCAGTGCTCCCTCGCAATACCCAGGCCAGCGAGCAGAAGCCTCGGTGCCCGCCCACACCACTCGGCCATGGTCGCAGGGGCCCGGTCCCCCTTGATTCCCTGCCGCCAAGGCTGCATAGCTAGTCCAACTGCCCGGCAGGGGAAAGCTAGTAAAAGCTCCGCCAATCCAGGGTTCCCCTGTCCAAGGCTTCACGATCAGCTCAACGGGTTCCCTTGCTTGGGGACCCCAAAGGGCCTGCAGGTCAGAAAGAATGGCCTCCCTCTGTTGGGAAGGATCAAGCGCCCCTAACCGCAGGGCCCGTTGCCCCGAGGCAAACGCCGCCAGGATGCCAGGAGTTCCCTCTGGGGGGCCGCTGTCAGCGGTCAACTCCAGCACATTGAGATTGCCAACTCCCAGCCCATTGAGACCCAGCTCACGCCAGAACGCCTGGTCGTAGATCGCGAGGATCTTTGTCATGGCTCCCATGGGGGAACGCTGCACAAAGGCACTGTGGGCAGCAGGCAGGGGCGGCTGAAAGTGGATCCCCAAGCGTTGCTGAGGGGGTACGGCCACGACCACGGCACGGGCCCGGATCGTGGGGCCACCTTCGATGCGCACGTCGACCCCATCGTTGTCCTGGCTCACCTCCTGAACCGATACCTCCAGGAGGACCGATCCCGGCGATTTGAGGCTGAGCTGCTCTGCCATTCGTTGGGCCATCGGCGCGACTCCGCCCCGCACTAGCCAGGACTCTGGATTGTCCGCTTGGGGAGCCACCGCCTGGGTCCAGGCCAGATGGAGGATGGATGCTTCCCAGGGCTCAAAGCCTCCCGATCCGCCCACCCGACAGAGCCAGCTCAAGGGGAGTTCAGCCAAGGGCTTGGAACACAAGGAGGCGGCCCAGCTCGCCACGCTGATGCGATCGAGGTGCTCGGCATCCTGGGTCAGCCAGGGGCGTTGCCGATCAATTCGGCTGACCAGATCCCCAAGCGAGCGCTGGAGGTCCCGGGTGGCCACCCAGATGGCGGGATCGAGATCAAGGGCTCCGGGCTCAAAGAACAGCAAGGAGTCGTCATGGCCATCAACCAGGGGAGCCTGAAGCCGCTGGCCCCGCCAGAACAGAACGCCATCGCCGGCATAGTGGCTCGGATAGCGCTCTAGGCCGAGATCCTCCACAAGTGCCGCAAGACGATGGTGGGTGGCGCCGCCCCATTGTCCGCCGAGGTCCACCACTGAACCTGTGGTGGTCAACGTACTTTGCAGCCGGCCACCAACGGCTTGACGGGCTTCGAGCACCTGGACCTGGAGCCCCAACTCCTGCAACAGACGCGCAGTCATCAGCCCCGACAGCCCGGCTCCTACAATGACTACATCGACGCGATTACTCACCATGGGCTTGGTCAATTTCACAGGCCAATTCCACCGGCATCGGCTTCACTTTCCAGACGTCATTGGCATAGGTCTGGATCGAACGATCAGATGAGAAAAAGCCACTGCGAGCTGTATTAAAGATCGATGAGCGGCGCCAGGCCATGGTATCCATCCAGTGTTCATCCACCCAACCCTGGGCCTGGAGATAGGCCTCAAAATCAGCCAAGACAAAGAAAGGATCGCGATGCATAAGGGATTCGAGCAGTGGCCCGTAAAGACCACGATCACCGCGGCTAAACAAACCAGACCCCAACAGCTCAAAAATTTCATCAAGCTGGGATGAACTCTGGATCAACTCCCAGGGGTAGTAACCAGCCTTACGCCAGCTTGCCACCTGGTCTGTGGTAAGCCCAAACAAGTGGAAATGCTCATGGCCAACCTGATCGCGAATTTCAACATTGGCCCCATCAAGCGTTCCAAGGGTGATGGCACCATTCATCATGAACTTCATATTTCCGGTTCCGGATGCCTCCAGGCCAGCGGTTGAAATCTGCTCGGAAAGATCAGCCGCAGGATAGATTTTTTCAGCAAGCTTCACGTTAAAATCAGCAAGAAAAACAACCTTCAACAAATCACGGCAATCGGGATCATTATTGACGACATCAGCAATTCCGTTGATCAACCGAATAATCAGCTTTGCCATGTAATAGCCAGGTGCGGCCTTGCCGGCAAACACCACAGTTCGAGAAGACATTCCCTCAGTAAGGCCCTTCTTAATTCGCAAATAGCGAGCAATAAGCTGCAGGGCATTGAGGTGCTGCCGCTTGTATTCGTGAATCCGTTTTACCTGTACATCGAAGAGCGAGGTGGGATTAACCAGCAACTGATGGCGATCGGCAATCAAAGTACTCAGCTGGCGTTTCGCCGTGAGCTTGCAGGCTGCCCAGCGCTCCAGAAATTCAGGATCATTCGCTCGGGCTTCCAGCTCGGCCCAGCGCTGCGGCTGTACGGGCCAATTTTCACCCAGCTGCTCTGTAAGCAGAGCTGCCAATGGTGGATTAGCCAGCGCCAGCCAACGCCTTGGCGTCACACCATTGGTGACATTGGTAAATTTTTCCGGCCAGATCGCAGCAAAATCGGGAAAGAGATCGCGTTTGACTAATTCGCTATGCAATGCAGCAACACCATTGATATGGTGCGAGCCAAGAGCAGCCAAATGGGCCATTCGCACAGCCTTACCACCACGTTCATCAATTAAGGAAACCCGGCTGATCACATCATCCTGGCCCGGATAACGAATTCGCACTTGCTGCAGAAAGCGTGAATTCAGCTCATAAATAATCTGCAGATGCCGAGGCAACAAGCTGGCAAATAAATCCAGGCCCCAGCATTCCAGGGCTTCCGGCAGCAGGGTGTGATTTGTATAGGCCAGAGACCTGGTCGTGATCCCCCAGGCCAGGTCCCAGTCCAGCTGATGTTCATCCACCAGCAGTCGCATGAGTTCCGCCACCGCGATGGCAGGATGGGTGTCGTTGAGCTGCACTGTCCAGTGGTATTCGAAATCAGTGACAGCTATTCCACGCTCCTGAAGACTGCGCAGCATGTCCTGGAGAGAGCAGCTCACAAAGAAATGCTGCTGCTTGAGGCGGAGGCGGCGTCCTTCGTCGGTGCCGTCGTTGGGATATAGAACTTTGGAGAGGGTCTCGCTGTTCACTTTCTCTTCAACAGCAGCGTGATAGTCGCCGCGATCGAAAGCCCGGAAATCAAAACTCTCGGTAGCCACGGCTTGCCATAGGCGGAGCCGGCCACAGTTGTTGACCCCGTAACCCAGCACCGGCACATCATGGGGGATCCCAAGCGCCTCTTCGGCGGGTTCCCACCGCACCCGCTGACGCCCTTGATCATCCCGATAGCGGTGAATGGTTCCACCAAATCCAACTCGGCAGGATTTATAGGGATAGACCACTTCCCATGGCCAGCCACCCTTGAGCCATTTGTCTGTGATTTCCACCTGCCAGCCATTTTCGATCAGCTGATCAAAAATGCCGAATTCATATCGAATGCCATAGCCAGTTGCAGGAATCTCGAGGGTGGCAAGTGACTCCATATAACAAGCGGCCAGTCGTCCAAGACCACCGTTGCCAAGACCGGGCTCCTCCTCCACTGAAAGAATTCGATCAAGATCATGGACACCGAAGCGGACCATGGCCTCGCGGGCTGCATCGGTAATTCCCAGCATCAAAAGATTATTTCTAAGCTGGGGACCAATTAAAAATTCAGCGGATAGATACGCCACCGACTTTGTAGGATGACTCGCTTGGAGATCCTTGTATGCCAAATGGCGCGCCATTAGTCGGTCCCTTACGGCGTAACTGAGCGCCATATAAAGGTCGTGATCGCTGGGATCTTTGGTGCTTGCGCCCTGGCTGAAAAAAAGATGATCAGTGACAGCATCAAAGAGATTTTTGCTGGTGATTCCAGTGCGATGCGCGTTACCGTAGCTGGCGGCTTCAACAGGAGTGGAAGTAGTTGTCATGACAAAAAATGGAATAAAAAATTTGGGAATTTTAGAATCTTTTAAGCTTACGAGCTGGGGCTTCAATTCAAAATCACTGCGTCATCCAATCGGCTGGATCAAAAACGGTAACTATTCTCCACCGGTAGCATTGTCTTCTCGCATACAAAAACTTGTGGAAAATCCAAAGCAGTTGCCATACAGCTCTTCGCATGACGAAGACTCCCTCACTGTAGCGAAACAGCCAGGGGGATGGATTAAGAAAAGATCAAGGCTCCCTTTTGCCACGCCCCATCGGGGCAGTTGGCAGGCCCTGAGCTTGGAGACGGTGGTGGATCCAGATACGGGCCTTCGGGCCCATTGCCAACAAATCGGTCAGCCAGATCATTGACAGCCCCATCGCTGGTCGTAACCAGATAAAGATCTCTCGATGGTCCTACCGGCTGCTGGTAAGGGAAAAACCCTTCGGACCGCAATAGAGCAATTGAATCAGTTTCGCTGATGGCGTAATCGGAAGCCAGGGGCCCAGGCCTTGGGTAGGGCTCTGGAGTGCTAAACGGATTCTCCCGTTACCTGAAAAGGCATCCCTGGCAAAGGCTGGCCTGGCCCAGGGACTAGACCTGCAATCTGATTAGCGCTGCCATCAGCAACAAACATGATGAACTAATTAATGAGTGAATTGATGGGGATTAAATGGCAGCAATTGATTGCTTGGAACTGCCCAATTCCTTAGTTTAAATCACAACAAAAAGCAATACTATTAGGCTAACTTTCAGGGATCGCTGATGGTGGCATCTTGCTTGTCATCCAGAACCAGATTAACATTGACAAGTGGGGCATCACGTAAAAAATTTATCCCTGCCGCAACTTCCTGGTAAGGCTGCTTTGAAAGGTACTCAATCAGAGCATTGCGCTGAACTTGAGTGATCAGAACCATTTCAACAGAAGTGTCTTTCGGTTCCGAGTCAGGAAGTGAAACTTCTGAGTCTAGTTGGGTCATTGATCCCGTAGCTGTCAAATTACATTATGACCAAGGACCCATAAAAAAAATCATGTATCCTGGACTACCTTGAGTTGTTTCAATGAATTAAGATTTATCGCAGTTGGCTTAGGCTTTCAGAGAAAGATCAGGCCACGTGCACCGCAATGGATTGAGCCTGGTTTAAGCCGTAAAATGGGTTCAAGCGGGTCCATTTTGGCTGAAACACCGCCAAAAGTTTTCCACTTGTCAAGAGATGAGCAGTGGCTGACGCTCCGAAACTCTTAGCAAGGGTCCAAGCGCAGCACCCAACCGGACTTGTCAAGGCACTCTGGCTACCCGGATTGATTGGTCTTTTGTGGGGCCTTTGTCTTGTAGGGCCTATAAAAGCTTGCTGCAGCAGTCTTTAATTGACAATTGCGCTTCTGTCCTGGAAGTGCATGGGGCGTTCTAGAGGGGCGCTCGAAACGGGCTGGTGGGCCTGGCTGGCAGCCATTGTGACTTGGAGCCTCAGGCCCCCGGCGGCTGGAAGCGATGCCAGGTCCACCACTCCCCGGGCGGTAAGAACTGGACCGGAGCTGATCCAAGTTGCACTTGCACCAGCTCCGGCCGGCCGGCCTTAAGGCTGAGCCCGGCCCCGAGGCGGAAGCGTTTTTGGCCCTCCAGCAGGGATGCATAAATGGTTTGTCCGCGCTGATCGCGCAGCTCAATCCAGCTGGGCCCGCTGGTGATTACCAGTAGCTCGATGGGCTTGGTCCCACCGGGCTTTTCGGTGGAAGAGTTTTGGCTGGAGGTGGCTTGGGCGGCCGATCCTGGGGAGGCTGTTGCTTGAGGGGAGCCCTGGGGCGGGTCGGCCCGTTGCTTGTGCTTCGCTCCCCAGGGTCGGGCCAGGCCAAAGGCGCCGAGGGCAACCACTGTGGCGAGGAGGGCCAGCCGGTAGCGCGGCTGCTGGCGCTCAGCTGCCGCAGCGGCCTTGCTGGAGCCCTGCCCCTGCTCAGGGCTGGTTTGGGGCCTGGGCGGCTCGGGCGCCTGGGGCGGGGCGACGGGGGCGGATCCAGGCGCTGCGGCTAGGGCGCTGGGCGGCTGGGCCGGCTGGGGTTCGGCCGGGGGCCTCTGGGGCCCTTGGGCGAGCAGGGTGGCTGGCTGGGCGTTAGCCCCTGGATCTGGATTGGGCGCTGGGTTTGGGTCTGGGCCAGGGTCCGGGTTCGCTGCTGGTTCTGGGTTCGCTTCTTGGCCTTGGCCTGGAACAGGGACTGCAACTGGAACTGGAACTGGAACTGGGCTTGGGGAGTCAGGCGCTTGAGCCTGGGAGGGTGGCAGCAGCAGCTGGGCCCCATGCCCCGGTAAGGCCCTCAACAGTTGGTCCCGCAGCAGCAGGTTCTGCTGGAGCAGCAGCCGTTCCTGTTCGAGCAGGGGCTGGAGCTGTTGCTCGAACTTGCGCTCGTAGATCTCGGGCAGCTCGCCGATCAGCGCCTCCAGCTCGGCAATGTGCTGTCGGGTGTCCGCCAGCTGCCGCTGGATCGCCTCCAGCTCCCGTTGGTCCCCTTCGGCTTGATCGCTCATGGCATGGCCGGCGGGCCGAGCAGCAAGGGGGGATACCGCAGCAGCTTGGCAGCCCTGGCCGAGCCGCCGCAAGCGGGGCCCTGCCCGCTCAGGCCACCAGTTCCAGCAGTCCCATCTGGCCGCCCGCCAGGGGACGGTGAACGATCCGCGTAAAGCCTGCCTGGCGCGCCAGGGATTCCTGTTCGGAGCCCGTCGGGAAGCGGGCCAGGCTCTCTTCTAGATAGGCGTAATGGGCTTCGAGATTGGCCTGGCGGGCCAGGGGCACCACCAGCTGGCGCAGGTAAAAGCGCTGGAAGCGGGCCACCAGGCCGGCGGGATCCTCGGGCCGGTTGAAATCGAGCACGGCGGCGCGGCCGCCGGGGCGGAGCAGCCGCCGCAATTCGCCCAGGCCGGCCAGGGGATCGGCCAGGTTGCGCAGGCCGTAGGCGACCACCGCCCCATCGGCCCAGCCATCGCTCAGGCCCGTGGCCAGGGCATCGCCCAGGCGCCAGTCCAGGTTTAACCAGGGCCTACGGGCGGCCCGGCGCCGGGCCAGCTCCAGGGGGGCTTCCGCGGCATCCAGGCCCAGCACCTGGCCTCCCGGACGCACTTTTTCGGCCAGTAGCAGGGCCAGATCACCCGTGCCGCAGCAGAGGTCGAGCAGGCGCTGGCCTGGCCTGGGCGCCACAAAGGCAATGGCCTGGCGCTTCCAGAGGCGATGCAGGCCGAGGCTCAGGGTGTCATTCAGGCGGTCGTAGCTTGGCGCGATCTGTTCAAACAGCTGGCGCACGGCCGCCGGATCACCGGGTTGCATGGAGGTTGGGGGAGCCATCCCAGGGAAGGGAAATGGCATCCAAGCTGATCCCCGTCTCGCTGCCGTTGGCGTTGGCCGCGGGCAACAGGCCGCGGGCTTCGAGCCGATCGGGGCTGGTGAGGGTGAGCACCATCACCGTGGCCAGGCCCACCGCCGCCGAGCAGACCATGCAGCCGGCCAGCATCAGGGAAATCTCCTTCCGCTGAGTAGCCGCATCCATCAGCTGCAGGGCCCAGGCCACCAGGCCCACCACCAGCACCACCATCAGCACACCGAGGGCCGTGGCAGGGGCGGGGAGGGACGGGAACACGGCGGCGGGGGCGTTGGACGGCTGGAACGGGATTAGGGCAAGTTTAAGGGGAAGATCCCTTGGCAAAACAAGCTGGTGACAGGCGTCTGCCGCTTGCTTAGGAATAATGTAACTAGTGATTAAGGGCTGCGCGATCACCTGGCTGACCGCGGCCAGCCCAAGCCAGTCGCCCCGGTGCCGGTGCTGCGGTTTCGGGGCAGTTGGCGGCGGCGGGGGCAGCGGCGGCAGGGTGAGGAGGGGCAGATCTGAAGGGGCCCCAGGGTTAAGCCCCGGCCGCCAGCTCCAGGGGCCGCAGGTTGACCCCCTGGGCCAGCAGCTCCGTTTTGATCTGCTCCACCGTCAAAACCCCGTCGTGGAGAAGGGAGGCCAGCAGGGCCGCCGAGGCCTGGCCATCCCCCAGGGCTGCGCCAATATCCGCAATGGAGCCGGCCCCACCCGAGGCGATCACGGGCACGGCCACCGCTTCGGCCACGGCCCGGGTCAGGGCCAGGTCGTAGCCGGCCTGGGTGCCATCGCCATCCATCGAGGTGAGCAGGATCTCGCCGGCGCCGAGGGCCACCACCTGTTGCGCCCAAGCCACCGCATCGC
>Ga0310334_100063_pt1 | contig 34867 bp, 34 predicted proteins | sample LakMicMIDCLREDC7_FD_195548 | JGI IMG/M metagenome (GOLD analysis project Ga0310334, IMG submission 195548) | Enriched freshwater cyanobacterial communities from Lake Michigan, Michigan, United States - MI23.DCL.RED.C7 (v2) (version 2) | ecosystem: Environmental > Aquatic > Freshwater > Lake...
GCGCAGGGCCGATTCGATGCCTTCGTTTTCGCCGACGGTGACCTGGGTCATGTACTGAGCAAGGGATCTGCAGACGATCGATGGTAGCAACTGCCCCGCAGGGCCTCAGCGCGGCGGCATCGGCTTGCCCTTGGACGGAGAGGGGGCCGGAGCGGGGGCCGGCAGCACAGGCGGCGTCGCAGGTGCTGCCTGGGGTGCAGGTGCTGCACCTGCAGGCGCTGCCGCGGCGGCCGGCGCTGCGGGCCAGCTGTCCCGGTAGAGGTAGACATGCCCGAGAGCGCGGCCACCGAAGCTGCGGCGCATCAGCTTCCAGCCCGGCTCGGGCACCAGCAGCAGGAAGCCGCTGCTGTGACCGCCGCTGCGGGCCACCACCATCTCCGGACCGGCGCCGGTCTTGGTGGGAATGGCCAGCAGCTGGTTGTCGCCAGGCTGACGCACCACGCTGAGGCGATACACGGTGGCCAGATCCGTGCCGCCGATGCGGACGGAATAGCCGTTGGCATCGATGTAGCGGTTGCAGATGCCGGTGAAGTCGAAGGTGGCCAGCAGCGGATTCACCACGCCGGGGTTGCCACCCTGCACGGCGTAGCAGGGGCGAGCGGCGCTGCGCTGCTCATAAACGTTGAGCTGCGCCCGGGTACCGTCACCGATCGGGGCCGCCACCAGCACGAACTTGGTCTGATCCAGCTCCGTTGCACTGAACAGCGACTGGGCCCGCAGCGGCGCCGGGGCAGCCAGACACAGGCCCGCCAGGGGCAACAGCGCGGCCAGGACCCGGACCGGATGGGACATCGGACGGGACACCGGAAGGATCACAGCGGAAAGGCTCAGCGGGGCGATCGTAGAAGTGCCGGGCCGCTGCGGCAGCCCCTCAGGCGGGCTTGTTGATCCGGATCGCCACCAACAGGCTCAGAAGGGTGCCCGGCAGGGCAAGGCCGAGGATCCAGCGGGTGGTGGTGACCCCGAGGTCGGGATCGCCATAGGCGAGCTCGAACACCGAGCCGGTGGCGGCAATGCCCAGCAGGCAAGCGAGGGCCAGGAACAGCCCGGCCAGGGGTTTCATCGGCATGGGGCGGCTCCTTGGCTCAGGCGATCGAAGTGATTGTCACGCGATCGAGCGGACATCTGCGGGGTTGAAGCCCTGCTCGTTAAGTCCGGCGCTGAGCTTCTCGCCATCGGTGACGCGATCCACGAACAGCACACCGTTGAGGTGATCCAGCTCGTGCTGGATGCAGCGGGCCATCAGGCCGTCGGCCTTCATGCGCTTGGGACGGCCCATGGCATCGCGAAAGCTCACCTCAACCACGCTCGGCCGCACCACATCGAGATACACGCCGGGAATGCTGAGGCAGCCCTCCTCGTAGGTGCAGATGCTGCCGCCCACGGCGGTGATCTCGGGGTTGATCAGCACCAGCGGCGGGCTGGCGGGATCCTCCAGCTCGAGATCGATCACCAGCAGCTGCTGGTGCACGCCGATCTGGGGCGCTGCCAGGCCGATGCCGCGGGCGGCATACATGCTGACGAGCATGTCGCGGGCCAGCTCGCGCACGGCATCGTCCACCTTGCCGATGCGGCGCGCGGGGGTGCGCAACACCGCATCGCCGAGCTTGTGGATGTCGTACGGGGGATTCTCGACCGGCTCCTTGGACACCTGCAGGCGGCCGGAGAGCTCTGCCGAGCGCGCCAACTTGGCGAAGCTGCTGGCCAAGGCGGGTCCTCGATGGCGGTTGCGTGGAGCGATTCTAGAAGCCACCCCTGAAGCGACCCGGTGCCCGAAGCCCCAGCCCGCGAACCCGCAGCACGGCCATGGCCAACCGCAGTGCCGGCAGAACGCGTGGTGGGCCGGACACCGGCGCTGAAGGAACCCCAACTGCTCAACGGCTGGCTGCACTGGCTGGAGCAGCGTCCGCAGGAGCAGGGCCGCACCACGCTGATGCGGCGCCGGCTGGGCCGGGCGGATGAAGCGGCGGCCACAGCCGAGGAGTGCACCCTGGGCCACTGGAACCTGCGCTGCCGGGTGCACGAATACGGCGGCGGCGCCTGCGCCCTGGGCCCGGGCGCAGACGGCCGGGCGGTGGCGGTGTTCGTTCACGACGGCGACCGCTGCCTCTGGCGCCTTGATCTGGAGCGGAACGGCGCCGAACCGGTCCGCCTCACCGAACCCGGCCCCGATGGCCGCTTCGCCGGCGCCCTGGGCGGCGGGGTGATCGACACGGCAGGCCAGCGCTGGATCGGCGTGCTGGAGGCCGAAGGCCGCGACCAGCTCGTGGCGGTGCCCCTGGCGGGCGGCGCCCCGCAACCGCTGCATCACCCCGACGACTTCTGCGGCTACCCGGCCCTGAGCCCCTGCGGCCGCCAGCTGGCCTGGGTGGAGTGGCGCCAGCCCTGCATGCCCTGGGAGCGCAGCCAGCTATGGCTGGCGGCCATCAACCGGCAGGGCGGACTGGCTGGTGCGCGGGCGGTGGCTGGCTCAATTCCGGATGAGGGGGCGGCCGTCTCGGTGTTTCAGCCCCTCTGGGCCGGCAGCGATCTGGTGGTGGCCAACGACCGCAGCGGCTTCTGGAACCTGGAGCGCTGGCCCAACGCCGCGGCCACGGCTGGGACCGCAGCGACAGCCCCGGCAGCACCAGCCGACTGGCAGCCGCTGCTGCCGCAGGAGGCGGAGTTCGCCATGCCCCAGTGGGTGTTCGGGATGGCCACCACCGCCTGGGACGGGGAGCGACTGCTGGCCCTGGCCTGTGATCACGGCCGCTGGCAGCTGGGGGAGGTGGTTCTGGACAACGCTGAAGCCGCTACCGCCCAGTGGCGTCCGTTCGAGCAACCCTGCGACGAGCTCGCCGCCCTGACCGCCGACGCAGGCCAGCTGGCCTGCGTGGCCAGCGGCCCCAGGATCCCCGCTGGCCTGCTGGAGCTGGAGATCGCCAGCGGGACCTGGCGGCACACCCCCGCCGCCCCGAATCCGCTGCCGCCCGAGGCCATCAGCGTGTCGGAGGAGCTGTGGTTCGAGGGCCACGGCGGGCTGCCCACCCAGGCCTGGTACTACCCACCGATCGGCGGCGGCCACCCACAGGCGCCGCTGTTGGTGAAGGGGCACAGCGGCCCCACCGGCATGGCCCGCACCGGCCTGAGCCTGGGGATCCAGTTCTGGACCTCGCGTGGCTGGGGCGTGCTGGATGTGAACTACGGCGGCTCCACCGGCTTCGGCCGCGCCTACCGCCAGCGGCTCGATGGCCAGTGGGGTGTGGTGGATGTGGCCGACTGCGCCGCCGGCGCCGAGGCGGTGGTGACCCGAGGCCTGGCCAGCGGCGAGCGCCTCGCCATCGAAGGCGGCAGCGCCGGCGGCTTCACCACCCTGGCCGCCCTCTGCTTCACCACCACCTTCCGGGCCGGTGCCAGCCGCTATGGCGTGGCCGACCTCAGCGCCCTGGCGGCCGACACCCACCGCTTCGAAGCCCGCTATCTCGATGGCCTGGTGGGGCCCTGGCCGATGGCCAAGGCGACCTACGACAACCGCTCGCCACTGCAGCATGCCGACAGCATTCGCGCGCCGGTGATCTTTTTCCAGGGCCTCGACGACGTGGTGGTGCCACCCGAGCAGACCGAGCGCATGGCGGCAGCCCTGCGGGCCAGTGGCATTGCGGTGGAGGTTCATCTCTTCCCCGAGGAGGGGCACGGCTTCCGCAACGGCGCCACCCAGATCCAGGTCCTGGAGGCCACCGAAGCCTTCTTCCGCAGGCACTTCCAGCTGTGAGCACCGTTGTGGCTGATCTGGGCTGGCTGGCCCTGGCGATCGCGGCCCTGAGCCTGATCCTCACGGTGGGGCGCCGCATCGGCACCCGCCTGCAGCTGCGGCTCTGGGGCATCCCCGAGGCCCTGGTGGCCGGCCTGCTGGGGCTGCTGTTGGCGCCGGCGGGCCCGCTGCCGCTGCTGCCGCCCCAGGTGATGGACCTCTGGGCCGATCTGCCACTGGTGCTGCTCACCCTGGTGTTCGGCTCGCTGATGGTGGGCAAACCGCTGCTGCCGCTGGGCAGCCTCTGGCGACCGGTCTCCGCCCAGGTGTCGCTGGCGCTGGTGCTGGCCTTCGGCCAGTTCGTGGTGGGCGGCCTGGCGGTGCTGCTGATCCTGCAGCCCTGGCTGGGGGTGAGCCCGGTGATGGCCTGCCTGATCGAGGTGGCCTACGAGGGCGGCCACGGCTCGGCCGCCGCCATGGGTCCGAGCTACGCCTCCCTGGGCTTCCCCGGCGGCCAGGACCTGGGCCTGGCCATGGCCACCGTGGGCCTGCTCAGCTCCACGTTGGTGGGCGGCGTGGTGGTGGTGTTCGGTCGTCGCCGCGGCTGGCTGCTGGCGGATGTTCAGGCCAAAGCAGCCGAGGCGGCAGCAACCGAAGCAGCAGCCGAAGGAGCAGCCGAAGGAACAGCAACCCAGACCGACACGCCCCCGGTGACAGAGAGACCGACTGATTCCCAGGAGGAGCCGCAGTTCGCCCCGCAGAGCACCGCAGTGAGCGCGCCCGCCACCGGGCCCGCCGCCTGGGCGGTGAACCTCGGCCTGGCCGGCATCGCCGTGCTGGTGGGGGTGGTGCTGCTGCAGGCGCTGCGGCTGGCCACCGCGCCCCTGGGCGCCGGGGTGGCGCTGGTGATCGATGCGCTGCCCGTGTTCCCAATGGCGATCATCGGCTCACTGCTGGTGCGCTGGCTGCTGGAGCGCATCGGCCTCAGCGCCTGGGCCTCAGCGCCGATCCAGAGCCAGATCGGCACCCTCTCGGCCGACCTGCTGATCACCGCCGCAACCGCCGGTCTCAATCTGAAGCTGCTCCAGGCCGACTGGCTGCCGCTCACGGTGCTGGCGGTGGGCGGGCTGCTCTGGAATCTGGCGGTGGTGCTGCTGCTGGCGCCGCGCATCCTGCCGGCCGACTGGTTCGAGCGGGCCGTGATCGAGTTCGGCCAGGCCACGGGTGTGGCCGCCAGCGGCCTGCTGCTGCTGCGCATGGCAGACCCGGACGACCGCAGCGAAGCCCTGCCGGCCTTCTCGCTCAAGCAGCTGCTGCTGCAGCCCTTCCTGGCCGGCGGCGTGATCACGGTGGTGGCGCCGCTGGCGGTGGTGGGCTGGGGCCTGCCGGCCTGGAGCGCGCTCTGCTTCGCCGTGGTGCTGCTGGCCGGCGGCGGCGGCCTGCTGCTGGCACGGCTTCAGCCGGCGGCGGGGGCTTCGGGAGCCGCAGCTTCAGGGGCAGCCCCATAGAGCAGGGTGCGGAACTGGTGATGCACCGCCGCCATCTGCTCAGCGCTGAGCAGGGGCGGCTCGCCCAACTGCAGAGCCTGCAGGTACATCCGGGCCAGGGTTTCCACCTCAATGGCGATGCGCAGGGCCTGATCGAGGCTGCTGCCCACCGTCACCTGGCCGTGCTGGGCCAGCAGGCAGGCGAGGCGCCCCTCCAGCGCCTGCACCGCCAGAGCCGAGAGCTCCGCCGTGCCGAAGGTGGCGTAAGGGGCGCAGCGGATGTCATCGCCGCCGGCGACAGCGGTCATGTAGTGGAAGGGCGGGATGGCGCGGCCGTGGCAGGCCAGGGCCGTGGCGTGGATCGAGTGGCAGTGCAGCACCGCCTGCAGCTCCGGCCGGCTGGCCAGGATGTCGGCATGCAGGCGCCACTCGGAGGAGGGGCGACGGGGCCCGCCGCCAGGCACCGCCTCAGCAGCGTGAGCCCCCCCCAGCGGCCGCCCCTCCAGATCGATCGCCACCAGATCGGCCGGCTGCATCAGGTCGTACGGGAGGGAACTGGGGGTGATCAGCAGACCACCCGGGATCCGGGCCGAGAGGTTGCCGGAGGTGCCCTGGTTGATGCCGCTGGCGTTCATGCGCCGCGCCACGGCCACCAGCTGCTCGCGCAGGCCCTGTTCAGGCGTTCCCATAGAGCCCCCGCAGCCCCGCCTCGCTGGCCGCGGCCACGCCGCGCTCGGTGATGAGGGCGGTCACCAGGCGGGCCGGCGTCACATCGAAGGCGGGATTGAAGCCTGGGCTGCCATCGGGGCTGAGCTGCACCGAGGTGATCGCATCATCGGCGCCGCGCCCCTGGATGTGGGTCACCTCCTCGGCGCTGCGGGCCTCGATCGGGATCTCGGCCACACCGTCGTCGATGCTCCAGTCGATCGTGGAGGCGGGCAGGGCCACGTAGAAGGGCACGCCGTTGTCGTGGGCGGCCAGGGCCTTGAGGTAGGTGCCGATCTTGTTGCACACATCACCGCGGCGGGTGGTGCGGTCGGTGCCCACGATCACCGCATCCACCTGGCCGTGCTGCATCAGGTGGCCGCCGGCGTTGTCCACGATCACGGTGTGCGGCACACCTTCCCGCCCCAGCTCATAGGCGGTGAGCGAGGCGCCCTGGTTGCGAGGGCGCGTCTCATCCACCCACACATGGATGTTCAGGCCAGCGCGGTGAGCCTTGTAGATGGGGGCCAGAGCCGTGCCCCAGTCGACCGTGGCCAGCCAGCCGGCATTGCAGTGGGTGAGCACGTTGAACGGCTCGCCCTGGCGCGCCGCCGGCCGCGCCGCCGCCAGCTCGTGGAAGATCCGCAGGCCGTGCTCACCGATCGCTTCGCACATGGCCACGTCCTCATCGGCTATGGCACCGGCCTCGCGCCGGGCGGCCTCGGCCCGCTCCGTCGGCGGCAACGGCGCCACCAGCTTCCGCACCCGCTCCAGGGCCCAGCGCAGGTTCACCGCCGTGGGGCGTGTGGCGTTGAGCTGCTCAAAGGCCGCGGCAAGCGCCGCATCGGAGGGATCCACCTGCAGGGCCAGCATCAGCCCGTAGGCCCCGGTCACACCGATCAGCGGCGCGCCGCGCACCACCATCGTGCGGATCGCCTCGGCGGCCTCATCACAGCTGCGCAGGCTGCGGGTGGTGAAGCGGTGGGGCAGCAGGGTCTGATCGATCACCCAGACGGAGCGGGCGCCGTCCTCCAGCCCGATGGTGCGCCAGGCCTGACCGTCGATGTTCATCAGAGCAAGCCGCGGAGAACGGGAACTGCAGAAATCATCTGATCACGCCGGCGGCAGGGCAGAGGCCGCCGCAACGCCCTCCTGAATTCCGTACAGAACGTACAGAGTGCAGGACACACCGGCCAACACACCCCGCCGGCGACCAGCCAGCCGCTCAGATCGGCCGGTAGCCGAACCAGTCCGGCACCTGGGGCTGACTGAGGCGCTCGGGATGGGGCTCCAGCTGCACATGCCAGCGGCCCTCGCCCAGCAGTTCCAGCTGCTCGATCGCCAGGCAGTCGTCCACAGCCCAGAGATCATCCTTGTGCTGCTGCAACGCGCCCTTGAGCCACTGGCGCTTCGCCGCTGCCTTGGCCGCCACCGCCGAGGTGGCCACCACCAGCCCGAAATGGTGCAGTTCGGCCAGGGAATCGGGGCGGTAGGCGCCCAGGTTCACGAACCAGAGCCGCTCGGGCCCGGGCGCGGACGGCTCACGCCCGAGGCGCACCGCGTAGCCATCCACCGCCCGCACCGCCATGAAGCTGTCCAGGTGCAGGCCCTCACGCCGCCCGAACCACTGGCGCCGCAGCTCCGGCAGGGTGTCATCGATGCTGCGGCCGGCCACGAAACGCACGTCGTGCAGCTCGATGTGGCTGCTGGTTGTCCGGCCGCCGAGCACCACCAGAAACAGCGTGGGAGAGGTGCGAACCACGAGAGCGGACGACAGGACAGCGGCGCCGATCCTTGCCAGCATCCCAGCAGGCGGCAAGGCGGCGATGTCACCCGAGGCAATGTCAGCCAAGGCGATGCCAGCCGAGCTGAACAGGCCCGAGCGCGACGTGCTGATCGTGGGCGCGGGCCTCTCCGGGCTTGTGGCGGCACGGGAGCTGCGGGCCCGGGGGCTGAGCGTGGCGCTGCTGGAGGCCCGCAACCGCGTGGGCGGGCGGATGGTGAGCGCCCGCACCAGCGATGGAAGCATCGTGGATCTGGGCGGGCAGTGGGGCGGCGCCAGCCACCACCGCTTCGCCGCGCTTGTGGAGGAGCTGGGCCTGGAGCGCTTCCCCAGCCACTACGACGGCCGTGGGGTCTTCCACTGGCAGGGGCGCCGGCACGAGGCCCCGCTGGCCGCGAGCTTCGCCGACAGCCTGCTGTTCTTCGAACCCAGCGCGCTGGCGCTGCCCGCTGACGAGCTGGCGGCCACCCGCACCCTTCAGGCCGCCTTCAGTGAGCTGGTGGCCTCGGTGAACCCGCAGCAGCCCTGGCTCACCCCCCAGGCGGATGCGCTCGATCAACTCAGCGTGGCCGCCTGGGCGGCCCGCCACACCAGCATCCCCCTGGCCCGACTGCCGCTCGACTGGCTCTGCCGGGTGGGCGGCTCCGGCGGATTTGAGCCCTGGGAGGTCTCGATCCTGCACCTGGCCTGGACCCAGGCGGTGGCGCCCCAGGCCGAAACCCCGGAGGCCTGGCTGGTGCGCGGTGGGGCCGGATCGGTGGCGCAGGCGTTGGCGGCGGAGCTGCAGCGCCAGGATCCGCACTGCCTGCAGCTGGGGCAGGCGGTCCTGCAGATCGAACAGAACCAGCAGGGGGTGACGCTGCTCAGCGGCGATGGCCAGTGCCAACGGGCCCGGCTGGCGATCGTGGCGGTTCCGCCACCGCTGCGGCTGGCGATTCGGTTTGAGCCGCCGCTGCCCGCGGCTCAGCGGGCCCTGCTGCAACGCTCACCCATGGGTGGCATGACCAAGATCCTCGCCACCTATGCCCGCCCGTTCTGGCGGGAGCGCGGGCTGAACGGCCTGGGGATTGGCGATCGGCCCGCCCTTGAGCTCACGGCCGACAGCGGACCACCGGAGGGCCAGCCCGCCGTGCTGGCGAGCTTTGTGGCGGGAGAACGGGCCCTGAAGCTGGGGGCACTGCCGGCCGCGGAGCGGCGGCGCCTGATCCTCGCCGACCTTGCGGCCTACTGGGGGCCGGAGGCGGCGACACCGCGCGATCTGGTGGAGCAGCCCTGGGCAGAGGAGCCCTGGAGCGGCGGCGCCTTCACCAGCTTCCTCAGCCCCGGGAGCTGGAGCGGTCCGGCCCGTCTGGCGGCGGGGGAGTCGGGAGGGCCCGGCCCAGCGGACCACGGCAGGGTGCTGTGGGCCGGCAGCGAGGCCTCACCCCGCTGGCCGGGCTACTTCGAGGGCGCGATCGAAGCAGGCCTGGCGGCGGCGACACGGGCTGCTGCCGTCCTGGCGTCCTGAAACAGCGTCAGCTGTGCTCGCGCAGGAAGCTGATGGCGCCCGCCAACTCCTCGGCGAAGCGATCGATCTCCTCGGGGGTGGTGGTGAAGCTGAGGCTGGCGCGAGCCGAACCGCTGAGGCCGTAGTGGCGATGCAGCGGTTGGGTGCAGTGGTGGCCGCTGCGGATGCAGATCCCGGAGGAATCCAGCAGGGCGGCGATGTCGTTGGCGTGAACGCCCTCCACGTGGAACGCGGCCAGGGCGCCGCGGTCGGGCTGCTGCTCCGGCGTGGGGCCAAGGATCGTCAGGCGGTCGATCGCCTGCAGGCGATCAAACAGCTGGCGGGTGAGCTGCTGCTCCCAGGAATGGATGCGCCCCAGGCCGATGGCCTGCAGATAGTCGAGGGCTGCGCCCATGCCGATCGCCTCACCGATGGCGGGGGTACCGGCCTCGAACTTGTGGGGCAGGCCGGCCCAGCTGCTGTGATCCAGGTACACGTCCTGGATCATTTCTCCGCCGCCCAGGAAGGGGGGCATCGCCTCCAACAGCGCCTCTCGCCCCCAGAGGAAGCCCATGCCGGTGGGGCCGCAGAGCTTGTGGGAGCTGCCCACCAGGAAGTCGGCCCCGAGGGTCTTCACGTTCAGGGGCAGGTGCGGCAGGCTCTGGCAGGCATCCACCAGCAGGAGTGCACCGGCGGCGTGGGCCAGGGCCGCCACCTCGGCGATCGGGTTGAGGCAGCCAAGGGTGTTGCTCACCTGCACCAGGCTCACCAGACGGGTGCGCTCGCTGAGCTTGCTGCGCAGGTCTTCGAGATCCAGTTCGCCGCTGGCCGTGAGGCCGGCATGGCGCAGCACGCAGCCGGTGCGGTCGGCCAGCAGCTGCCAGGGCACCAGGTTGCTGTGGTGCTCCATCACCGTGAGCAGCACCTCATCGCCGGGACGCAGGTTGGCCTCGCCCCAGCTGCGGGCCACCAGGTTGATCGCCTCACTGGCGTTGCGGGTGAACACGATCTCGTTGGGGCTCGCGGCCCCGATGAAGGTGGCCGTCTTGGCACGGGCACCCTCAAAGCCTTCGGTGGCACGGGCGCTCAGCTGGTGAGCGCCGCGGTGCACGTTGGCGTTGTCGTGGTCGTAGTAGTGCTGCAGAGCCGCCAGGACCTGGCGGGGCTTCTGGCTGGTGGCGGCGTGATCGAGGTAGATCAGCGGCTGGCCGAGGCAGGCCGTCTGCGCCAGCAGCGGGAAATCGGGCCGGGTGAGGGCGGCCAGATTCTCGGAATGGGTGCCGGCTGCTGCCGGTGCCGGAAGGGTGCTGGTCATGCCAAGCCGTCCTGCCGCTGCAGGGCCTCAAGCGGGCACCAGGCCCTGGCCACAGCCGGCAGCACCCGCAGCACCTCCTCACAGAAGGCACGCTGCAGCAGCTGAGCGGCCTGATCGGCACCGATGCCGCGGCTCTGCAGATAGAAGAGTTCGTCGGTCTGCAGGGAGCTCACAGTGGCGCCGTGGGCGCATTTCACGTCGTCGGCGACGATCTCCAGCTCGGGCTTGGTATCGATGCGGGCCCGATCGGAGAGCAGCAGGCTGCGGCTGAGCTGGGCGGCGTTGGTGCGCTGGGCTTCGCGGGGCACGCGCACGGCGCCGTTGAACACACTGCGGCCCTGGCCGGCTGCCACCACCTTGTGCAGCTGATCGAGCTGCCCCTCCGGACCGTTGAAGCGCACATGGCTGTGGGTGTCGGCGATCTGGCGGCCATCCACCACCTGCAGCCCCCGCAGGGTGGTGACGGCCTGGCCATCCACCTGCAGCACGCGCGGCTCGAGGCGCGCCAGGCCCCAGCCGGCACTCACCGCCGTGAGGTTGGCACTGCTCTCGGGCTCCTGCTCCAGGGCCAGATGGCCCAGCAGGGCCGCCTCGGGATGGCCCAGGGCCACCAGACCGTGGTGCAGCCGAGCGCTGCGGGCGAGATGGGCTTCGAGCACCAGGCTGATGGCGCCGGGGCCGGGGGCCAGCAGTAGCTGGTTCACCTCCAGCTCGGCCTTCTCCTCAAGCACCAGCAGCAGCCTCAGCGGCAGCAGGCCGGCGCCAGCGGCACTCACCAGTTCCAGGCGGACGCTGTGGCGGGCGGTGACCCGCAGGGCCAGCAACGTGCCGGCGGCAGCGTGGTTCAGCTCCACGGGCCAGTGCTGCTCGCAGCCGGTGGCCGCCAGGGTGTGGCCGAGGCCCTGGCCGATCTCCAAGGGGTTGAGGGCCTGCAAGCCCTCGGGCAGGGTGACCCCGGCGAGGGGATCACTGCGGCCATCCAGCACCAGGCGAAGCGCGCCGGGCGCAGGCGGGGGCAGTGCGGCGGCGGACGCCGCGGCGGCAGCATCACCGGCCCCAGGCGCCTGCTGCAGCTGCTGGAGCAGGGAGAGGTCGGTGAAGCGCCAGTCCTCCTGGCGCGAGGAGGGCAACGGTTGCTCGCGCAGGGCGCGCCGTCCGCGCACCTGCACCGCCTCCAGGGGACCGGAGGGAGCGGGGAGTGTGGCCAGCCAGGGCTCAAGCCAGGCGGAACGACCCATGACGCTGCTGCCGGGAGCGCTGAGGCTTGCGGTCATCAGCCCACCTCCACGGGGGTGCGATCGCCGGCTGCCTCCAGGGCCGCCAGCTCCTCATCCACCCAGTCGTAGCCGCGCTGCTCGAGCTCGAGGGCCAGCTCCTTGCCACCGGTGCGCAGGATGCGGCCCGCCGCCATCACATGCACGTAATCGGGGGTGATCGCATCCAGCAGGCGCTGGTAGTGGGTGATCAGCAGGGTGGCGTTGTCGGGGCCGGCCAGCTGGTTCACGCCGCCGGCCACGATGCGCAGGGCGTCGATGTCGAGGCCGGAATCGGTTTCATCGAGGATCGCCACGACAGGCTCCAGCAACGCCATCTGCAGGATCTCGTTGCGCTTCTTCTCGCCACCGCTGAAGCCCTCGTTCACCGATCGCTCCAGGAAGGCCGGATCCATCTGCACCACCTTCAGCCGTTCGCGCACCAGGTCTTCGAAGGCAAAGGTATCCAGCTCCTCCTCGCCCTTTTCACCACGCCGGGCATTGGTGGCCACCCGCAGAAACTCGAGATTGCTCACCCCGGGAATCTCAACCGGGTATTGAAAACCGAGGAACACGCCGATGCGGGCCCGCTGCTCGGGGTCGAGCTCGAGCAGATTGTCGCCGCGGTAGGTCACCGAGCCGCCGGTCACGGTGTAAGCGGGATGGCCGGCCAGCACCTTGGAGAGGGTGCTCTTGCCGCTGCCGTTGCGGCCCATCACGGCGTGGATCTCACCGGCGCGCACCGTCAGGTTGACCCCCTTGAGGATCGCCTTGTCCTCCACGCGCGCCTGCAGGTCGCGGATCTCAAGCAGTACGGGGGCGTCGGAGCGAATCACGGCAGCTGGCGATCAGAAAGGAGCGGGAAAGAAAAGAATGGGCGGGAAGGCAGGACGTGATGCGGAGGTCGTACCTCAGCCCACCGAACCCTCGAGTTTGAGAGCCAGCAGTTTGTCCGCCTCGGCGGCGAACTCCATCGGCAGCTGGTTGAACACATCGCGGCAGAAGCCACTCACCATCATCGAGACGGCTTCCTCCAGGCCGATGCCACGGCTCTGCAGGTAGAAGAGCTGGTCTTCAGAGATGCGGCAGGTGCTGGCCTCGTGCTCAACGGCTGCCTGCGGCTGCTGCGAGCGGATGTAGGGGTAGGTGTTGGCGGCGGCGCGATCACCAATGAGCATCGAATCGCACTGGCTGTAATTACGGGCACCCACCGCCTTCGGACCGATCTGCACCAGGCCGCGATAGCTGTTGGAGGAGCGACCGGCGCTGATGCCCTTGCTCACGATCGTGGAGCGACTGCGGGGCCCCACATGAATCATCTTGGTACCGGTATCCGCCTGCTGGCAGTTATTGGTGAGGGCCACGGAGTAAAACTCACCCACGGAATCAGCCCCCTGCAGCACACAGCTGGGGTACTTCCAAGTGATCGCCGAACCGGTTTCCACCTGGGTCCAGCTGATGTGGCTGCGATCGCCGCGGCAGTGGCCACGCTTGGTAACGAAGTTGTAGATGCCGCCCACACCGTTCTCATCACCGGCGTACCAGTTCTGCACGGTTGAGTACTTGATCGAGGCGTCATCAAGCGCTACCAGCTCCACCACGGCGGCGTGCAGCTGGTTGGTATCGAACATCGGCGCCGTGCAACCCTCGAGGTAGCTGACGGAAGCACCCTCCTCGGCCACGATCAGGGTGCGCTCGAACTGACCGGTGTCACCGGAGTTGATGCGGAAGTAGGTGGAGAGCTCCATCGGGCACTCCACACCCTTCGGGATGAACACGAAGGAGCCGTCGCTGAACACGGCCGAGTTGAGGGCCGCGAAATAGTTATCGTTGCTGGCCACCACGGTGCCCAGGTAACGCTCAATCAGCTCGGGATGCTCCTTCACCGCCTCGCTGATCGAGCAGAAGATCACGCCGTGCTCGGCCAGCTTCTCCTTGTAGGTGGTGGCGATCGAGACGCTGTCGAACACCGCATCAACAGCCACGTTGGAGAGGCGCTTCTGTTCGCTCAGGGGAATCCCGAGCTTGTCGAAGGTTTCGAGCAGCTTGGGATCCACCTCATCGAGGCTGGCCTTCTTGGCCTGCTGCTTCGGTGCGGCGTAATAGATGATGTTCTGGTAGTCGATCGGCGGGTAGCCGAGCGTGGCCCAGTCGGGCTCCTGCATCTGCAGCCACTGGCGATAGGCACGCAGGCGGAACTCCAGCAGGAAGTCCGGCTCCTGCTTCTTACTGGAGATCAGCCGCACAACGTCCTCACTGAGGCCCTTGGCGATCTTCTCGGTTTCGATGTCGGTGACGAAGCCGTACTTGTACGGCTGACTCACCAGATCGCCAACGGCCTGTGCGCTGCTCATGGGAGGGATCGGCCGGCGGTTCAGCCGGCGGTGAGGGCTTTGACGTCGTCGAGGCTGATGGTCTGCGACTCGCCGCGGAAGGGGTTGTCCTCAGTGAGGAACAGCATGCAGTGACACTCCTTGCGCTCGCGCATCGGCACGCAGGGGCAGTTCCAGAAGGCCTGGGCCACCTCGGCCTGCTTGTCCTCGTAGTGGCGGCATGGGCAGAGGGCACCGCCCAGCTCGTCCTTATGACGGGCCAGACCCTCGAGCACCACGGCGGTCACACCGGGATCACTACAGAAATAGGTACCGGTGCGCTGGGCGTAGGTCTCGGCGAACTTACGGATCACCTCGAGGCTGTCGCTGGCTGGGGTGCTGGGGGCGTCAGAGCTGGGGGCGTCAGACATGGCGCAGGGTCGAGGAGAGGCAGCGGCGGGTGAAAGAAGGGGCGATGCAGCTGGGACGGTGCAGCCGAAACGGTGCAGCGAGAACGATGCGGTGGGAACTGAGAGAGTGGGACAGCTCCAAGCCGGATCGGGATAGGCGGCGAACGGGTCACCGTTGAACCCAGTTACGAAACACAGTGGTTTCGCAAGTCGACCCTAAGGCACGCGCAGGCCGGCCGGGGTGAAGGCCCATTGTGGCCCGCGGCTCCCCCCTGCCCCGTCGATCGTGTAGCAGAACCAGCACCTGCGATGGGTCGGTTCGCCAGTTATCAAGCCTGCGTGGCATGGTGTGAGCACGTTCCCATGGTCATGAGCGCCTCCACCCAGGCACCGACGCGCGAAGCCGCCCTGACCCTGATGCTGCGCCAGGGTGAGATCACTGCGGCTGAGCTCGCCGAGGAACTGGCCGTCTCTGTGCAGGCGATGCGGCGCCATCTCCGTTCCCTCGAGGAGGAGGGCCTGGTGGAGGCCAGCCCGACCAGCGAAGGCCCCGGCCGGCCGAGCAACCGCTGGCGGCTCACCACCGCCGGCCGTGGTCACTTCCCCGACGGCAGCGACGATTTCGCCCTGGGATTGCTCAATTCCATGGCCGCCAGCCTCCCACCCGACATGGTGGCGGACCTGTTGCAGCGACAGGCGGCCGAGAAAGCGGCGGACTACCGCCGCAGCATCGGCGCCGGGACCCTCCATGCCCGCCTCGAACGGCTGGTGGAGCTGCGCCGCAGTGAGGGCTTCGTGGCCGAACTGCGTCCCGATCCCGAGGGGCACGGCTGGGTGATGAGTGAGTTCCACTGCTCGGTGATGAAGATCGCCGAGCAGTTCCCCTGCATCTGTGATCAGGAGCTGCAGCTGATCCGCCACACCTTCCCGGATTGCGAGGTGGAGCGGGTCCACTGGCTTCTGGAGGGTGGTCACGCCTGCGGCTTCCGCCTGCAGCTGCCCGAGAGCTCAGCCAGTCCGTGCTGAGCGAGCAGGACCTGGAGGTACTGGAGAGCAGCCTGCTGCCCGCGCTGGAGCGGCATCACCTGCGCCTGCTGGCCCACAGCCTGCGCTGCCTGCAGCAGGTGAGCGGCGATGCCGACGAACGGCCTGATCAGGCCGCCCTCACCGCCTGGGCGGAGCGGCAGCCAAACCTGGTGGCCGATCCCGCCTTCATTCCGGTGCTGGTGGAGCAGCTGAGCAAGGCGGCCCTGCAGCTCGATCAGATCGGCCAGGAGCAGGGCAAAGCCCCCCTGAGCCTGGACATGGCCGACCTGGTGGCCTGGGGGAAGGCCAGCGCCGACCGGCGCCTCGCGGAGGCAGGCCTCAGCCCACCACCACGCAGCTGACGCCACCCAGGGCCAGCAGTGCCGCCAGCACACCGGTGACTCCGGGCCGATCCCCTTCCAACGGCGCCAGGGGCAACGCCATCACCGGCGCCGTGGCCATCAGGGCCACAGCCAGGGCACCCGGCAGGTGCTGCAGTGCCGTCTGCTGGAGCGCAATGCCGGCACTGGTGCCCAGCAGGGTGGCCGCCAGCCAGAGCGGCCAGCGCCGCTGCGCCGGGCGTGGCCTGGGAGGCGACGCCGGCACCCCCCGCAGCAGGGGCAGCAGCACCAGGCTGGCCGCCGCCAGGCGCAACACGGCCGACTGGAGCGGATCGAGTTCGCCGGCGCGCAGGGCCGCCCGCGCCAGGAGAGCTCCACCGCTGCCGCAGAGCAGGGCGCCCAGGGCCAGCAGCACCCCCAGCCGCTGCGCCGCCGCCGGCACTGCCAGACCAGCAGCCGGGGATCGTTCGGGCTTCTGTCGCGCCACCAGCAGCACCGCCAGGCTGATCAGACCGACCCCCAGCCACTGGAGCGGACTGGGCCATTCCGCCAGCCACAGGAACCCAGCCACGGCAGTCACTGCGGGCCCCCCGGCATCAAGGGTGAGGCAGCGGCGGGTGCCGAGCCGGCGCAGGGCGGCGAAGTAGAGGCTGTCGCCGAGGGCGATGCCAAGCACCCCGCTGGCCGCAAGCAACAGCAGCGAATCCCAGCCAACCCGCCAGGGCTGCAGCACCAGGGCCGGTGCCAGCAGGACCAGGGCCAGCAGGTTCTTGAGCAGGTTGAGCTGCACCGCCGAGAGGGAGGTGGGCAGGCGGTGCCAGAGGCTGCTGGCCAGGGTCCAGCACAGGGCGGCCGCCAGCGCCGCCAGGGCGCCCGTGAGCACGGGAGTTGCCACGGAGCGGCGACGGGCGACGGCGGCTTGCGATCATCGCTGCAACCGCCGCCGGCCCGTGACTCTCCCGATCGCCGATGCCCTCAGCTTCTTCCAGCTGAGCTGCGGCCGCTGGCGCTCGCAACGCAGCAGCCACCATCTCCTGCACCGGCGCGCCGAGGCGGGCGGTTCGCTGATCGTGGTGGAGGAGCTTGAGCTTGGCGATGAGCGGCTGGAGGCGATCGCCGCGCTGCACGGGCAGGACCCCACCGGCCTGGTGGGCGGCTGCCGGGTGCGCTGGAGCGGCTCGATGGCCTGGGACAAGGCCGGTGAAGCCCACGAAGGCGAGAGCCTGTTCGGCCTGATTCCCACAGATGAGCGGGGCCGCGCCGGCCTGTTGCTGCGCGACCGCGGCTACGCCGAGACCGCTCCGGTGGCGGGGCATTTCCGCATGGATGAGCGCGACGGTCTGCTACTCAGCACCGACTACGAAACGATGAGCTCCTGGGAGCGCTTCTCCTTCGCCGGCCCGAACGTGCGCCTGCGCAGCAGCACCGTGGAGGGGCTCTCCAACACCGCCTCCTTCTGCATCGAGACCCGCTGCGCCGAGGACGAGATCAGCGGCGGAGCCGCCGGAGCGAGCGCTGGCGAGGGCCTGGCGAGGGCGGGCGCACTCTCACCGCTGGGCTGGTGAGCAACGTTACGGACTGTGAGCCATGGCTGAGAGCGCTCAGTCCAGCCGAGGCCTCACTTCTACGATCGGCCACGACGGATGCCTGAAGCACGAGTGGCCCTGCCTCTGCTGAACTACGCGCCCACCACGCAGAACTCCCGTGTGGATCCCCTCCGGGTCGGTTCGGACGAGGATCCGAAGGCTGCCTCGCTGGATAAGGCCTTCGATCGCGAAGACCAGAACTTCGTGATCGAGGCGGCCTATCGCCAGATTTTCTTCCACGCCTTCAAGGTCGACCGCGACCGCACCCTGGAAAGCCAGCTGCGCGACGGCCAGATCACGGTGCGGGACTTCATCCGCTCCCTGTGCCTGTCGGACACCTTCAACCGCAGCTTTTACAACCTCAACAGCAACTACCGGGTGGCCCGCCACCTGGTGGAGAAGCTGCTGGGCCGCAAGACCTACGGCAAGTCTGAAGAGATCGCCTGGTCTGCCGTGCTGATGACGCGCGGCGTCAAGGGCATGGTCGACGACATCCTGAATTCCCAGGAGTACCTCGACGCCTTCGGTTACGACACCGTGCCCTACCACCGCAACCGCGTGGTGGGCAGCCGTGACCTGGGCGAGACCCCCTTCAACATCACCAGCCCTCGCTACGAGAGCTACTACCGCGGCATCCTGGGCTTCCCCCAGATCGTGTACACCGGCACCGCCCGCCGCATTCCCGAGCGCTCCCTGCAGCGCCGCGGTGGCTACCCGCAGGACTACATGTCCTGGGTACGCTCCCTGCCCGCCCTGCGCGGCAGCGCCGCCACCGGCAGCGCCGACATCGACTACCTGGCCAAGGTGCCCTACCGCAGTCTCGGCCGCTGAGCCTGAGCCTGACAGCTGTCAGTTCTCAGCTGAACAATCGGAGCGGCGGGGCAACCCGCCGCTTTTTTGTGTCTGCTTCCTGGCCGGCGCGACCAGCCGGCGGTCACGAGATCCTGACTCCCGAGCCCGGGGCGGACAGGATTGGGGCGGACATCGGCAGACTGATCCCGAACAGAACCTGCAGATACGGTGAGCCAGTCCCTTTCCTCACTAGCCCGACTGACCCTGCGCCAGCTGCGCCAGGTGGCGAGTGAACTGGGCGTCACCCTGTACAGCCGCAAAACGAAGGACGAGCTGGTCAGCGCGATCGGACGTCGCCAGGGGGGCGTGGCCATCGCCGAGCCCGAGCTGGCCACAGAACTGCCACCCCTGGCAGATACCCGCGTTGTCTTCCTGCCCCGCGATCCCCAGTGGGCCTATGTGTTCTGGGAAATCTCCGAGGCCGACCGCCAGGAGGCCTTCAAGGTGGGCGCCACCCAGCTCTGCCTGCGAGTGGCGGATGTGACGGGGCTGAGCGGTGGCTCCAGCCACCCCCACACGATGCAGGAGGTCCCGGTCGACAGCCACGCCACCGAGTGGTATTTGCCGGTGCCCCTGAGCGACCGCGACTATCGCGTGGAGCTGGGCTACCGCCGCAATGGCGGTGGCTGGATTTCCCTGGCCTATTCCGCAGTGGCGCGGGTGCCGGCCCTGCACCCCAGCGAGCAGATCCTGGATCAGTTCGTGCCCTTCTCGCTCGACACCCCTGCCGCACCCGTGGCACCCATTGCGCCCGCAGCCAGCGACACCGGCCTGCACGAGCGTCTGTACCAGACGGCAACGGTGGGCTGGCGCCGGCTCGGCCGCGGCTCGGAGGCCTTCCATGAACTGGAGGAATCCGGTGAATCCGGCGGCCTCAACGCTTCAGGGGCCGGTGTGTGGGCCAGTGGCCGCAGCGAATCGGGCTCGGGCGTGGTGGCACCGCGCCAGCGGGCCTTCTGGCTGGTGGCTGACGCCGAGCTGATCGTTTATGGGGCGACCGACCCTTCGGCCCGACTCACCATCGGCGGCGAGGAGGTGCCTCTCTCCAGCGACGGCACCTTCCGCATCCAGGTGCCGTTCCGCGACGGCCAGCAGATCTACCCGATCGAGGCCGTAGCCGCCGATGGCGAGCAGAAGCGCAACATCACCCTGCATTTCGATCGCCGCACACCGGAAGACAACAGCAACCCCAGCGATCAGGCTGTGGCCGAATGGTTCTGAGGGGCCAATGGGCGCACATGCCAACCAAGCCGAGGCACAACCCGCCGGCGCCGTGAAGGCCTTGGTCGCCTTCACACCACTGGCCGGTGCCCTGGTGGTGCCGATCCTGGTGCCGCTGCTGATGGTGCGCGTCAGCGTGGCCGCCGGCGTTCTGGCGGCGGTGATCCTGAGCTGCCTGTGGTTCAGCGCCATGCTGCACACCTCGGAACTGCCCAGCCACGGCTGATCGATCGGGACCCGAGCAGGGGAATGCTCAGGTCAGTCCGGTCTGCCGTTGATGCTGCCGCCCCTGCTGCGCCGTCTGCCGGCCTTGATCCTGCCGTTGTGCCTTCCCCTGGGCCTCAGCCTGGGCCTGGCGGGCTGCACCACCGCAGGCCGGGTGCTGGGCCAGGCAGCGGCCCCGTTGCCGCTGCCAGCGGGCATCACGGTGGCCTTCAACCATCGCGCCGATGTGCGCTACCGCAGCCCGATCAGCGGCGAGCAACGCCGCGGCGACGATCTGGAAGCGATGCTGCTGCAGGCGATCGGCAGCGCCCGGCGCGAGCTGCTGGTGGCGGTGCAGGAGCTGTCGCTGCCGGCGGTGGCGGAGGCGCTGGCGCAGCAGCACCGCCGCGGCAGGAGGGTGCGGGTGGTGCTGGAGAACAGTTACAGCGCCCCCTGGAGCGAGCAGCACGAGGCGGAGCTGAGTCCGCACCTGCGCAGCAGGCGGCGCCTGCTGATGCAGCTGGCGGACCGCAATCACGATGGCCAACTGAGCCGCGCTGAGATCGAAGCCGGCGATGCGGTTCTGATCCTGCGACGGGCGGGGGTTCCCGTGATCGACGACCGGGAGGACGGCAGCGCCGGCAGCGGCCTGATGCACAGCAAGTACCTGCTGGTGGATGGCCGGGTTGTGATCACCGGCTCCACCAACTTCACCCCCTCCTGCGTGCATGGCGACCCGGGTGATGCGCGCACGCACGGCAATGTGAATCACCAGCTGCGCTTCGAGAGCGCGGCACTGGCGGCGGTGTTCACCGTTGATTTCGATCGGATGTGGGGCGACGGCCCCGGCGGGCAGCAGAACAGCCGCTTCGGCCAGAACAAAGCCTCTGGTCCGGCGCAGACGGTGCTGGTGGGGCGCACCCCCGTGCAGGTGCTGTTCGCCCCCCATCGCCGCGACGACCCGAACCATGGCCTGAACCTGCTGGCGGCCACCCTCAGCCAGGCCAGGCGCCGACTGGACATGGCCCTGTTCGTGTTCTCCGCCCAGCAGCTCACCGAGGTGATCGCCGAGCTGCAGCGGCGGCGGGTGCAGCTACGCCTGCTGGCGGATGCGGGCTTCGCCAGCCGCTCGTTCTCGGAGGTGCTGGATCTGCTGGGCACCTCCCTGGCGGATCGCCACTGCAAGCTGGAGGCCGGCAACAAGCCACTGACCACAGCCGCCGAAGGGGTGGGCATCGCCAGGCTGCCCGCCGGCGACAAGCTGCACCACAAGTTCGCTGTGATCGACAAGCGCACCGTGATCACCGGCTCCTTCAACTGGAGCCCCTCCGCCGCCCACCAGAACGACGAAGTGCTGCTGGCGATCGACTCACCGCTGCTGGCAGCCCACTTCACCCGTGAGATGGATCGCCTCTGGAAGGGGGCGGAACTGGGGATCACGGAGCGGCTGGCACGCAAGCTGCAGCAGGGGAGGCAGCGGTGCGGGAGTGGGATCGCGCGCAAGGGAGTCGGAGCTTGAAGCACCTCCAAACAACCCCGGGCCGGTGATGATTGAGAGCCAGACCATCAGCCCCGCAGACCCGATGGCCCAGGACATCCAAAGCATCTCCCAGACGAGCGCCCGCAGGCGCGGGGCCCGGCTTGGCTTCGGCTGCGGCTTGGGAAGCCTTCTGGCCGCCATGAGCACAGCCATCCCCGCCGGTGCCCTCGCCCAGGGCTTCGTGCCGTATCCCAGTCAGGACAGCTTGCGCCAGGTGCAGCTGGCCGCCCTGGCCTGCGCACGGGAGAACAGCGCCGCCAGCTGTGAGCAGGCCCGCAAGCTCGCCGACCCTCTGCTCGACCATCCGCGCCTGCCGGCCGCCTGCAAGGACCAGCTCTGGAGCCTCAGCCAGAAGGCCCGGCCCGCCGCAGACAACAGCTTCGCCCGGAGGGATGGCATCGAACAGCCGGCTCAGCTGGTGATGCTGGCCTGCCGCAGCAATGAGAAGCCGATCCAGCCGGCGACGCCGGCTCCGGCGCCCTCAGGGGGTGGCGGACTGAAGTTCGGCGGCGGCAGGTGAGCCGGCAGATGAACCGGCCGAGGCAGATCCCGAACCGCTGAGCTCCAGCACGCTGCGAGCTGTGGCATCGGTGAAGTCCATGCTCCAGCGAGTGGTGGCGGCCGCCTGGTCCGCCAGGCGACACAGGGCACCCCGCTGAGCTGCGGCCTCGCAGCTGGAGGAGAGGCTCAGCAGTGCATTGGTGAGCTTGCCGATCAGGCAGCTCTGGCGCCCCTGGCGGGCCAGCACGGCTTTGGCGGCAGTTCGGCTGACAGCCACCGCCTCGGCATAGGGCCTGGCGGGTGCCGCACCCATCACCGCCGCCTGAACAGAGCCGCCCGCCGCCGCCAGACAGAGCAGGACCATGGGCAGGGATCCCCTGAGAAGATTGGCCACGGTCTGCCGCTCCAGGCACCCACAGCCGGACCCTAGCGGTGCTGCAGACCACTGTCTGCAGGGTCCCTCTGAACGGAACTGGCCGGGATGCAGGGCTAGGTTGTTGCCCCCTCGGCCCCTCCCGATGACCAGCGGCGTGCTGCATGTGGCGCTCGATCAGCCCTTTGCCGATCAGAAGCCCGGCACCTCCGGCCTGCGCAAGAGCAGTCGCCAGTTCGAGACGCCGCACTATCTCGAGAGCTTCATCGAGGCGATCCTGCGCACCGTGCCCGGCATCGCCGGCGGCACCCTGGTGGTGGGCGGCGACGGCCGCTACGGCAACCGCCGCGCCATCGGCGTGATCGCCCGCATGGCCGCCGCCCATGGCGTGGCCCGGCTGATCACCACCACCGGCGGCATCCTCTCCACCCCGGCCGCCTCACACCTGATCCGCGAGCACGGTGCGACCGCCGGCATCATCCTCTCCGCCAGCCACAACCCCGGCGGCCCCGATGGCGACTTCGGCGTCAAGGTGAACGGTGCCAACGGCGGCCCGGCCCCCGAATCCCTCACCGACGCCATCTACGCCTCCACGCAGACCCTGGACGGCTACCGCATCTGGCAGGAGGTGGCACTGCCCCTGGATGCGCCCGGCTCCCTCAGCATCGGTGCCTTGCAGATCGAGGTGATCGATGGGGTCGACGACTACATCGCCCTGATGCAGAAGCTGTTCGACTTCGATCAGATCGGCGACCTGCTGCGCAACGACTTCCCGATCGCTTTCGATGCGATGCACGCCGTGACGGGGCCTTACGCCACACGGCTGCTGGAGGGGCTGCTGGGCGCCCCCGCCGGCACCGTGCGCAACGGCATCCCCTCGGAAGATTTCGGCGGCGGCCACCCCGACCCCAACCTCACCTACGCCAATGAGCTGGCGGCCCTGCTGCTCGAGGGCGACGCCTATCGCTTCGGCGCTGCCTGCGACGGCGACGGCGACCGCAACATGATCCTGGGGCGCCACTGCTTCGTGAACCCCAGCGACAGCCTGGCGGTGCTCACCGCCAACGCCACCCTGGCTCCCGCCTATGCCGGCGGCCTTGCCGGCGTGGCCCGCTCGATGCCCACCAGTGCCGCCGTCGACGTGGTGGCCAAGGAGCTGGGGATCCCCTGCTTCGAGACCCCAACCGGCTGGAAGTTCTTCGGCAACCTGCTCGATGCCGGCCGCATCACCCTCTGCGGCGAGGAGAGCTTCGGCACGGGCTCCGATCACATCCGCGAGAAAGACGGCCTTTGGGCGGTGCTGTTCTGGCTGCAGATTCTGGCCCGCAAGCGCACCTCGGTGGCAGCGATCATGGCCGACCACTGGAGCCGTTTCGGCCGCCACTACTACTCCCGGCACGACTACGAGGCCATTGCCAGCGAGGCCGCCCATGGTCTCTACGACCGACTCAAGGGCATGCTGCCAACGCTGGTGGGCCAGGGCTTCGCCGGTCGCAGCATCGCCACCGCCGACGATTTCAGCTACTCCGACCCGGTGGATGGCTCCCTCACCACAGGCCAGGGCCTGCGCCTATTGCTCGACGACGGCAGCCGTGTGGTGTTCCGCCTCTCCGGCACTGGCACCCAGGGGGCGACGCTGCGCGTCTACCTCGAGAGCTACGTGCCCCCCAGCGGCAACCTGCAGCAGGATCCCCAGCAGGCCCTCGCCGATCTGATCACGGCCGCCGACCAGCTGGCCGAGATCAAGCTGCGCACCGGCATGGATGTGCCCACGGTGATCACCTGATCATCCGGGGCTCAACAGTTCTCAGCGGGTCTGGTGAGTGAAGCATCCGGCAAGGCATTGGCACTGAAGAGCGATGACCGGCTCGGAGCCGGAAACCCGTCACGGCGCAATCAAGTCACTGCCGAGCCGGAACAGTGGCCAACAAAGAATTATCGAGCTGGTCAGCTTTTCAAAGGGCTGATTGTTGCCCAGAAAGAGCTGCAATACGATCCAGGTCTCATAATGCAGCGATAATTCCATAGGGAAATCCCGTCATGGATTCCAGCGTTCACGTCACGGCTGTCATCACCCATCGCGTTCGCCCAGGCCGAGAAGCGGGTTATGAAGAATGGATCAAGGGAATTGCCGCGGATGCTCTGGGCTTCAACGGCTATCTCGGCGCCCACATCCTGCGTCCGGAACTCGGGGTGTCGCCTGATCACGTGATTGTGGTTCAGTTCGAGACATGCCAGCAACTCGACAGCTGGATGCAATCGCAGACCCGACGCGACTGGATCGAGCGCGTGAAGCCGTTGATCTGCGAACCGGAATCCATCAAGGTTCTAACCGGCCTGGAGAGCTGGTTTCAGCTGCCCGGGCAACCGCCTCACGCACCTCCCAAACGTTACAAACAGGCTCTGCTGGTGTGGCTTGGCGTCGCCGGCCTGTCCCTGCTGCTGGGTCCGCTTGTGGCCGCTGCACTGGCCTCGTGGCCCCAGGTTCTCCGCGTCCTGATCAACACGGGCATCATGGTGACGTTGCTCACCTATTTGGTGATGCCATTCCTGACGCGGCGCTTCAAGGGTTGGCTGTTCAAAGCGTAAGGACACCGATGAACTTGAAGCTGATCAAGTGGGCTCTTCTGGGAGGGGCAGCCACAACTGGCATCATCCTGAGCAGCCTGCCAACAACGCCGCAACTGGCGCGCTGCCCGGAAATCGGCAGGCTTCCCGGCATTGTGCTGGCGATGATCGTGACCACAACAATCATTCACACCCTGGTGACGTCAATCCAGTCAGATCTGGTGCACGCCAAACGCGTCAGCGCCTGGTACTCAGTCAGCAGCAGTCGCCGGCTGCTGCTGATCGCCGTTGGAGCTTTGCTGACGGCAGCCACCTTGTTTCTGGATATCCTGCTCTGGGCGTGGGTCTATCGCTTTGTCGGCGCAATTCACGGCCTGGAAGCCAGCCTGTACTTCTCAGGGATCACCTTCACCACCGTTGGATACGGCGACATCACACTGGCCAAATGCTGGCAGTTGCTGAGCGTGGGTGAAGCCGTGAATGGAGTGCTGATGGCCGGCTGGAGCACAGCCCTGCTGATTTTCTTGGTGCAGAAAATGATGACCTTCCATATCAACGTGGCCGAGTCGTCTACTGGCTCCGATTGATGCTCCAGCAGAGCCTCAGGATGCCTGTTCGGCGGCAGCCTCACCACCGAACCAACGCTCCTCGAGGTGCTTGATCGCCACATAGAACGGCGGCACCACTCCGAGCGACAGCACCGTGGCCACCAGCAGGCCGCCGAAGATCACCGTACCCAGCGACTGCTGGCTGTTCGCACCGGCGGTGGTGGCCACCACCAGGGGCAGGAAGCCCGCCAGCGAGGCGATGGCGGTCATCAGGATCGGGCGCATGCGTGATTCAGCTGCAGCGATGGCGGCCTGACTCACCTCCATCCCTGCCAATACATGCTGCTCGGCCACCTCAACGATCAGAATGCCGTTTTTGGCGGCCAGGCCGATCAACGTCACCAGACCCACCTGCGCATAGATGTTGAGATCGATCGAACGCAGGCTGAGGAACACCAGAGCCCCGAGCATCGCCAATGGCACGGTCATCAGGATGATCACGGGCGTCACATAACTCTCGTACTGAGCCGAGAGCACCAAATAAACGATCAGCACCCCAAGGCCAAACACCAGCACGCTGGCGTTGCCGGCTGAGAGCTGCAGGGCTGCAATACCGGTGAAGGCGTAGCCGATGTTATTGAAATCGAGCTTTTTGAAGATCTTCTGGATCGCCTCCAGGGCCTGACCAGAGCTCTTACCAATCGCCTCGGCACCCTGAACCAGGATCGTGCGATAGAGGTTGAAATGGCTGATCACCGGCGGGGCGCTGGTGAGCTCCGTGGAGGCGAACTCCGACACCTGAACCATGTTGCCGTCTTTGCTGCGCACGTAGTAGCTGAGAACATCTTCCAGGCTGCTGCGGCCCTCGGGCTGGGACTGGACGTAGATATTGCGCACCTGACCGCTCTCATAAGTCAGGCCGGAGTAGTTACCGCCTGCCAGCACGGCAATCGTCTGCATGGCCTGCTGGAAGTCAACGTTGAGCGTGCCCAGGATGGAGCGATCGATCGTCAGGCCGAAGGCCGGAGCACTGGGTACGAACTGGGTGTAGAGCGTCGAGAACTGACCACTGTTCTGACCAGCCGCCACCAGCTTCTGAGCCAGGTCATTGAGCTGGTTGAAGCTGTAGGCCCCGTTGCTGAGGTCGTTGAACTGGAAGTAGAAGCCGCCCTGGGCCGAGAAGCCCGGAATCGCCGGAGGCTGGGAGGCCACCGCCAGACCTGAACTGATCTTGGAGAGCTTTTCATTCAGGCGACCCACAATCGCCGGTGCCTTGTGCTCCGCACCGGAACGTTCCTCAAGAGGCTTGAGTCCGAAGAAGAACAGCCCCTGATCCGGGCTGTTGCCGTTGAAGCCGGCACCACTGATGAAGGAGGCGGCGGTGATGTCCTCCTCCTGCTTGACGATCGCCGCGATCTCGTCGGCCACCTTCTGCGTTTGGGTGAGAGAGGCGCCGTTCTGCAGCTGAAAGATGCCGAGTCCATAGCCCTGATCCTCCTCAGGGATGAAGGCCGTGGGCAGGGCATTGAAGGCAATCGCGGTAAGCACGATGCCACCGCCCAGACCCGCCAGGATGAAGCGGCGCTTGCTGATCAGAAAGCCCACCAGGCGCACATAAGCCTTCTCCAGGCGCTGGAAGAAGTTGTTGAACTGGTCGAAGATCCAGCCGAGGCGACTGCCGGCGAAGCCGAACAGCAGCACCCCGAACACGTAAGCACCGATGCCGAAGGAGGCCGCGCTGAAGCGACCGAAGGCCAGACCGACCACCACGCCAGCCACGGTCCAGCTCCAGCCCTCGGGCCGGGGTGGCTTCTCAGTTTTGAGAATCAGGCCCGCCATCATCGGCGAGAACGTGAGGGCGTTGAAGGTGGAAATGGCGATCGAGAAGGCGATCGTGAGAGCGAACTGGCGGTAGATGATGCCGATGCCTCCGGGGTAGAAGGCCACCGGCACGAACACCGCCATCAACACCAGCGAGGTGGCGATCAAGGCACCGATCAACTCGCCCATGCACTCCAGTGCCGCCTGGCGTGGCTTCATGCCCTTCTCCAGGTTCTTGGCCACCGCCTCGATCACAACGATGGCGTCGTCGACCACCAGGCCCGTGGCCAGCACCAGGCCCAGCAGGGTGAGCTGGTTGATCGAGAAGCCGAAGGCCTTGATGAAGGCAAAGGTGCCCACCAGCGAAATCGGGATCGCCAGGCTCGGCACGATCGTGGCCCGCCAGTCCTGCAGGAACAGGAACAGGATCACCAGCACCAGCACGATCGCCAGGCCGAGGGCGTCGGTGACGCCATCCACGGCCGATTCGATGAACTGGCCAACGTTATAGATCTCCTTGACCGTCACCCCAGGCGGCAGCTGGCTGGTGAACTGGTTCATCAGCGCCACCACCGCTTCCGACACCTGCAGCGCATTGCTGTCCGGTGTCTGATACACGCCCACGGTGATCGCCGGATAGCCGTGGATATCGGTGCCCTGCGTGGCGAAGCTGTTGAAGCCGTAGGTCGCCTGACCGACGTCCTGGAGGCGGAGCAGGTTGCCCTGAGGCGTGCGCCCCACGATCAGCTTGTTGAGCTCCTCAACCGAGGTGAGATTGCCGTTGTTCTTGACCAGAATCGGATAGGTGAACAGCTGGTTGCCACCCGCTGGTGGGCCGCCCACCAGGCCACCAACCGCCACCGAGTTCTGGCTGCGTACCGCTGAAACCACCTGATCGGCGGTGAGCTGGTTGGCGCTGAGCTTGTCGGGGTCAACGAACAGCCAGAAGGCAGGATTACTGCCGCCGAAGAGCGTGGCCTGGGCGACCCCGGGGATGCGCTCCAGCTGGTAGTAGAGCTGCTCGTAAATCAGGCCATTGATGTAGGCCGCATCAAACTGACCCTCACTCGACGACACCTGATATGCCAGCAGGATCGAGGGTGTGGTCTGGATCACCGACACACCCGTACTTTTCACCTGATCCGGCAGCTGCGGCATCGCCAGGGAGACGCGGTTCTGCACGTTCACCTGGTCGATATTGATGTCAGTGCTCTCATCAAAGAACACGTTCACCGTGCTGGCGCCGGTGTTGGTTGTGAGCGAGGAGATGTAGGCAGCCCCGGGCACACCGTTGATCTGCTGCTCCAGAACATTGGTGACCGCCTGTTCAGTCACCAATGAGTTGGCACCGCCATACGTCGCCGTGACCTGAATCTGCGGCGGGGCGATGTTGGGAAGGTTCTCGATCGGCAGGGTGGGGATGGCGATCAGACCCACCAACACGATCAGGATGCTGCAGACGGTGGTGAGAACCGGCCGCTTGATGAAATTATCGGAGAGCGACATCGGAGGGCCTCAGTTCTGATCGGCGCCGGACGCCACCTTCACCGGCAATCCGGTGCGCAACAGCGCCGTGTTGCTGACCACCACCTTGTCTCCAGCCTGCAGACCGCCCAGCAGCGGGTAGCGATTGCTCTGCAACTGACCGAGTTTGACCGGTGTCTGCACCACGATCGTGGTGGACGGCGGCAGCTTCTCCAGCTTCTCCTTGGCGGCTGGTGCAATCTGCGTGGAGGCGCGGATCTTGTCGATCACCTGGCTGATCGGAAACACGCGATACACGAAGGGCTGCTGGGCCTGCATCATCACGGCCTGCACCGGCACCGAGAGCTGGGTGGCACTGCCGGTGATGATCCGGTTGCTGACGTACTGGCCGGTCTTGAGGCGGCCAGTGAGGTTCGGGAAGCTGGCCTTCACCAGCACGGTGTTCGGCGACGACGTACTACCGCTCACACCGAAGTAAGGCGAGATGAACACCACCCGGCCGGTCCCGGTGACGGGTGGTTCACCCTGGGTGCGCAATTCCACCGGCTGGCCGATCTGCACCTGCGACGCCTGGGTGGCAGGCACATCCATCAGCGTCCAGAGATTGGCGTTGTCGACGATGCCGCTGATCGCCTGTCCCTTGCGGACGTAATCACCGAGCTTGACGGTATCCAGATCGCCGATCTGGCCGCTGATGGGTGCCGTGACGTATTTGTAGCCGAGGGTGGCGGCCGAAGCCTTCACCTGATCGGAGCTCTGCAGGGCCTTCGTCACGTAGGCGTCCCGATCCTTGGTGGATACGGCACCCTGGTCGTTGAGGAAGATGTAACGCTCGGCGTTGAGCCGATCCTTCCTCGCTTCGGCCTCGCTGGCACTGAGGCTCGCCGTTTCCTGAACGTTGTCGAGCACCAGGATCGGCTGGCCAGCTTTCACCTGATCCCCTTGCTGCACCAGGATCTTCACCACGCGGCCGTCAATCTCGGGCCGCAGGGCCACATCCGAGGTGGAGCTCAGCTGACTCACCACCTCAATTCCTGGGGTGAACTCGGCCTCGCCGATCCGGGCCACCTGAACCGTGAGCGGCTCACGGGCCTGGGGTTGCGACGAACTGCAGGCGCTCAGCGGCAGCAGCAGAAGGGGCAGTGAGGCCAGGCGGCGCCGCACGACTCATGAACAGCAAGCCGCAAGATAACGGCCCTGACCCGGCTTTTCCATCGGATGATGGGGTTGGTCGCATGCGCGCTGGCGAGGAGCTGATTGGCGGATCTGTTCAGCCACCGCGGCGATCAGCTGCGCAGCCGCCTGGCACCGCTGGCAGATCGGCTGCGCCCCCGCAGCCTGGATGAGTTCCAGGGGCAGGAGGAGATCCTCGGGCCGGGCCGTCTGCTGCGCCGCGCCATCACCGCCGACCGGGTCGGCAACCTGATCCTGCACGGCCCCCCGGGGGTCGGCAAGACCACCCTGGCTCGCATCATCGCCGCCAGCACCCGCGCCCACTTCAGCAGCCTCAACGCCGTGCTGGCCGGCGTGAAGGACCTGCGCAGCGAGGTGGAGGCGGCCCAGCGGCGGCTGGAGCAGCACGGCCTGCGCAGCCTGCTGTTCATCGATGAGGTGCACCGCTTCAACACCGCCCAGCAGGACGCCCTGCTGCCCTGGGTGGAGAACGGCACCGTCACGCTCATCGGCGCCACCACCGAGAACCCCTTCTTCGAGGTGAACAAGGCGCTGGTGAGCCGCTCGCGCCTGTTCCGCCTGCAGCCGCTCCAACCGCAGCACCTGCGCGAACTGCTGCAGCGGGCCCTGCGCGATCCGGAACGGGGTTACGGCGACCGCACGGTGACGATCAGCGAGGAGGCGATCGCCCACCTGGTGGATGTAGCCGGCGGCGACGCCCGCAGCCTGCTCAACGCCCTCGAGCTGGCGGTGGAAACAACCGAGCCCGATGGCGAGGGCTTGGTCGCCATCGGGCTCACCATCGCCGAGGAATCGATCCAGCAGCGGGCTGTCCTCTACGACAAGCAGGGCGACGCCCACTTCGACACGATCAGCGCCTTCATCAAGTCGCTGCGCGGCAGCGATCCGGATGCAGCTCTGTTCTGGCTGGCACGGATGATGGAGGCCGGCGAGAACCCGCGCTTCATCTTCCGGCGCATGCTGATCAGCGCCGGTGAGGACATCGGCCTGGCCGACCCCCAGGCGATCGTGGTGGTGGAGGCCTGCGCCGCCGCCTTCGACCGGGTGGGTCTGCCGGAAGGCCTCTACCCCCTGGCCCAGGCGGCCCTCTACCTGGCCGGCGCCGAGAAAAGCAACAGCCTGCTGGGTCTGTTCGATGCCCTCAAGACCGTGCGCAGCAGCAACCGCCAGCAGGTGCCCGCCCATCTGCGCGATGCCAACCGCGACGGCAAGGCCTTCGGCGATGGGGTGGGCTACCGCTACCCCCATGCCTACGCCGAGCACTGGGTGGCGCAGCAGTACCTCCCCACAGCCCTGCAGGGGCAGCTGTTCTGGCAACCGGGCACGCTCGGCTGGGAAGGGGAACGGCGCCGACAGCTGCAGCAGCGCCGCGCCGCCCAGCTTGCCGCCGCGGCCGAGCATGAGGCCGAACTGGGCGAGGTGCTCAGCAGTGCCCCGGATGATCCGGCCCTGGAGCGCTGGCTGCAGCGCCAGCTCAGCGGCGAGGGGGAGCGGCTCGATCAGCTGCGCCGCCGGCTCTGGCAGGACGCCCTTTGGCACCGGCACGACCGGGTGCTGATCCTCGAAGCCCGCTCGCTGATCTGGGCCCTCGATCCGCTGCAGCACACCCCGGAGGGTGGTGTGGTGATCCAGGCCGCCGGCGACGCCGACGTGGAGCGGCTTCAGGCCCAGCTGCAGGTGCTCGATGCGCTGCAGCGGCCGCAGATCCGGAACGCCTCGCTCATGGATCTGGCCGCCGCGCTGGAGCCGGGGCAGCAGTTCGAGTGGATCGCGGCGCGCCATCCCTGGCGGGACAGCTCGGCGGCGGAGCTGAAGCGGCAGATCACGGCACTGACGGCCCTGGCGGCACCGCAGGCGGAGCTGCGACTGCTGTTCACCACGCCACTGCTGGGGCCGGCCGGTGCGGTGCTCGCCATGGGCGATCCCAACGGTGCACGTCTCAGCGACATGCCGGCACCACTGCAGGGCACGCTCGAACCCCTGGCCCTGCAGGAAGCGCTCTGGCTGGCAGCCCCACCGCAACCTCAGCAACTGGTTGCACTGCTGCGCCGGCAGGGATGGCAGAGCGAACTCAGCAGCTGGGAGGAACGGCTCGAGCTGCCGCTGACGGCAGGCCTGCTGGAGCGCTGGTTCCTGCCGGGAGCGCGCTATCTGACGCAGCTGGAGAAGCAGTGCAGCCCGGCGGAGATCGCGCTGCTGCTGCAGCGGCTGCGCAGCCTGGAGGGCCAGCGGCTGCCGCAGCGCCTGCAGCATCAGCTTCTGGTGGCCAGGCGGCCTTACCAGAGCCCGCGCACGGGCGCAGCAGACGGGGAACGGGCGGGCTCCGCCGCCGAAGCGGTGTAAGCCTGAATGCAGGCCGGAGTGGTCATGTACCAACTGAGCAGCGAGGTGGCCTGCTTGCTGTTGTTGACGTTGTTGGCACCGACGTTGTTGACATCACACACCGTCATGGCGCCCTGCAGGCGCTGATCGGTGGGGAGGTTGGCCATCATCCCGTAGCTGGAGAGCTTGCCATCGGCTGAATCGAGAATGATGGCGCTGCGCACGGCCTGCAGGCTGTTTTGCTGGCTGTAATACGGGGTGTAGTTGTTCTGACGGATGCTCTCGGAGAGGAACGCCTCACCCTTTTCGGAATAGAGAAAGCGGGAGACGGCGGCCACATCGACGTCGTAGTCCTTGTTGAGGCCCGCCTGCAGCTGATCGCGGGACCAGCCGGACAGATCTGAGAGGTTGTCCGGCACCGGATTGGCGATCACCTCAGTGCCGCCGAGGGGCAGCAGGGTGTTGGAGCGCACGAAGCCGGCACTCACGGCGCGGGCGGTCTGGGTGGGCAGACCCTCCTGGATGAAGGTGGGGGAGCCGTAGCGAACACCGGCCTGCACGGAATCGATGGCGGTGGGCCCCTGGGGGATGGCCTGAGCCGAGAGGCCGCTCAGCAGGATGCCGAAGCCGGCCAGAGGGAGAGATGCCTGACGCATGGGAAGGGAGAACAGAGGACGACACTCCCGGTCTGACGACGAGGCAACGACGTGGCGGGACCACCTCAGGGTTTCTTTCGTTTGACCGCGACCAAGGCGATGAAGCCACAGCAGCACCGCCATGAAAAAAGCCCCGGCCAGGCCGGGGCAGAGCAGTGGAGAAGCGTCAGCTCACCAGAGGCCGCGGATCGGCGACTGTTCCACGGGGGCTGGCGCAGCAGCGGGAGCCGCCACTGCGGCGACCGCCACCTGGTTGGCCTGAATGCAGGCGGGCAGGAAGACGTACCAGGAGAGCAGCGAGGTGCACTGGGCGTCGGTGGTGCACTTGCCCTCGGCGCAGACGTTCTGCTTGCCGTCGTAGGTGTTGCAGGTGTCCGCCAGGCGATAGTCGGTGGGCAGGTTGGTCATGATGCCCGCCGCCGAGATGGAGCCATCGCGTGCATCGGCGATGATCGCCGAGCGCAGGCCTTCCACCGCATAGGTGGACATGGTCCAGTAGGGGAAGTAGCTGCGCGACTGGTTCTTGAGGAACTTAACGCCGGCATCCGAGTACAGGAAGCGGGACACCCCGACCAGATCGACGTTGTAGGTCTTGGACAGACCCGTCCGCAGCTCATCGGACGTCCAGCCGGAGCGGGCGATGCCGTCAGACAGGCCACGGTCGGTGACGGTGCCGTCGCTGATGAAGGTGTTGAAGGCGGTCTGATTCGTGGACCAGACGGCACCACCGCTGTTCCAGCGCACCGGCAGGTCGTTGTCGACAGCCGCCGAAACAGGCAGACAGGAGAGGGAGAGAGCCGCACCGGCGCAAAGGCCGGCCGCGAGACGTGTCAGCACGGGAGTGAGAAGAACTCTTCAAATAAAACCTAGTAATCAAAAACCAGACCGCCAACACGTTGGCCAACAGGTCATCGCAAAGGCTTAAGCATTGACGGCCGATCTTCAGCCGCGCTGCGGCAATCGTGCCGCAATGCGGCAACGCCGATGCAGCGGTTGTGACGTCGTTGCGCAGCAGGCTCAGACTCAGGTTCAGCCCTGGCCGCGACGCTGCGGTCCCTGCAGCGGCAGGGGATCCCATCCGGCGGGACAACGCAGCGAATCTGCCTGCCAGCGGAAAGCTCCGGGCTTGCCAACGCCACGGCAGGCAACGCCACGGGGGACGTTGTCTTCGGCCTCCACCCTGGCCACGTAGCGCTCACGCCCCTCGCGCGGCACCAGCAGCAGCTGAACAGATTCGGGGCCCTCCTGGATGCTGGCCTGAAGGTCCTCCGGGGACTCCAGCCCCAGCACATCCAGATACGGGCTGAAGCCACCCCAGAAATACCGGGTCATCTCGGCACCCACGAAGCGACTGAGCAGCTGAGCGGCCCGCTCGCGGCTGTCCTGGGAGGCTTCCTGACTGGCCAGATCCGCCAGAACGCGGCCTGTATCGGCACCGGTCCTGCTGGCCAGCGGCGGCGCCAGGGGCAACTGCACCAACCCCGCCAGCCCGAGCAGTCCGAGCAGCGACACCACACTCCAGCGCAGGTCGATCGGCATGACGTCAGGCAGACGGGCGCGCGGACGTTAGCCCCAGATCCCGCGCTCGACAGCCTCCCCAACGGCGGCACAGAGCCAACCCTCCTGCAGCCGACACACCGACGCGGGGCGCCAGCCCCGGCGCAGATGATGCAACTGCCGGCCCTGCCCGTCCCAGCACCAGTGACGCAGATCCGTGGCGAGGCTGGAGCCCTGCCACTTGATCGCCGCCTCCTTGCGCACCCAGCTCTCCAGCAGAGCGCCGCGCTGATCGTCGGCGGGCAGTGCCAGCAGCCGCTCCGCCTCCTCAGGCGGAAAGAAGCGTCGCGCCAGGCCAGCCGCCTGCAGCGGCCGCAGCGACCACTCCAGATCGACGCCGATCGGCGCGGGCGACCAGGCCAGCAGCAACTGGCCACCGCTGTGGCTGAGGCTCACATGACCGAGCCCTCCCGCCAGCCGGGGGGGAGCGGCGGGGGGGCTGTGCAGGGGCACCAGATCGCTGCGCAGGCCCAGCAGCGCGGCGAGGTGGTGGCGCAGCAACCGGCGGCTTGCGCTGTATCGGTCCCGCAGCGCCGCTGGCAGCTGCGCGCACCAGATCCGCTCCGGCGGGGTCAGCACCGCCGCGCCAGC
>Ga0310334_100065_pt1 | contig 34160 bp, 35 predicted proteins | sample LakMicMIDCLREDC7_FD_195548 | JGI IMG/M metagenome (GOLD analysis project Ga0310334, IMG submission 195548) | Enriched freshwater cyanobacterial communities from Lake Michigan, Michigan, United States - MI23.DCL.RED.C7 (v2) (version 2) | ecosystem: Environmental > Aquatic > Freshwater > Lake...
AGGAGTTGCGCCGCCACCCGGTGTATAGCTTCCTGTTCCAGCAGCGCAGCGGCCTCTATTCGGCTGCTGTGCCGGAAACGGGCCATGAGCACGGCGGCGCGGTGAATCTGCAGACCCTGAGCACCGCCGAGCTCTACCTGGAGGCCGTGAAGGGCACCACCCCCAGGGCTGCTGCACCGCGGCGCTGATCCCCCCGCCGGGAGAACGAGATGGTCTGGTATCTGGTGTTCTGGCGCAACCGCTCCACTTCCACCGTGGTGCCGGCTGCCACCGCCAGCCAGGCCCGCTCCCGTGCCCGCGCCAAACAAAAGCGTGGTTACGGAGCGATCGTTGCGGCACGCCGCGCCAATGCCCAAGACGCTGGCTTGATCAGGAAAGGGACCTGGGTGCGGCGCCGCCGCGATGGCACAAGCCCCCAGTTCGGCAGTGCTCGCTCCAAAGCCAGGGCCCGCCGGCAGCGAAGCGCCTACCGCCATTGGCTGTAAGGCCCGGCCACCAACCGGCAGCCGGGCCTGAGCCCCCTGGCTCAGCAGACCGAGACGGTGCAGCCGGGAGTGCCCTGCAGCTTGCGGGCAAAGGCGAACGCCTTCTCGGCAGGGATCAGCCGCATCTTCTTGACGGGCTTGCCGCGGCGGCCAAAGAACTCGACCTCACAGGGGGCAGTGCCGAGCTTCTGGACTCCTGGCTGATAGCGGTGAACCACAAGCAGGCGGACTTCGCAGACGGGGCCTTGGGGAGTGGCCATGGCTGGGGTGGAGCGGAGAACACCGACCAGACGCCCCGCAGGCGCAGTGCTGGCCAGGGGCGAGCAGCGCGAGCCTCGCGTCAGCCCTGGCCAGCGCAAGCCGTAGGGGCATGCTGCGGAGGGGTTTCGCTCCGCCCGGCCAGTCAGCCTCCAGTGGCAACGGTGCGAGTGCCGTGCTGATTTCTCACCGCGACAGGGGAGCAGAGGTGTTGGCTCTCCTGAGATCGAGGTCCGCCCGCTTTGCCGCTGGTGGGACACCATGCTGGCCAGCCAGTTGATTGGGGATCTGCCCAGGCACAACCTGGCTGCTGTGGCCAAGCACTACCTGGGCCGCGAGATCGACAAGGAAGAGCAGACCAGCGACTGGGGCGGAGAGCTCACCCGCAGCCAGCTCGCCTACGCCGCCCTCGATGCCGTGGTGGTACGCCCGCTTGCTCAACGCCTGCGCGAGGAGCTCCAAGCCACAGGGCAGGAGAACGCTCACCGGCTCGATTGCCAGATGATCAGCCCCTGCGCCGATGGCCAGGCTCGCGGTCTGGCCGTGAACCTCACGAGCGTGGCGCAGTGCCGTGAGCACGCCACCGCGGAGCGCCTGCAGAAAGTGCAGACCCTTCAAAAGCTGCTCGGCATTGAGAACTACCGCAGCGCACTCAAGCTCAAAGAGGCCCTCATCGAGCACCTGGGGGAGACCATCAGCGACACCCAGCAGAAGACCTTGGAGCGCTACCGCAGCGCCCCCGCCATTGAGCTGCTGATCGAGATCAAAGCCCTCGATCAGGAGCTGAAAGAGCTCACCTGGCTGGAGCAAGAGCAGGCCCTGACTGATGGCCGCGTTCGCCCCACCTACAAGATCCTCGGGGCCCGCACCGGCCGCACCACCACCAGCGCCCTGCTGCCAGCCAACCGCTCACAAGTCCCCTCCGATACCGAGTTCTTCGGGCCCAAGGCACAAAAGGCCGGCCAGCCCAAGCCGGTGAAGCTTGGCCAAGTGGGCTTCAACTTCCAAGGCCTCACCGGCGAACGCAAGCAGGCCCTCCACACCGGCGACGCCAACACCGTGTTGCTCGATCTCGACTGGAGTTCAATCGAGGTGCGCCTGCAGGCCAGCCCCCGGCTCTACAACGACGCCGGCCAGCGCAAGATCCTGCTCGAAGGCATCGACCCGCACGCCTACATCGCCAGCCAGGTATGCGGCAGGCCAATCGGTAGCGAGGCCCCTGAGCGCAAGACCATCGGCAAGGTCGCCAATTTCTCGCTGGCTTACGGCTGCGGCGTGAACAACCTCGCCAGACAGCTCCATCTAGCCCAGGGCAAACCTATTAGTTACGCCCAGGCTGAGAAGGTCTACAAGGCTTGGCACCGCTTCCACCCGGAGATCAGCCGGGAGATGGCCCTCTATGCCAGCGGCGCCCGCGTCACCGAAGCCCGCAGCCTCTCTGGCCGCCGTATGAACTACCGCGGTGTCTCCATCGACAACGAGAGCATCTGCCCCCGGCTCGAGTTAGGCCGCACCAATGGGATCAACTTCCCCATCCAAGGCACCGGCAGGGATTTGCTCGCAGATGCCCTCGGGGATCTATGGCCGGCCCTCGAACAGTTCCCGGGCACCTGCGTGGTGGGCCTCATCCACGACGAGATCCTGCTGGAGGTGAACCGCCGAGATGTTGAGGCCGTTAAAGCAACCACTTTGGGGGTGATGACCAGCAAACGCCTCCAGAAGGCCTACCTGGGGGACATCCCCCTGGAAGCTGACGCGAAGGTCGGGGAAACATTGGGGGAGGCGCATTGATGCCCCGCGCACACACAGCTAGCCTTAATGAAATTGAGTCTCAGTTGCGGGAGCCTGCATCAGGGCGCCGTAGCCAACCATGAGCATCAAACCCAAAAGACCGGAGCAGCCCAACGTGCTGACGCCCCCTTCAAAAGACTCTCCGGAGTGGGAAGACTGGGCTGAGGTCCATCCTCTGCACAAAGCGGTAGTAGGCGATCGCCCTGGCAAGGCGGTAATGGTTCAGCGTGTGGCCGAGGCGGTGCGCTGGATCAGCACTTGCCGCACCCGATCAACCCAGCTTCAGATGGCCGCGGAGCAATGGGGTCTCGGGATGCGAGCCTTTGAGAGCATCCACGCCGACGCGGTGCGGGAGATCAAAGCCAAGTTCAATCAAGACCGCCCGGATTTCTTGGCTCAAAAGCTGGAGCAGCTGGAACACTTAGTGCAGGCTGGCCTGGACAGCGGACAGTTATCAGCCGCAGCCGGTGCGATGGGCCTGCTCCTACGGGCCAGCGGTTGCGACGGCCCCAACAATTTGCCTAAGCGATGACCCGCCTCCATGGTGGCCCTGACTGACCTGCGGTGTGACGTCCTGTTTTCCTGCCACGTCCTCAGGAGCAAGCGACCGCTCTCCACGCTCAAACTCATGGTGTGGGCCGTCAGTGCAGTGCGAACCTTGGCCGCCAATCCGCCGGATTCGAGCAGCTTGCGGATGGGACGATGACTCCACCAGTGCCCGACTAGATATTCGTCAACTACTAGCCGCCGTTGCTGCTGGGTCCGCCCTTGCCGCTGGTCTCTCCGTTCTGCCGGCTTCTGCTCAGATGTCGATGACCGAGGTCCGTGCCGCGAACCTGGCACGCATGGAGGCGGAGAGGCTCAATGGCGGCCTCAACAAGACCTGCGCAGCCAACTGCATGCACCAGAAAGGCGGTGGTGACTGAATGGTGAATGCAGGCCCCAATGGCTACCTCTTTAATTTCTTCGGAGGCCCTCCAGGCTGGGAGGTGAACAAGCAGGCTGCCACCAAGGAAACCCGCATCCTGATCTCTTCAGATGGCACCAGCGTGGTGAATGCGGAATACAACGGCTCACCTCGCTGATTCGCAAAGGGCAGCACCAAGGCGGTCACCGCAACACCCCGGCAGCGCCCGCACCAGCGCCCTCAGATCGGCCTCAGCCACCGGAATCAACCACTTGGCGGGCCACCCCCCAATCAGACAAGCGAAAGACTAATGAGACCAAATTGGCAACAAAAGAAGGCTGGCTACGCTTGCGAAGCATTTAAAATTAAAAGCAAAATATGAAGCTTTCCGCAAGAATTGCCTTTCTTTCGCTTCTACATGGCGCATCCTGCATTGCAGTGGCAGACCAGGCCTTTGGACAATCTCGGATTTACGGGCCCGTCACGAATGTTGAGAATCCAAACAGCTTCATTATTTACCAACAACCCAGTGGGTCACTCAATCCCAATGCAACGGCGGAGGTAGCCGATGCAAGGGGAGACTATGCAATGGCCATCGGCGCTGGGGCGACCGCTCATGCAATTGAAGCTCTTGCTATTGGACATCAAACTGAAGCAAGAACGACGCCTTCCGCGCCTACAGTACCAGCGGATGCGGCGGGCAAAGCAATAGCTATCGGGGCGAGAACAGCAGCCTATGATACTGGAATTGCAATTGGCGTCTCTTCAGTTGCTGGCGGAGGAGAGGATTTAATACAGTATAGAACCTCTGCAATCGCAATTGGCGTTCAGACTAGCGCACGAACAACCGAGTCCATCGCCATAGGCACATTCGCCAGTGTTACTGAACAGAAAGCTCTCAAAGAAAACGCCGATAATTCGATCGCGATTGGACGTTCTGCTACAATTTCGGGTTCCCAAAACTCGGTTGCTATCGGTCCCGCTGCGACTGTCCTTGGCAACTCCCCTAGTTCCATCGCATTGGGATTCGGGGCCCTCGTTCGAAAGGGGAATGAGTCAGGCATTGCAATAGGAACTGATGCAATTGCCTTGAGTGGCGAATCAGCGATAGCCATAGGTAAGAATTCCAGTAGTGAAGGCTTAGGGTCAAATGCAATTGGCTTTTTTTCAAAGGCAGAAAATGGGAGCCTAGCCATGGGAACGTTGGCTGTAGCTGACGGCAAGGCTTCAATAGCCCTGGGGGAATTCTCTCTCGCCACAGGCGGCCAAGGAAGCATAGCGATTGGCGAGGGGGCTAATGCAAGAAATAGAAATGCCACAGCTATTGGACGCAACTCTTTATCGACTTTCTTAAATTCAACAGCACTAGGCGCCGGTGCCATCACCACCCGCAACAATCAGGTTGTAATCGGCACATCTCTAGAGACCGTCACAGCGCCAAGTGTTGCAGGCATTGGCAACCAATTCTTATTTGCCACTGCAGATGGCACTCTCAATCGCTATACAGGCGCCACAACCATCGGCAGTGATTTGCTGATCAGTGGCAGTCAGGCCATCGGTGGCAACCTCACGGTAGGTGGAGATGTTGTTTTCAACAACTACAAAAATACAAATCCGGGCAGTGGTACAACCTTCCTCTCAACCGATGCCAACGGCAAAGTCGCTTTAGCCGCCATCCCCAACGGCACCACCTTCTGCACCCTAGTAGGCGACAATTCATCCTGCTATGGCCCCAATGCTGAGGCCAAAGGTGCCTTTGACACTGCCATTGGAGCGAACAGCAGAGCAGATGCAGCACTCGGCTCTACAGCCCTCGGAGCCGAAACCAATGCCTCTGGAAATGGGTCTACCGCCATTGGCGTCCTCGCCAAATCCCAGGGCGAAGGCTCCCTCGCCGTTGGTTTCGCTGCTAACTCCACAGCCGAAGATGGTATCGCCATTGGCTCCAATGCCCTGGCCAATGGCTTCAATGCCTTTGCCTTCGGCACGGGCGCTGTGGCCAATGGCCGAAACGTCACCGCCATTGGTTTCGGTGCACGTGCTGAAGGCTTCAATACCAATTCCCTCGCGCTCGGCACTGGTTCGCTCGCCAGCGGGACGGATGTGACTGCTCTTGGTGCCGGAGCCACGGCAACAGGAGTACGGGCCACCGCCATCGGTGCCGGTGCCATCACCACCCGCAACAATCAGGTTGTGATCGGCACACAGCAAGATGATGTCACCATGCCAGGCCTCTCCGGCTCGGGCACTGACTTGGTGGCAGCCAACAATGACGGCACCCTGCAACGCTCATCCGTCTCGTTGCAACAGGTCGATCAAGCGGTCAACACCACCATTCCCAAGCTGGAATCGGCAGTTAGCGGCCTTGGCCAAGCCGTCGAATCGGTTGGTGCCATCGCCTCCGCCATGTCAGCCGTTCCGCAGGTTTCTCTCATGGAAGACGAGCCCATGCGCTGCGGCGTGGGCACGGGTGGCTATGGATCCGAGTATGCGATTTCTGCCGGTTGTGCAGTTCGCATCGCCGACCGCCTGCACCTCAACGGCGCGCTTGCTTACGCACCCTCCGTCAACTATCAGTACGGGTCAACACCGTCTGTGGCTGGTCGCCTCGGCTTCTCCTTCCCCCTGGGTCGCATCGCCAAGCCCTCTAGCAAACCAACAGCCGAGGCTTCCAAAGAACTTTCCAATGTTCAAGGAACCATTCAAAAGATTCAAGCAGAAGTCAAATCCCGCGACAACCAAATCGCCATCCTCAAAACTCAGCTCGACAAGCTGCTCAAGGCTCAACACTCTGAAACGAGCACACCCAGCAGCAAGGCAACGACAGAGCTGATCGCAACATTCATGAGCAGAATTGAACAGCTTGAAAATCGCCTAGCCGAACAAGAACTTATTTCCCAACGTGCCATGGAACAGCTCAAATCACTTGTAGGCAGCGCCCCTCTAGGGATGGGGGCCATCAGCAAAGTAAACCGCTGATTTACTGCTGCTGATCCAGCTCACCCCTCATTCCTTGACATCGCCAATATGAATCACGCCTTTCTCCTAGTCGCTACACTTTTAGGCTCTGCAATCACAAGCCTCGTGGCGTTTACTCCAGGCCACGCACAAAGCAATCCTGCGAATGCGCAGCCAACCAAACAATTCAGCGATGGATTTATCAAAGGCTGCCTCCAAAGCAAGACAGTTGACGTCAAGAACCTGGCCAAGTACTGCACATGCATGGCCAGGAGCTATGAAACTCGCTACGATGTCGCAACCCTGTCGGCCATTGCTCAACTGTCCGGCAATGTTGGCCCACAGGGCCCGGCCTTGGTGAATCTGATGATGGCTCCAGAAGCAAGGGCTTGCTCTAACAAGAGCTGAAACAGCATGTTACTCAACTGATGCAAACCCCTCTGGTGGTGATCAAGCGCCTGGGAAGTCTGCAGCGATGGCTCTGTGCCCTGGCCACCTGTTTGGCGGTGCTGGTGCTGATCCAGCCCTTACGGGCTGAACCGGTTACTCCAGCTCAAGCCAGACCCACTGATGTGAGTTCGCAACACACGGGTAGCTTTGAAGTGGCGCCGGTGCGCATCCTCGGCGTTCCTGCCCTAGTGGTGGCTTCACCAGAACTGCCGGGCAGCGGATCGGTGGTGAGTGCCCAGCGCCGCGCCGAGGTGATTGAAGGCAACCTGAGCTTGCTCTATGCCAACCAGAGCCTTTGCACGCAAGCCGAACAGCTCTCGGAAACCATCCTGGAACGCCTAGTGCTGGGCGGCCCACGAGAGCAGCAGCTCTGCAGTGGCGATCCCTGGGCCGTGCACGGTTCCGCGGACCAGTTGGTGGTGGAGCGCGTCGCTGGTCCTGCGGGCAGCGTGTTGCTGCAAGCCCGCCTGCCTGGGCGCGCCGTTCCGTTGCCGCTGCTCACGGTGACTGCAGCGGATGGGCAGCTGCATGGCTTCACGCCCCAGCAGCTGGCCAATCAGTGGCAATCAGTGCTGCAACGGCGGCTTCGTCATGCCAGGCGCACGATGCAGCCCGATCAGCTTGGTCTGCGGATCCGCGTGACTGTGGCCGTTGAGCTGTTCCTGCTCCTCACCACGGCGCTCACCCTGCAGCTGTGGAACCGGTTACGCCGACAGTTGAGCGAACGGTGGACGCCACAACCGCAACGTGCCCCACGTGCTCAGCAGTCCACACCTTGGCTGCTTTTGGCGAGCCGGATCAGCTTTGTGCTGGTGCTGCTGCAAGGGCTGGCCATGGTGGGTTTTGCCGTGGCGGCGATTCCGGGCCGCATCCCGCTGGCGCTTGTGCTGCTACTACAACCGCTCGACATCCTCACCAAGGCAGCCGCCGTAGGCGCCGTAGTGATGGCGCTGCGCCTGCTGCTCCGCCTGTTGCTACGGCAATGGCGCAGCAGCCCCAAAGTGCCAGCTGAACTGCAGGCGCGGCGTCAGCAGCGTTATCTCAACCTGCTGCAAGCCGGTCAGCGCCTGCTCAGCATGGGTGGTGTGGTGGTGCTGCTGGCGCTGGTGATCAGCGGAATCCCCGGACTCGCCACGACGCCGGTGGCGTCGTGGCTGGCCGGCGGTGCAGTCCTCGGTGCCCTAGCCCTGGTATTTCAGGGACTGCTGCGGGATTTTGCAGCAGGGGTTGTTGTGCTCATTGAAGACCACTACGCCGTTGGCGACTGGGTGCAGGTGGATGCCCTCGAGGGGACCGTCGAAGACGTTGGCATCCTCACCACCGCGCTGCGTGCCTTAGATCAGCGCGTGGTGGTGATCCCCAACAGCCGCTGTGAACAGGTGGTCAATCACACCCGGATTCGCTCTGGTGTGGAGCTCGTGGTTCCCCTCCCACCGAGGAGTCCTCAGCTTGAGCGCGTGCTGAGCGTGCTCGCAGAAGAATGTGTGCTGTTTGCCGCCAAGCCGGAATGGAAGGATCTTCTGCTGGAACCACCGCTGATCCGTGGTGTCAAGCGGATCACCCCTCTGGCTGTCGAACTAAGCGTGCTGCTGATCACCCGAACCGGTGCTCAGTGGGCCGCCGAACGTGCCTTACTCACGCAGATCGTGGCGAGGATGGAGCGTGAAGCTTTACCCCTGGCTCAAGCTGAAGCCATGATCAGCTGACTGAGATCGTTACGTCCAACAGCGCTCGGCAGACAACTCCGCCAGTTGGCTCTCGTCCGTCAACTGAGCCAGGGAAACCCAGCTCGATCTCAGGGCTTAACGACTCAGGGCTCTCACTCGAGCACGCGAGCTGGCGCCTTGCACAGCCATGTCTGGGCCACGCCCTTGGCGGAGAGGAACGGCGCGTCGTAAAAGCTCGGGCGGCCTTGGGCACTGTCGCTGTTCTGCACGCGCCATTGCTCACGTTCACAGCTCACCGTGAGCGTGAGCGAGCCGCCGCCAGGCTGGGCCACGCGGAAAAAGCGAACGCCGTCGTACAGGCCCATTGGCTTGGCCTGCAGCTGCTTAAGCAGAATCGCCAGAGCCTGCGGTGGCTCCGCCCTAGCCTGGAGCGGCATGACCACCACCGCGGTGAGGCAGGCTGCTGCCGCAACCAGCAGGCGCCTTGCTTGGCTTGAAGACGTCATCTCAGAGCCCATGAGTTGAAGGAATTCTGACGAACCAGCCGGCAGTCTCAGCGAAAGACCTATCCCGAGACAGGCCACGCCCTAAATCCACATGTAGCCTTAATTGAGATTTTCTGGCCTGTCAACTTGAAACAATTCGTTCTCCTATTGAGTGCGACACTGCCGCTTGTTATCAACAGCGCAGCTCTGGCCCAACCCGCTGGTCTCAGCTACCCACGCCAGGGCGTGGTGTGTGATTCAGTTGGCCGCACTTGCTACGACAGCTACGGCCCCTCAATTGGCATCACTGCTGATGTGTATGGCCAGGGAGCTGCTAACAACCTCACTGCCAACCTCAACCAAACCAACAGTCGCGATTTCCGCCTGAGCACCGGCCAGGCCTGCAGCGTGCCCAGGCGAACTTGTTGGAATGATGGCTGGAGCGCAACAAAGGTGGCACCCGGACTGACCCAGCAACTCTTCGGCAGCAACAGTGCCAATGGGCAGCCCTTACAGCCGCAAAAGATCAGTGGCACTGGGCTCTGCAGCCTGAGCCGCAGCGGCCAGCGCATTTTCGACGGCACATGCAGGCTCAAGCAGGTGCGCAAGGGCGACCAGAACCTCTACGAGGTGCAACTGCAGAATGGCAGTAACTACGTCTTTCGACAGAACGGCAGTCAATACCAAATTCGTGATGGCTTCGGCGGCATCTGGCCAGTGACTTTCATCGACCACGGCAACACCGGCATTTTCCGCTTCGGCGACTACAAACTCGTCGCCACTCAGGAGTCTTCCAACCGCAATGCCGCCGTTGGCAGCGCCATCGGCAACCTCCTCAATGCACTCTTCCAGTAAACGCCCGTTCACACCGCTCGCCCTGGTGCTGGCCGTCTTCGGCTGGCCGGCAGCCGCGTTGGCCGATGTGGTGGTGGTGCCGGTTCCGAGCCCCTACAGCTACGACACCGCAACCCTGCGGCAGCTCAATCTGCGCGGCAGCTGGGGGCGCTACCTCGGCTTCACCGGCCACAGCGTGATCGAGTGGCCAGCGGTGCCAGCCCAGCTCAATGCCGGCAACCCCGGCACAATCCGCTGCGATGGCAACCGCTGCTGGCGCGAGGGCTACGTCGGCCCGAGCCTCACCGGTGGCACCCCCGCCGGGTCGCTGCGCCATTACTTCAACTACCAACTCGACTGCCGCGACCAAACGTTTGATCGCATCGGCGATGTGCGCCTGCCCGGCAACTACCAGCGCGGCTGGCAGCCCGTGCTCAACGACCCCGTGGCCCTGGCCGTGGCGCGTGACTGGTGCCCGCGCATCACCCAGCTGCCCACCGGCTCGTGAATCCACGACCTCCCATGAACCCACCCCGGAACGGGCTACAGCCTCTTCAGGCGCCGCTTTGCGCTGGCGTTCACCCAGCTTCTGCTGGAGCAGCTACGCCCGAAACAGGGCCGTTCGGGGAGACCTGGCCTGCCACGGCTGCCCACACCTCACGGGGCGTGGCATCAAGCTCGCTGCGCAGGTGGTTCTGCAGCGTTCGCGCCGAGCAATGCAGCTCCAGAGCCAGGCCCCCCAATGCGAAGGGGGTCTGAGGGTTGCGCTGCAACTTGTGCCGTACCAGTTCGAGAAAACGATCGGTGAGAACGTCGGGCGCAGGGTCGATATCCGGTCTGCATCCGAGGGTCTGCCCATGGCTGAGCAGGGCCTGCCAGAACAGGCCCGCGCTGTGATCAAGCCATTGGGAGTGCCGACGCGCCACCGCAATCAGCTCGCGGGCCTGGCGCAACAACGCCATCGTGGCCGGCTGCCGATCGCGGCGGAAGGGATCGAGCACTGCGGTGCCGCTCAACCCGTCGCCGAAGCCCGCGAGCATCTGGCGCGGCACCAGAATCGACACACCCACAGAGGTGGCCGAGATGCGGCCTTGCAGGTCGGCCCCCGGAGCAATCCAAAGGCCCTGACCAGGACTGGTGAGCATGTCGTCGCCCCGATCGCCCTGCCGGTCGCACGTCCAACCGCGCTCGGGCATCCAGAGCACCGCCATCTCTGAGCTCTGCTGCCGCCACAGATCCAGCTCCGCCCCCTCGCCACGCAGTTCCACCAGTGTGAGCGGCCCGGCAGAAGCCATCTGGATGCTGGCTTGAAACACTTGCCTGTCGAGCCCAGCACAGTTGACACGGCACTCCCCCATCACAGCCTGCAGGCTGGAGCGCCAGTGCTCGAATTCTGAGCTCTCAACAACGGGGCGAAAGGCCGTGGCAGAGGGCGGGGACGTCATCGCAGTGCGGTCGTCGCCATCGAGCTGCCGTGTACTGAGCCAAGCCTGGTGCTGGGCATGTTCAAGGAGCAGTTTCAGTCGTCACTGTTTTTTCATCTATTTGTAGTGGATTAATGAAATTTTAGGGCATCCGCACCGGCACAGGTGAACGGCCGCTGCAGATCGACGCAATTTGGCGCAAGCTAGCCCGCGGCCTGCAGAACCTCGAGTTTGCAGAAGGCCCCAGCGCCCTCAGGTAAGAAAGCCGGCTGGGACCACTCCCTCGATTCTCTGGGATACGCCTGCCTGACCCTGAGACATGGCCTGCTGCCGTAGAGCCTTGGCCCGGGCCCCCGCTTCAGCTAAGCGCGGGCGGCCCGGCCGTAAGCAGTCGGTTGCTGGGGTCAACCCTGCGCGCACGGGCCTGGGGGTGTTGCCCCGTTTCTGCGCACGTCTGTGCGCATCCTGCTGGCCCTGGCTCCCGAGACTCCCTGACACCACTAGGCCGCGGTAGTCGCCTTCTAAGCAGCCGGTCGATGGTTCGAACCCATCAGGGGGCGTTTGCAAAACCCAGGCCTGGCCTGGTTTTTTTATTGCCTTGCGCATCCCTGGCAGTGGGTCAGATGCTCCGTCATGCACCCAAGTAGGGCCACTTGGCGAACGGTTTGGCGCAGAAGATGGGCACTCGAAACCACAGGCCCATGGTTGCTCTGAGGCCCCTTTGGCGGATTCGGCCGTCCCAGTTGCTCCCGTCACGACTGATGCGGCCTACCGCGCAGCGGCACCTGGCTGTCCGCTCTGCAGCACCCCAGCCGCCGTTTCTCTGTGGCCTGGGCACAGGTCCCGGCCTGGCTGGGGGCAGGGCCCTCCCTGGTGGCGGTCCCTTCTTGCGGCTGTTCATCCCTTGGCCAGAGCCGCGGAGCCCGAGCAGGCGCGAGAGGCGGAGCGGCGCAGGCCAAAAGGGGCCCAAAGGCCCCCGCAGGATCAGACAGCCGGCATGGCCCCGCTGCTCTGCAGCCCGCCGAGGCGCAGCAGCGCCTCAGCCGCCACCACCTGGCGATAGCTCAGCTGGGCTTCTGCTTCCAGGGCGCTATCGATCTCATCGACCCGCGCCAGGCACAGCTGAATCGCTGGCAGCACCTCTTCCTCCAGCCGGGAGATCTCCTCTTCTCCATAGGGCCGATCAATCCAGGTGCGCCGCAGCGGCCGGCCGGCATGGCCCCGCAGGATTGATTCGATGGCTTTGCCGCAGGACTCCAGCAGCAGGAACGGATCCTCCTCGGGCCTGCAGAACGGCGAGGCAGCGGCAGAAAGCATGGCCATGAACTCGGCGCCGAGAGCGGCGCAGCGACGGGACCGATCCCAGCGGAGGTCCGACGCCAGGAGGGCCTCAGACTGGAGAGGTCCGGAGCAAGCTCCCTTCCCGCTACTAGTCGTTACCGGTCCATCCGCGTGAGAGCTGCTCCACCCAGAAGCCCCAGCAACAGGTTGAGGGTGGAATCAAAGCCTCCTTGCAGCTGCTCCAGCGTGCCGGGGCAGATCTGACCGATCGGCCGGCCTTCCAGCGCCCGCTGACCGCAGACCCCAGCGGCCAGCGAATAGATCAGCAACTGGGTGCCGATCACCACCGCCAGCGTCTTGAACACAAACCGCTCGCGATCGAAGGGTGACCGTGGTGCTGGCTCTGGTGTCACGGTTTCTTTTTCTCCTGCAGGTTGATCAGCCCCCTCCGGGAGGCAGCACAAGCTCACCGCTCTGCAGCAGCTCCCAGATACGGTGGGCCTCAGCCTGGCGCAGCTCGGTGTGGGGGGTGCCGGGCCTGAAGTAGCCCTCAGCTGCTGCAGCCGAACCGGTCCAGTAGGCCGCCGCCTCGGCTGGATCCATGCCGTGAGGCCGGTCCTCAAACACCCGGGTCCAGCCGATCAGCGAGCCCTCGGGCGGATCGTGCAGGCCGGCGTACTCCTCGGCGAAATACTGCTCCTGCCAGTCGTTGCTGTTGGGATCGATGCCCTCGCTGATGGCCTGGCTGCGGGCAGCGTCGTAGGCAGTGCGGCGCACGCCGGTGTACTGCATGGCCCCGCGGCCCGCGCCGCTGCCGGCCTCGATCACATCGAGGTCCTCCAGCTCCGGCTCACCGGTCTCCACCACCATGCAGCCGAGGAAACCGCAGGCCTCTTCTGCCGTGAGGGGCTGGATGACGCCCAGGCTGGCTTCGGTGACGGCGCTGCTGCAGAAGAACTCCAGCCAGTGCTGCAGGTTGGCGTGGGCCAGGGATGGCTCCCCAGAGATGCATCCCCCTGGGGCCTGGCCCGGCGTCACTTTTTTTCCTGGAACACCCCCACATAGACGGTGCCCTGGCGGTACAGGGGCAGCACCTTCTCGCGCAGATCGACGTTGTGCAGGCGAACGCAACCGAGGGTGGGATGCAGGGGTTGCTGCAGTGCCCAAGCGCCGGGCCAGCCACAGGCCGAGCCGCCCCCGTGGAGCATGATCCCGGCCCGCCCAACGGCCACCTCCTGGCCCTCCAGCTCCTCCATGTCGAAGGAGTACCAGCCGTAGCCCATGGCGGTGTCGGAGCAGGGCGGGTTGGGGTTCTGCTCGTAGTCGGCGTAGAGCTGGCCGAGCTTGTAGAGGCCTGGTGGGGTGTCGGTGCTGTTTTGGGTCCAGTCGGTGTCGCTCCCCTGGCCGCGGGCCAGGCAGGGGATCCTCCAGAGGAACTGGCCGCTGTGGTCGTAGGCCTCCATGTCCTGGTCGCGGTCATTCACCAGCAGGTAGGAATCCCCAGGCTGGACGGGAGCTGCCAGCTGCGGGCTGGCCATCCCGGCTTCCTCTGAGCCGCGCGGATCGAGTCCGCCGCTGGGGACTGCTGGTGCCGAGGGCGCCGCGGGTTTCTGGCTGAAGGTGAGCGCCCAGGGGGCCTGCTCATCGAGGATCTCGGCGCCCTTGTCGCTGCTGCTGATCGCGGCACACAGCTGCAGAACGCCGCGCTGCTGCTGTGGCTGGTTGCGGTAGAAGCGGAAGCGATCGGCAAACCGCTCGGCGCTCATCGGGGTGGTCATGGGACATGGGGTTGACCACCGCTCTTGCCAGCACCGCTACAGCACCGGCTGGCCGGTGTTGATCGCCTGCTCCACGATGTCGGCGGCGCGGGCCACGCCACCGGACGTGGCGATGGCCTGCTGCAGCCGCTGGGCGTTCTGGCGGTAGGAGGGATCGCTCCACACCCGATCGATGGCGTCGCGTAGCCGCGCCACGGTGGCCCGCTTGAGGGGTACCACCGCGCCGCTGCCGCTCCAGGCCACCCGGGCGGCCACGCCGGGCTGGTCGTTGGCGATTGGGATCGCCACCATCGGCACAGCGCAGCTGAGGGATTCCAGCACCGTGTTCAGGCCGGCATGGGTGATGGTGAGGGCGGCGCGCTGCAGCAACTCCAGCTGGGGGGCAAAGTCCACCACCAGGGGCGCACCGGGCAGGGGCGGCAGGGCAGAGGCGCTGCTGCCGCCGCCCAGGGCGATCACCAGCTGGGCATCGAGGTGGCTGCAGGCCTCGGCGATGCGGGCGAACACCTCCAGCTGCTGGTTCTGGATCGTGCCGAGAGAGGCGTAGATCAGCGGTCTGCCGTTGAGCGCCTCCCAGGGGAAGGGCACCGCCGCCCGACTGGCCGGATCTACCAGCGGACCGGTGAAGTGGAACCAGGCCGGCAGCTCCTGCCTCGGGTACTCAAAGGCAGCCGGCTGCTGACAGATCTGGGCCAGTGACGACCAGGCCTGACTGCTGTCGGTGAGCACGGGCAGATTGTGCTGCTGGCGAAAGTCGACCACCACCTGGGTGATCGGCCGCGTCAGCCGGGCGAGCAGCTGCTGGCCGAGGCGGTTGCGCAGCCGGGCCCAGGCCTCCGGGTGGTAGTGCCAGCCGGTGTTCACCGGCGGCACGGCCGCTTCACCGTTGAGCAGCAGGGCGCAGCTCACACTCACAAACGGCAGATCGAGGGCATGGGCCACCGTGGCCCCACCGAAGGAGGTCTGATCCACCAGCAGGGCATCCACCCCGTGGCCGCTCAGGGCGCCCGGCGCCTCCTGCAGAAGCATGGTGGTGGAGCGCCGGAAGTGGTCCAGCGTGGCGCGGAAGACCGCCGCGCCGCTCAGCTCACCCAGGCGGTTGAACAGCTGCTGGGTGCAGCCGGCTGGATAGGCGTCCAGGCCGATGGGCACGAACTCCAGCCCGGCAGCCCGCACCCGCTCTTCCGCATCGGCGATGCCGATCAGGCTCACCCGGTGGCCGCGCTGGCGCAAGACATGGCCAAGGGTCGTCATCGGCAGGAGATGGCCGCTAGCGGCGGGACAGAGCAGGCCGAAGTGGGTCAAGGGAGGGTGTGCATAGGACTGAAAAACTGAGTGTGGGACTGGATGGACGCCATGGAGCAGTCCATGGCCGTTGACGGAGGGCCAGCGAGCCCAAACCCGCTGGCCCACGGGACCGCAGATGCGGGCTCAGAGCACGAGCACCCGGGCGGCTGACCCCCAGATCAGCTGCTGATTGTGCGCTAACAGCAGTGCCTGTTCACGCGGCAGCCAGTGGGGGTCTGCGCTGATGTGCCCCTCACCATCGAGGAACAGACGCCGCGACTGCTCCTTCCCTTTGGCAAGGAGCCGGAAGCAGACGAGGCGGATCGGGCAGGCCGGGGCAACGGGACTGGTGGCCATGGCGGTGTGGCAGGCAGGACGCGACCACCGCGCCCCGGTGCTGCTTCCACCTGTGGGACGAGCAGCACTGGGGCAACCTGCGGAGCGCCTGCTCAACCCCCGCCAGCCACCCCCCGCTGACCTGCGCTGACCATCAACCAGCGGATTAAGCCCACCTGGCAACAGCTGCTGTTGTCACTGGGGCGAGGCCCCGGGAGTGTGCCCTTGGGCCTGACCTTGATCGAGGCGCAGAAATACGCCCGCCGCGCCGAACAGCTGGCGGTGCTCAAGACCTTTGCGGAGGGGGAGCTGCTGCGCCGCCTGCCCTTCCGCAATCTTGTCGGTGGCTCCCTGAGCTTCCCGGCCGAAACCAAGCTGCCCCGCGTCGGCTTCCGCGCCGTCAACGAGGGCTACCGGCAGAGCTATGGGGTGATCAACTCCGATTCGGAGTTCGTGCACCTGTTCGGCGGCGATCTGGATGTGGACCGCTCGATCGTGGACCTGCAGGGCCCCGAGGCGCGCGCCGCCCAGACCGAAATGAAGGTGCGCTCCATGCGCCTGACGCTGGAGGCGGCGATCATCAACGGCGACGACACCTTCGATCCGCGGGCCTTCAACGGGCTGAGCAAGCGCCTGGTGCCCGGTGAGGACCAGACGATCGACAACGGCGGCAGCACGCTCAACCTGCTGGCGCTGGAGGCGTTGACCGACAGCGTGATCGGCTACGGCGGCGACAAGGTGCTGATCGCCAGCAAGGCCGCCCGCCGCCAGATCAGCACCGCCTCCCGTCAGGCCGGCGGCGACCTCTACGAGGTAATTGACGGCCGCCACTATTTCGAGGGGATCGAGATCCTGCTGGTGGAGGAGGACGCCGAGGGCAACGCGGTGCTCGGCTACGACGAACCGGGGGACACCACCTCGATCTACTGCTGCGTGCTCGGTGATGCGGCTGTCTGCGGTCTGCAGGGCCCGTTCGAGGGGCGCTACGGCATCTCGGTGCGGGACTTCGGGGAGGTGCACGACGCACCGGTGTTCCGCACGCGGGTGGATTGGTACGTGGGTTTTGCGGTGTGCAACCGCAAGGCCGCCGCACGTCTATTCAACGTGGCGCCGATGCCGCTGGTGCTGCCCTGAACGGCGTTTGATCAGCTCCGCAAGACCCTGGCGGCACAACAGATCTTTTCCCCCTGTTCTTTGTTCTGGAGACCCATCCATGACCTCTCAAGCCACCCGGCTGCTCGATGCACAAACCGTGCTCGTCGGCTGGATCAACCACTCCGCCACCGACTGCTACGAGCACACCCGCAGCAGCGGAGATGTCGTCAACCTTGGCACCGATCTCGATGCCACCAGCTCCTTTGTGCTGGTGGCTTCCCACCCCGGCCATAGCGGGGCGGTGACGGTGACCCTGGAGCTGGCGCCGCTGCTGGCCGATGGCAACGCCGGCAGCTGGATCACCGCCGCGGCCGTCGCCATCCCCGCCGCTGGCGGCAAGGTGGAGGCGATCATCAGCGGCGCCGCACTGCTGATCAACCCGGCTGACAGCGCGCTGATCACGCCGCCCTGCCTACGGCTGGCGCGGGCGACGGTTTCGCCTGGCACGCCTGCCGGGATGTCCGTGGCGCTCACCGCCAACCAGGGGCTGTGAGGTGAGCGCCATGGGCAACCCACTCGACACCCTCAACGTGACGGCCGGAGCTGAGGCCCTGCCGCTGGAGCTGCTGCAGCCTCTCGACAGCAGCAACCCCGCCTCCACGCCTGTTCGTCTCTCGGGCCCGGAGCAGCGGCTCAACGTCACACCGGATCCGGGTGTAGACAATGCAGCGCTGCTGCCGCCCAGCCAGCTGCTGATCGGCAAGGACGGTGCGACCCGCTCGATCTGGCCGGTGCACCTGGCCGGCTGGCAGGCCCTGGGCTGGCAGTTGCTCAGCCCCGCCAGTGGCGGCGATGAGCCGGTCCCGGTGGACTCCGAGGACAACGCGCAGGAACCGGAGCTGGCGGATGCTCTGGACCTCGAGCCCGAGCAACCGGAAGCGCCGGATCCCGCCCCGACACCCGATGAGCCCACTCCTACCGACGACCCGCTGGAGACCACCACCGATGGTGGCGAGGCCCTTTTGGCTTCTGAGCCCACCGACTTCCAGGCCATGACCAAGGCCCAGATCGTGGAGTTCTGCTCCACCGTTTACGGCGTGGAGCTCGATGGCAGCCAGACCAAGGCCGAGCTGGTGGAGCAGGCGATGGCGCTGGAGGCCCAGGCCAGCGGCAGCAGCACGGCCACCAGCGACGGCACGGGTGTCGCCAGCAGCGATCCTGCCGATCTGGCGGCCCTGGAGCTGGGGGATGCCCTGCTCTGATCACGGCCAAATGCAACCGAGCCAGCGCATTCCTGGCTGGGGGCTGGCAACAGCTCTGCAGCACTGCCCTGGCGCCGATGGCCACTCCCGATCCGGCTGTGCTGGCCGAGCTGACGGCCCAGTGCCGCAGCAGCAGTCGGCCCCAGGGGGTGATCTTCCTGGGCCAGGCCCAGCTGCAGGAAGGCGGCAACCCTGAACCACCCCCAGTCGGGGGCGTCAGCGCAGTGCAGGCCTTGGCGCCGCTGGTGAGTGCTGTCCCTGCCGCTGGGGTGGTGGTGCTCGCACTGGACCTGCGCCTGCTCAATCCCCTGCCGCCCTGACCCGAGCTCTGAACTCCCAACCCTTTTTCTTTGCTGATAGTCATGGCCACCACCTCCGAGAGCCGCACCACCACCGGCCGCTCCCTGCCCCAGCCCAGCGACCTGCTGCTGGTGCAGCGCGGCAGCACGCCATTCCGGGCCACCGCAGAAGAGGTCAAGGCCTTCATGCTCAGCCCCGCCACGGCGGCAACGATCGGTGCAATCAAACCTGGCACCAACCTCTCGGTGGACGGCGATGGCACCCTTCATGCCGCCATCTCCGGTGCCCTCACCTACCGGGGTGCGATCGACCCAACCACCACCGCGGCCCCGGCAGATGCTGCAGTCGGGGATGTTTATCTGGCCAGTGCTGGCGGTCCTGCCCTGTCCAGCTGGCAGGGCCTTGCTGGTGAGCAGATCGCCCAGGGGGACCTGCTGCTGTTTGACGGGGAGGACTGGAGCGCCAACGCGGCTCTGGGCCCCGATGGCGCCGGTGTGATTCGCATCCAGGTAGCTGCGCCACTGAGCGTTGATGAGAGCGATCCCGCCCAACCACTGCTGAGCGTTGAGCCCGCATCCACCACCGCTGCAGGCGTGCTGCGCCTAGCGGCTGCCGAAGACCTCACCGCCGGCACCGTGGGCGCCGCTGTCGACGCAGCAGCCCTCAAGGAAGCCATGGCCACCGCCCAACCAGCCGGCGACTACATGCCGCTGGACCTGAGCACCCTTCCAGCTCTGCCCTGATCGCCGCAGCTGATGACCCTCCAACCAGGCGACCTGCTGGCGATCACCCGCCCTGCTGGCCCCGCTGCCGGCACTTATCAGCTGCCGGCAGCGGCATTGGCGGAGCTGCTGAATCCGCCGCCAGTGCTGGGTATCACTGGCGTGTTCTGGTCAACCGTGCGCTCAGCAGCAGACAACAGCTGGCAGGCGATCTGCTGGTCGCCAGAGCTGCAGCTCTACGCCTGCGTAGCGGGGAGCGGCACCGGCAACCGGGTAATGACCTCAAGCGATGGCATCCGCTGGAGCACCCAGCCATCAGCGGCGGATCAGAACTGGGTGGCGCTCTGCTGGGCCAAAGAGCTGGGGCTGTTTATCGCCGTCAGCGACAGCGGTATTGGGAATCGGGTGATGACCTCACCGGATGGCCGCAGCTGGACCCTGCGCCAGACGCCAGCCATCAACAACTGGACCGGGGTCTGCTGGGCACCAGAGCTGGGCATGTTGGTGGCCGTCGCCAGCAGTGGCACGGGCAACCGGGTAATGACCAGCTCCGATGGCTTCACCTGGACAGCCAGACCGGCTGCTGCAGATCAGGAATGGCGCTCCATCTGCTGGGCGCAGCAGCTGGGGCTACTGGTGGCGGTGAGCAGCACCGGAGGCAACCAGCGGGTGATGACCTCGCCGGATGGCCGCAACTGGACACTGCGCACAGCTGCCGTAGCCAACAACTGGACAGCGATCTGCTGGGCGGCGGAGTTGGGTTTGCTGGTGGCGCTGAGCAGCAGCGGCAAGGGCAACCGGGTGATGACTTCCCCGGATGGGATCAGTTGGAGCAGCCGCAACTCGGCGGCCGATAACGCCTGGACCTCCCTCTGCTGGTCGCCGCAGCGGGAGCTGCTGGTAGCGGCGGCCAGCAGCGGCACCGGGAACCGGATCATGACCAGCGCCGATGGCCTGAGCTGGACCACGCGCAGCTCCCCAGCTGATCTGGGTTGGCGCTCGCTCTGCTGGTCGCCCCAGCGCAGGCAGTTCGCGGCTGTGAGCAACAGCGGCGCTGGCAACCGGGTGATGGTGAGCCCCTGAACCATGACTGACACCAAGGCACCCCTGCCAGTGATTGGCTCGCGCTGCTGGCGCGATCTGATCAGCCCAGAGAGCGGTGCAACGGTGCTCAGCCTGGCGGGAGACAGCAGTGATGCCGACCCGATGGTGGAGCTGGCCTACGACGAGGGCGGCAGCGGCTGGTGGCCGCTCTCCACGCTGGTGTTTCAGCAGTGACTGGGGAGGAGGGCCTCAGCCCGCCCCCCCAAGCTGCTGGCGCAGAGCCTCAAGTGCTTTCTTCTGGGCCCGCTGCACCGACATGGCGCTGATCTGCAGCTGCTCTGCTGCCTGCCGGAGCGAGAGGCCCTCAAGGATGGTGAGCCTCAGGGCCGTGGCTTGCGGCGCAGGCAGCTGATCTACTAGCTGCTCCAGCGCCAGATCATCAGCGGGCCCGGCTGCTTCTTGCTCTGGGCTGGCCAGCTGATCGAGCAGGCACGGCTCGCCAGCGGCGTGGCCATCAAGGCTGATGTGACCCAGAGGGCACTGACCCTGCTCATGCAGCCGGCGTGGGATGCGCACCAGCCGCACCCGATCGCGCAGGTGATGCTGCAGGGCACCTGAGATGCAGCGGCGCAGATAAGGCTCTGCCGGCTCACCTGCTTTGCAGCGCAGCACTGAACGGAGCAGGGCTTCTCTAGCTACCTGGATCAGATCCTCCCGCTCAACCAAAGGGAAGAAGCGGCGGGCTACAGCTGAGGCAACGGCATCAGCTAGGGAGAGGTGCTCCAGCACAAGGGCATCGCGGGCACGGAGAGCAGAGCGGGAAAGCGGGGCAGCCATCTGGGGACGGCAGAGAACCCCACCCCCAACGGCCAGCCGCAGCGAGGTGACAAGGACGCCCCACCGGGGCGCATGGCCCGATCCTTGACGCAGCGCGAGGACTGGACGAGGGATTTAGGTGGGTGTTTGACGGCGCTACCGTGGCGAGCCACCCCAATGCCCCCGCTACGGTTGAAAGGTCCCAGCCCCTTGTCCTGCCGGCATGGCCTGTGGTGCATGACCTGCTGACTCTGCCCCTGGCGCAACGGCTGGAGCTAGTCCAGACCCTGTGGGACTCGATCGCTGCCGAGCAGAGAGGCCCTGAGCTCACCTACTCCGATCGGCAGCTGATTGATCGGCGGCTGGATTGCTTCCTCGCTGACGGCGACCCTGGTGTCGATGCCGACGCGGTGCTGGATGGTTTGGAGCAGTCGCTCTGAGCATGCTGCTGCGGCTCCGCTCAGAAGCAAAGTGCGTGAGCTGATCTAGGACTCGACGCCAAGCACCAGCTGCTGATTCGGTGGTCGGGTCACGGTGATCTGCTCAACTCTCACCAGCCTGGGCTGCTCATCAGCTGCGGCCTCGTAGCTGCCCTTCACCCGCACGGCGGCGTTGAGCATGCCGATGATTTGGCCGTCATAGGCGGGCTCGTAGATGCAGCGCATACCCACGCTTGCGCCGCGCCCTCTGATTTCAAAACGCCGGGCATCGAGGTCAACCTCCCGCACCACGCCTTCGAACTCGCCGTTCGCCTTCATACGACGGTTGCTGGGCGCGTTCAGGCTGCGTAGCAGGATCTGCCGGCTCTGCTTGGTGAGTGCCTGGGCCGGTCCCAGCTCTTCACTGGGCTGCGGGCCGCTGAGGAACAGTTCACTGATCGCCTTGTTCTGGGCTGAGGGTGCCAGGCGCTTGGCCGCCACCATCAGCGTGTCGCGTACGGCTGGATCGGGGAATTGCTCGTAGATAGCCTCACTGATCACACCGTCCTGGATCAGGCGTGGAATCGCCGGGAGGCTCTGCACCGCTGTCTGCACGGCCCGATAGAGGTCATCGCTAACTCCGGGCAGCACTGCCTGACCGTCAGCACCTGCGTCTCCGGGCCTTGGCACGCGCATGCCCACCACCAGGCTGCCGTAGGTCACCCCAGCTAGTTGGGGGTCGAGATCGGCGGGCCAGCGCACCTTCTTTTCCTCCATTCCAGCGATCGCCTTGGCCACCAACTGGATTTCCTTGCGCAGCCGGCCAAAGACATCCGTCACCAAAGACACCGGCGGCTCGCGGTGCGCGACCCCCGGGCCGCGGTAACGGGCGATCAGATCGGCGTTGTCGGCGAGCAGGGCATAGGAGAAGTTGTTGCGGTAGTAACGGGTTAGCTCGGCGTAGAGAGGTTCGGTGAACTCCTGCGGATCCTTTCCGGAGCGGCGGGCAAGCTCCTGGGCTCCCAGGATTTCCTGATGGATCAGCCGCGCTTTGGCTTCCATCGCATCGAGCCAGTTGCTCATCAGTTCAACCTCACCACACCTTTGATGTGCTTGGCATCGAGGCCTTTCTCCAGCAGTTCCACGATGTCGATCACCTGGACCCTGCTCAATGCATCCATGCCGTAGAACGCGGAATGGACGTACAGGCGGATCTGGTAGCGAGAGTGAAGCGTCTTGTGTGAGGTATAAAGATCGGCCCCATCCCAAAAGCTCTCTGCTGCGATCTCATCGAGAAGCAACACCGCCACGATCTCGGCTGGGCTTTCGTGTCGTGTAACGAAGGTGCCATCAAGCACCAGCGGTGGCAGTTGACCGGCGGCTTGCATCAGCTCATTCTCCACAAACTTTCTGAGCTGGGCGAGTAGCCGTCTACGGCAAGCGTTCCAGCCGAACAGCTCCTCCAGCTCTTCCAACGTGCAGCGATGGATGCCGGCCTCCAAATAGCCATGGGGATCAAAGCGTGGGGGCGCCATTCTTCAGGTGTCCTCAGTATTCCCACGGCTGAGCGACCTTGCGGTGTGGCTGGGCATGGCGCCGAGTTGCTGCGCGGTTTATACCCAGACCAGCAGTAGTTGGGTATCTCCTGGTGTGCCTTTGCAAGCGCTCCACTGCCTGCCGCGCAGCTGGACCTTGGGCTCATGACACAGGCTGTCTCTGCTGTACCAGGTAGGCCTCGATCCAGTCGTGATGACGCTTCTGGCAGATCCGATCGGCGATGGAGTTGGCCTCCTGGGGCACCTGGAACCGCTTGCGGAACGCCTTGGTGAAGTCTTCCAGCACCGGCCGGGGGAGCCCCCGCAGGGTGACGAGGATCTTGCCGGTGGTGGCCGGGTCGAGGGGCGTCAGGCCCGGGTCGTCGCCAGCTTCCCTCCCAGAGCAAGGAGCGGTGGGTGATGGCCTGCGCTGGATTGACCGCGTGCCGTTGCTGGCACTGGTGTGCGCTTGGGAGCTGTCCCCTTCTGAGTGGGTGACCTGTCGCTGCTGCTTGTCGTAGAGGGCCAAGCCAAACGGGTTCCCAAAGGTCATCAGCGCCCTCTTCATGGCATCGGTTTCGGCCTCCTTGAGAGCGGATTCATGGGCCTGGCCCAGGTCGGCATCGATGCCATGGCCGGCTCCGCTGCCTTCTCGGATCACCTGAGAGCCTGCTCCTTCTCCAACGGTGATGCGCACCCGGGCGGTGTAGGTGACGCCCCAGCCGGATTTCTGGTCGCGGCCGATGGTGCGTTCGCTCTGGTTGACGCAGCGGAGGGCGACGGTTTGGCGCTGCCAACCATCAAAGCCAAAGATGCGGTTGGCCTCGGCGATGGCCTGCCAACCCTCCAGATAGGTCAGGGAGCGGCCTGCTTGGCTACGGGTCTGAACCTTGGCGCGATCAAGGGGAGCAGAGAGAGCAGCGATCTGCTCGGCGGAGAACACGGTTGTGGTCATGGCGGTGAATTGGCTTGAGTTGATTGCGGATGAAGTGATCTGGGCCCGCTCCTGCAGCAGGCCCACGTCGATGAGGGCCTTGGCTGCTAGTGGATGCGCCAGCTGCGGCGGGTGAGCAGCTGGGCACCTGTGATCTGGCGGCCGGCTTTGAGGGCTTCCTTGATGGCGTTCTTGTCCGGCTTGCTGGTGGTGGAGAAGGTGAGCCACTCGGCATCGAGGGCCTGCTCGTCGTCGATCACGACAGCTGAGGACCTGCGGCTGCTGAGCTCGTGATCGGGGAAGGAGAAGCGCGTAGCCGCCGGCTGCAGCTGGGTGAGAACAAACACCAGGGATTCCTCCAGGGCATCAGCTCGACCGGCATCACTACGGGCAAGATCGGCAAGCCGCTTGGCCTGCTGGCTGCGGTAGGCGGCCTGGCCGCGCAGGTGCTCGATCACCCAGCAGGTGGCATCGGCCTTGGCTGCCAAGGCGGCTTTGTTGCCCTCTTCTGCCAGCAGGGCCGCTTCCAGCTCGGCGAGGGCTGACGCGCGCTGTTCGGGATCATCGGTTTCCAGCTGCTCGGCCAGCTGGGAGATTGCGGTGGTGAGCTCCTGGGCCTCGCTGCCCAGCTGCCACAGCGAACCGGATCGCTGGAGGGAGCATGCAGGACCTGCAGCTGGAGGAGCCGAATCGACGACAGGAATGGCGGTGTGAATAGGGGTGAGAACAGCCATGACGGTGAGAAGGCGATGGGGATGGGAATGAACGGCTTGGGATGGGAGATCAGTAGCGGCCGACGCCGGCCGGCACGGCCCAGAGCCCGGCCGATGGGCTGACCTCGGCCACGCAGAGCGGCACCGGGGAACGCGACGCCATACGACGGGCTTCTCTCACCAGCGAGGCGGTGCCTGGGCCGCCGGGGAAGGCCACCACCAGCACCGAGGCGAGCGAGCCCGGGGAGGTGTGGGCCACGGCTTTGGCAATGGCCTGCTCGAGCAGCTCCCGATTGCGGATTGGCCCAGCGGCCCGGCCATGGAGCTGCCACTGGGCTGGCATAACCAGGGCTGACCAACCCAGCTGCTGGGCCGCCCGACCAATAGCGGCATCAGCGCCGCGGGCCCCGCCATGGAGAAGCAGATGCACCAGCCGGCCACCGCTGCGGGCGAGCAGCTCAGCGGCGATGCGCTGCTGGGGCCAGGCCAGATCACGACCGCCTCCGGCCGCGATCACAAGCGAATGGGATGGGGCTATTGCAGGACTAGATGAGAGATAAAGATCCATGATTCAGCTGCCAGAGGTGACAACCAATCGGGGCAACACACCGCAAATAAAAGAGCGGCAGTGCTGGCGAGATCAGGGAGTTGAATTACCGCAGGCGATGGGCTAGGGGCCTTTGGCGCAGCCCTTATTCTAGCAGTACAAGCGCACTATGGAGCAGGTAAAGCGGCTGTGCTGCAATGGATCTGCGCAAAACAAGGCCATTCACAGGTGGACTTGAAAGCTGATAAGCAAGGCCGCCAGATTCAGCACTGAATGCCCACCTGGCCGCGCAGCCGCGCGAGGAAACTTGTGGCCTTCTCCTTCCCCATCAACGCGGGCGAAGGCCCGACCACCGCAGCCGCGGGGAAGCTGCCCTGCCCGCCACCCCCACACCGGCCCCGGAGCGGAGGGCAGCGGCGGCTGGCCGATGCAGGCCACGGCCCAGCCGTGGCACGCTGAAGGATGGCCGCTGACGACCGGAGCCCTGGGGTGTCTGTAGACACTGGCGGCACAACCTGCAACAGCAGTGGCGCCCAAGGACGGAAGGATCAGAGCGGCTCGGTGCCTTCGCTGAGGATCGCCAGGTAGGCGTCGTAGGCGAAGAGGCGGTTACGGCGGGCTCCGGTGACTTCTCGGGCGATGCCCAGCTCCACCAGGGTCTCGATTGCCTTGCTGGCGGTGGGGAAGCTCAGCCCACTCAGTTGTCCCAGTCGGTTGATGCTGGTCAGAGGCCGTTGGCGCAGGGCTGTGTAGCCCTGGCGCACGCTGGGCCCGGAGCGGCCGAGCCCAACCAGCCGTGCTTCATCGACGCGAAACAGCTCCAGCAGCCGCTGGGCCGTCGACACGGCCGCTGAGGCCGTGTTCTCCACTCCTTCCAGGAAGAAGTCAACCCAGGCCTCCCAGTCCCCGCTGTGGCGCACCCCACCTAGTAGCTCGTAGTAACGGCTGCGGTGTTGCTTGAAAAACAGGCTGAGGTAGAGCAACGGCTGGCTGAGCACCCCGGCGTCGATCAGCATCAACACGATCAGCAACCGGCCCAGGCGGCCGTTGCCATCCAAAAATGGGTGGATGGACTCGAACTGGACGTGGGCCAGGGCGGCCCGCACCAGCACCGGCAAGGCGTGCTCTCCCGCGCGTCCGCCGTGAATGAAGGTTTCCAGCGCGGCCATGCATTGGTCCACCAGCCCTGGTGGTGGGGGCACAAAGCTCGCATTGCCTGGCCGGGTGCCGCCGATCCAGTTCTGACTGCGCCGGAACTCACCCGGCAGTCGATCAGCGCCACGTCCCCGGGCCAATAGCCGGCTGTGGATTTCACGCAGAAGGCGGGAGGAGAGCGGAAAGCCCTCCTGCAGCCGGGCCAGGCCGTGCTCCAATCCGGCCACGTAGCTGGAGACTTCCACCACGTCATCAAAGGGAACGCCGGGAGCCTCCTCCAGCTCAAAGAGCAGCAGATCGGAGAGTGACGACTGGGTGCCTTCGATCTGGGAGGAGAGCAGGGCCTCGCGCCGCACATAGGCGTAGAGAAACAGCTCGGGGTCAGGGAGCAGGGAGGAGATCCCGTCAAGCCGTCCGCAGGCCAGCAGCGCCCGCTCGTGCAGTGCCTGCAGCGGCCCCGTCAGCTCCAGAGGAGGATCAGGCGGCAGTGGCGCCGGCACGAAGGCCCGCACTGCTTCAGCGGCGGTGCTGGTGATCTCGTAGCGCCCGGTGGCGTCGCGCCGCATGGAGCCCCCTGGGGCGAACCTTGAATACCGTTGGATCTTATTCAAGGGAAAGGGCTTTCCTTTGAATAAGGCCAGCCTAGTGCTGGCCCTGGCGGACACATAAGCGGCTGTCTCGCTGGTCCTAACTGCTGTCTCACGGTCTTCCTTTGGTTCGCTCGTCTGATGCCCCTGTCTAGTGCTGATAAGGGATTAGACGGGAAAACGTCTCACCAAACATCTCACATGCGGCTTTTTCCTTGTTGAGAAGTCAGTGGCGGCAATGAGATTGGGCGATTTATGGCTCAGCCTTCCAAGCTGATGATGCGGGTTCGATTCCCGCCGCCCGCTTTGTTTGATCGATCCGGTTTTCCCTTTCAAGGGCTACCTGACGTCATCACGAGCTGCAGCGATTGCCCGGAGCCATAAAGGATTGGTTCCCCTGTCCATCTGAGCGCAGAAGCGGCTGATGGGGTCCCCCAAAGGGGATAGTTTGGCCCGTCTGGGGGCCTTTGCTGTTGCTGGGGGGAGCCGCCAACGCAGCAAATCTGCTGATAGGGTCGGACCTATCAATCAATTGAAACTCTGGGGATCCCTGAGGGGGAACCAGACTCTTGCCCATGGCCCTGGTAGGGGTATCTGACTACTCCGGCGGACTTGCCGGTCCCGGTGCGGAAGAGGATCTGCTTGCCCAATGGGAGCGTTCCCAGGGCTCCCCTAGTGGGATCAGCCAGCCAGACTTCAGCCGCAGGGATCGGTCTTGTCCAGATCAGGATGGCCTGGGCAGTCCATCGGGCTTCCCGCTGGAACGATCCGCAGAAGCTGGGCCCCCTTTCGGGGCGCTGGGATCAAGCCCTGGTCTGGATTCGCCCGGAGCCCACGGCGGTGTCGCACTCGATCCCAGCGGGGGATTGGATCGGGAATTGTCCAGTTTGACGGGTCAACTTCCTGGTCTTTGTTTAGATCCTGCGGATCTGACCCCTTGGGCCGAACTGGTTGCCAATCCCCCCCCAGGCCAATCCGATGGGGCGGCCATGGATTGGTGCACTGGCCTGGCCCATGCACCAGGGAGCGAAGCCAGCGGCAGCTTGGTCTCCAATAACCTGTCGCCCCTGTTGGCAGGAGCCTTCGCGGCCGATCCCCTGCTGGTGCATCGCGATTCGGATCCAACCTCCCTAGCCCAGCCAGCCCCCGGGTCCGACCCCGCTGCTGGCCAGGGTCCCGGAGCCCTGCCCTACTCCCTTGAACGGGCCATCCTGTCGGCCCCCGTTGCCGCCGGGGCGTCCCGCTTCCCCCTCAGTGGTGAACTGCAACGGCTCGAGGCTCCCACCAAGGCGCTGTGGTTGGCGGCGGAGCAGCTGGTGCTGGATCGTTTGCGATCCCTGGCGGCCAATCCCCAGGCGGCGGCGCTGCTGCTGGAGATCTTCCCTGGTTCTGGTGAGTCGATCGATGGCGTCCCGGCCCAAACCCTGGAGTCCGCAGGAACGGCTCCCCGGCCTGGGGCCATCGACGCGTTCCTGCGGCAGCTCGGCGGTGACGATGGGTTGCAGGCCGCCGGTCTGGCCTTGCCGATCAGTGTCGAGGGCGCTGCGGTGATGGGTGCGGCGGCGGGCGCCTACGCGCTGCAGGCGCCCGATGGTCAGCAGCGGATCTACGTGAATGGGGATTGGCTGAACCAGCAGACCAGTCCTGATGCGATCGCGGCGGTGTTGCTGGAAGAACTGGGCCACGCCATCGACCAGAAGCTCAATCCAGGCCAGGACAGCCCTGGGGATGAGGGGGAACGTTTCGCTGCCTACGTCATGGGCCAGTCCCTTGACGGGGAACGCCAAGCCAGGATCACCTCCCAAACGGATGCCAGCAGCCTCCTGATTGGTGCCCAGACGGTGGCTGTGGAGTTGGCTGTTATCAACACAGCTCCGACCCTCTCTCGACAAGGTAGTTTGCTCTTTAATGGCCTTTCGGGTGATTTTGCGTCGCTTGGAAGCGCCACAGATTTTGCCTATTCAAGTGGCACAATTGAGTGCTGGATCAAGACGAGCGATGCCGGCGTCTCCCATCGAGGCTTGATAGTGAAACAAGGCGCTTTTGGCCTGTTTCTTCTCGATAATCAGCTGGTTGCTTATAATTGGTCTGGCCCCTATGCTGGCAACGTTACGACAAATCGATTGCTTGGAGATAATGCATGGCATCACGTTGCCATGGTCTTTCAAGCTGGAGTCGAAAACGGTAGCAAGATCTACGTCGATGGCCTACCCGTCAAAATTTTTACGAGCAGTATAAATAATCAGGGCAGCTCTCTTTGTCTAGCAGCTGGAACCCCAGGGGGCTCCTATCAGAATTTCAAAGGATCGCTTGACGAGGTTCGAATTTGGTCCAGCCTTCGCAGCGATGCCGAGATCGCAGCGGCCTATGCAACGGCCCTTTCCAGCAGCACGAATGGATTGACTGGCTATTTCAAGCTTGATGAGGTCAGCGGCAGTGCACTGGTCAACAGCGTCACGTCAGCGTCTGCTGGCAGCTCTTTTTCAGGCGGCGTAACAAGGACAGGCAACTCTTCTTTCCCAACGGCTCAATTGACGATCACAGCGCTTGAAGATGGCTTGGCGCCTACTGGAGCTGAGGCAAGTGTAGGTAGCTTGGTTTCAAGCTTGACAGCCGGTATCACGGATCCCGACCAAAATGCAGTCAAAGGGATTGCGATCACGGCCCTTGATACGACTAAGGGCATTTGGTCTTACAAGCTGGCTTCCGGTAGCTGGAGCCAGGTCAACTCGGCACCGACGGCAACCGCCGCCTTGCTGCTGCCAGACGACGCCCGCTTGGCCTTTGTACCAACGCTCGCGAATTGGAATGGGACCGTTTCTAGTGCGATCAGCTTCCGTGCTTGGGATCAGAGTGCTGGCCTAGCTGGCAATTCTGGCGATACAACGACGAATGGCGGCACTAGTCCCTACTCCAGCTCCACCGATACGGTTGATCTGGTTGTCAATGCCGTTAACGATTCTCCGATCATTACCGTACAGACAGAAAACAGTAGAACTGCAACGCTTACCGAAACGAATACACCCTTGGATTATGGATTTAACACGTGGATGCCTGTCCCTGGGCCCAGTAGCAACCCCACCGGGGCCATGGAGTGGATTGGCATCGCATCTTCCAGTGATGGTAGTCGGCTTGCCGCCTCTTCCATGGGGGAATCAGGGCAGGTTTGGCTTTCTTCTGATTCAGGGGTGAGCTGGACAGTATCTGGTGCCGGCAATGGTAATTGGCGCCAAATTGCATCTTCTGGCGATGGCAGCAAGCTAATTCTTGCCAATGCCAACGGCGACCAGCAGATCAAGCGCTCTACCGATTACGGAGCAACATGGAGCAATACAAATTCGCCAAGCCAAGCCTGGCAGAAAGTTGCTTCTTCAGCTAATGGCAATGTATTGGCTGCGGCTGGAAACTGGGGAACTGCGCTTTATATCTCAACCGATGGAGGCAGCAACTGGTTCAGCAAAGCTAGTGCCAATTGGACGGGAATAGCGATTTCAGAGAATGGCGCGGTGATCGCTGCCGTTGCAGCCGATAGGCAGATTTATGTTTCGAGCGATTTTGGTGCCACTTGGGTCGACAGGGGCAGCGCTAGTCCTTGGGCAGATGTTGCTATCTCTAATGACGGATTAACGATTGTTGCTGCTGTTGGTAATGGGCAAATCTATCGATCAACAGATTCGGGAAGCACCTGGGCACTGCTTTCAAACTCTCCAACAAGACAATTCATCAGCGTTGCGATGTCAAGTGATGGCAATCGTATTGTTGGCGGAACAGTTTGGGAGGGCGTTTATTACTCTTTGGATGCTGGGCAAAGCTGGCAATCATCCCTTGCGTATCCAGTTCCATCCAACGCTCCAGCCACAGCTCAGATTGGATGGGTTAACGATGTAGCCATTTCAGATGATGGAAGTAAAGCTTTTGCGAGCCCATATGGCCAAAGGCTGTATACAGCAGGACTAGGCACACCTGCGCTGTCGACTGCGGGCACCCTCGCTGTCAGCGATATCGATCTAACCGATACGGTTTCCGTGGCTGTGTACTCGGTCACTCCATCCGGTGCCACATCTGGCTTGATCACGACCAATGCCCAGCTTCTCGCAATGCTGGCGATCAGCCCTGCTGCTCCCGCAAACATTCTCGACAGCACCGAAACCACCGATCAACTCTCCTGGTCCTTCAACTCTGGCTCGGAAGCCTTCAACTACCTAGGCAAAGGTGAAACCCTCGTCCTCACCTACACCATCACCGCCACCGATAACGACAGCACTCCGCTGACTGGCTCCAACACGGTCACGATCACGATCACCGGCACCAATGACACGCCCGTCATCACCGCTGGCGCTGACGCCGCTTCCCTTACAGAAACCGATACCACCCTCAGCACCACTGGTTCGATCACGGTTACCGACATCGACACCACCGACACCGTTTCGGCCGCCGTCTCCTCCCTTGCCCTCACAGGCTCCTTCTTGGGCTCCGGTAGCTCCCTGCCCGCCAGCCTCAGCGCCAGCAACAACCAGGCTTTGCTCAACATGCTCAGCCTCTCGCCGGCAGCTGGCTCCGCCATGGCTGCCAATTCCCCGGGAGGCACGTCCTTCAACTGGACCTTCACTTCAGGGGCCTCCGGGGATTCCGCCTTCGATTTCCTGCGCAAGGGCGAAACCCTCACCCTCACTTACACCCTCACCCTTACAGACAACAGCGCTGCAACAGGCTCCGATGCCGCCGCTGCTTCCACCACCACCGTTGCCGTCACCATCACCGGCACTAACAACACGCCCGTGATCTACGGCGGGGCTGATACCGTTTCACTCACCGAAACCGATCCACCTGCAGCAGGGACGACGGGATCACGCTTCAAGGCAATCAATCTTCAATCTGCCGGCACAGGGCTAAATACAGCTAGTTCTGATGGCATCACAGCCCATTACCTCAGCGCCAATAGTTTTGATGTCAATGCCAGCACAGGGCTAAGCAATCTTAACCTCACCAGCCTATTCGGCGGCACCAACAATGTCTATGGCTCTTACGACACCTCCTTCAATGCTGTTGGAGGCAACTATCCAGACTATCCCACGTCGAGGGATTCCATCGGCGTAACAACTGAAGCCGCCGCAAACGGCTCCGTTTCAATGATTCAACTGAGAGCGGACCAACAGACCCAACTGAAAACGGCTTACGTCAACTTCCAAGGCCTGGGTTCCACTCAACAGGACGGCGCTGAGATCACCTGGAACTGGAAAATCGTCAAGTTTGACGGTTCCAACTACAGCACTCTGACTTTCGGCACGCTGAGACAGACCAAAACAGGATCGCCGCCAGGGTCTTACCTGACGTCTGTCTCAGCCCTCAGCGGAACAACAAATCAGGCTGTTGACATAGGGCCGATGTCCCAGCAGGGCTGGGTGGCACTGGTGTTGCAAGCAACGAGCCCCAACGGACAAACCCTGGGAGGGACCCACTTCAATCTTCAAACGGGGTTTGAAGCTGATACACAAGCCCAAGGCATCCTTAGCTCCAGTGGTGCCATCACCGTCACCGATCTCGACACCACCGACACCGTCTCTGCGGTGGTGTCCTCGGTTGCCCTCTCGGGCACCTTCACCTCGTCCGGCAACACGTTGCCGGCAGCTCTTGGCTCAAGTGCCGATGGCTACGCCGCACTCAAGGCCATGCTCGCCCTGAGCAATCCAGTCGCCGGCTCAGCCATGGATGCCAACACCGCTGGCGGCGGCTCCACCTTCAACTGGACCTTCACCTCAGGGGTCTCCGCCGACGAGGCCTTTGATTTCCTGCGCGACGGCGAAACACTCACACTCACCTACACACTCACACTCACCGACAACAGTGGAGCCACAGGCTCGGATGCCGCAGCCGCCACCACCACCACCGTTGCCGTCATCATCACCGGCAGCAACGACACGCCGATGATCACTAACGCACCAGATACCGCTTCGCTTGCAGAAACTAATACAACGCTCACAACCTCCGGCTCGATGACCGTTGCGGACATCGATCTCGCAGACACTATTGCCGCCACGGTCGACTCCGTGGCCATTACCGGAGGCAGCTTCAATGCTGCCCAGGTGCCCCTCTCCAATGCTGCGCTTAAGGCGATGCTGGCGCTATCACGCAGTGAATCATCGGCTGCGCTGGCGTTCGATGGAGTTAACGATTACGTGTCAATTCCAGATACAACAGCCTTGCCATCTGGCAATTCAACGTACACCCTGGAAGCTTGGATTAAGCCAGACGTGCATGGGAACAATGGAATTATTGGCTGGGGACCATGGGGCTATGGGAACCAAGTCAACGCCCTAAGACTTGCCAATGGCACTGTGGTCAATTACTGGTGGGCTAACGATCTTAACCTGCCTTCAGGAAATCTGGCAGATGGTCAATGGCATCATGTGGCCGCAACATACGACGGCACCTATAGACGGATCTATGTGGATGGAGTCCTGAAAGGCTCGGACACGCCTAGCGGACATAACGTGCCATCAAATGCAACAAACATAAGAATAGGCTCAACCAATAATGGAGAATATTTCAAGGGCGCTATTGACGATGTGGCGATCTGGAGTCGTGCCCTGTCTCAGGGTGAGTTGACGACGCGTCAAATATCTGGGCCGGCTGGTAATGAAGTAGGGCTAATTGCCTACTACAACTTCAGCGAAGCGGTCAATAATAGTGTCAGCACTCTAGGAAGTTCTGGCAGTATCCTGACGGGAACCCTGATCAATGGCCCAGTCTGGACATCGCGCCAAATCAGCGACACCTCGGCTTTAGACGCCAACCCAGCTGCAGGATCAAATTTCAACTGGACCTTCGCATCCGGTTCAGCGGGTGATTCCGCATTTAACTTCCTCGCTGCCGGTGAAACTCTTGAGCTCACGTATACCGTCAAAGCCACAGATAACAGTCCCACAGGAGTCGGCCAACTGGCCAGCAGCACGTCCTCTACCGTCACGATTACGGTCACTGGCACCAATGACGCACCTGTCTTGGATGCAAGCCCCGTTCTGAGCCTGAGCCAAATAGAAGATGCACCAGCACCATCGGGGGCGGTGGGAAGCTTGGTTTCCACCCTGAT
>Ga0310334_100069_pt1 | contig 32404 bp, 27 predicted proteins | sample LakMicMIDCLREDC7_FD_195548 | JGI IMG/M metagenome (GOLD analysis project Ga0310334, IMG submission 195548) | Enriched freshwater cyanobacterial communities from Lake Michigan, Michigan, United States - MI23.DCL.RED.C7 (v2) (version 2) | ecosystem: Environmental > Aquatic > Freshwater > Lake...
CAGTGCCTTCAAACCAGCTCGGGCTATCAGGGGTTTGCTGGGCAGCCAGAACCTCCACAAACCCCTGACCAAAGCCGGCAGAGAGGTTGTACGTCATCGTCAGGTGACGGTTGAGCGACGCACTGTTGAACTGGGTCAGCACATAGATCTTGTTGATCTCTGAGTTGATGCAGTTGCTAATGGGAATATCGATAAGGCGATATTTCCCGGCCAGGGGCACGGCCGGCTTGGCCCGCATCTTGGTGAGGGGATACAGCCTGGTACCAGCACCGCCACCCAGAATGATTGCCAGGACTCGCTTCATGTGCCTAGGCCCCATCCATTGAATGGGCCGACCGTAATGGAGCAGCTGGCCCTGAAGCGAGCATTTTCAACACCGCCGGTATGAACTGTTGCGAACCGGCCCTCAGGCCCCAGTCCCCGTGGGGGGATTAGGAGTCAGCGGTGTCGTCCCGGAGTTCAAACAACTGCTCGACCACCCGCATGGCCGTATGCCGTTGTTGGCGGGGCTGGGGGGCCCTCAGGTTTGTCATGGGGGTGTGCAGGATCTTGTTGATGATGCCCTTGCTGAGGGCCTCCACCACCTTGAGCTCACGGCTGGAGAGGTCAGGGCCCATCCGACTCAGGGCCTTTTGAAGTTCCTGTTCGCGGATGTCTTCGAGTTGACGGCGTAGGCGATTGACCACAGGAACCGCTTCCAGTCCATCCCACCATTCCAGGAATAGGCGGGCTTCCTCTTCCAGCAACACCTCGGCTTCTGCCGCAATTTCGCGCCTGGCTTCCTGATTGCGGGCCACCACCTCCTGAAGGTCGTCGACGTCAAAGGAGGCCACCCCAGGCAGATCCGCGGTATCGGCTGAAATGTTTCGCGGCACGCCGATGTCCACCAGCATCAAGCTGGAGCGGCGGTTCAGGGCTGACAGCCGGTGGGCCGTGATGATCGGATCATCGGCAGCCGTACTCGTGAACACCAGCGAGCAGGTGCTAAGGCAGTGGTCGAGGTCGTCGAGGGGCCTGCATTGCACTGGCAGGGCAGGAAAGTCGGCAGCCAGGAGTTCGGCCTTGGTGACGGTGCGGTTGAGCAGCACCAGCCCCTTGCAGCCCTTGGCCTGGAGATGTTGCAACAGCAGCCGAGCCATGCGGCCAGCGCCAACCACCGCCACCTGCTCTTGATCAAGGGGCACCAGCTCATCAAGCCCCCTGGCTTGACCAACCTTGAGCTGGGCCAATTCCACGGCGGCCGAGCTGATCGAAACGGCACCGGTACCGAGGTTGGTCTCGGTGCGAACCCGCTTGCCAGTCCCGACAGCCTGGGTGAGCAGGCGATTGAGAATCGGACCAATGGATTGGTGCTCCTGGCCCAGGCGCACCATCTTCTTCACCTGGGACAGAATCTGCCCCTCTCCCAACACCAACGAATCGAGGCCCGCTGCCACCCGTAGGAGGTGGGCGATGGCTTCCTCATGGTGGAAGGTGAACAGGTGGGGAGAGAGCTCCTCCACCTCGAGACCGGAATGGCTGCTGAGGAAACGACCGACAGCCGAAATGCCCTGCTCAGGATGGCGAAGCAGGGCATAGATCTCCAGCCTGTTGCACGTACTGAGGATCGACGCTTCAAGCACCTCATCATCAGCACGAAGCTTCTGAAGCGAAGCCTCCATGGTTTGGTCGGGAATGCTGAGGCGTTCCCGGATCTCCACAGGAGCCGTGCGGTGACTAAGGCCAATAACGGCAATGTGCATGGAGGCTGACTTAATCGCTCTTTCGGCAGATGGATTCAGCTCAGGGCGATGCTCTTGGCGCCATCCTTGATGTGGATGGTGTTGGTGAAGCGTGCCGAGTTGTCGAGGGTGCTGATCACCAGGCTGCTGGTGCGGGTGCAATCCGTTTCGAACTTCACACCGTGGAACAGCAGACCATCGGTGATACCGCTACCGGCGAAAACGACGTTCTCTCCAGAAGCCAGTTCTTCAGCTTCGTAGATTTTGTCGACGTCGGTAATGCCCATCTCGTTGAGGCGGGCAATGTTGCCTTCCTTGGTGTAATCAGCCCATTCGGAGGTTTGAGCCACCGCGGGGTCATAGACCAACTGACCTTGGAAATGGCCTCCGAGGGCGCGCATGGCCGCTGCAGAGATCACCCCTTCAGGGGCGGCCCCAATGCCCATCAGGCAATGGGTGCCCGTGCCGGCAAAGCCACAGGCGATGGCCGCCTGCACATCCCCATCGGAGATGGGCTGGACCCGGGCCCCTGTGGCACGAATTTCAGCGATCAGGTCCTTGTGCCGGGCGCGGTCCATCACCACGATGGTCAGCTCACTGGCGGCGAGGCCCAGGCACTCACTGAGGATCTTGATGTTTTCAGTGGCTGACTTGCGAATGTCAACCTTGCCTTTGGCGGCAGGGGGCGCTGCCAACTTCTTCATGTAGAAGTCGGGGGCGTTGAACAGACCACCACGATCGGAGGCTGCCAGCACGGCCATCGAACCGCGCTGGCTGTTAGCGCAGAGGTTGGTGCCTTCGCAGGGATCCACGGCGAAGTCCACACCAGGACCGGTGCCGCTGCCAACTTCTTCGCCGATGTAAAGCATGGGAGCCTCATCGCGCTCGCCTTCACCGATCACGATGCGGCCTTGCATCTGGATCTGGCCCATGCGTTTACGCATGGCTTCAACGGCCGCCGCATCGGCCTCATCTTTTTTGCCCAGCCCAGTCAATTCAGCGGATGCAATGGCGGCCTGTTCAACGACCTCGAGAATTTCCTGGATGAGGGTGCGATCCACGGTGATCCGGCAGGGGGGAAGAGGAGCTTCAGAAGCTTTGGTAAAGCTTGGTGGGGAAGGCCGAAGCAGGGTGGCAAGAGCCAGCCGCTGCAGGGGCTTTCAGTTTTGAAGCGGCCGCAACTGTATCAGTGCCTGAAATGGCCAGCGCGGGCGGCTCCTTACAATTGTCTACTCCCTGCCCAGCTGAGGTCTCCGCATGAGCACCAAACCATTGGTGATCTCCCCTTCGATCCTCTCTGCGGATTTCTCCCGCCTTGGCGAAGACGTACGCGCCGTCGACCAGGCGGGCGCTGATTGGATTCATGTGGACGTGATGGACGGGCGCTTCGTGCCCAACATCACGATTGGTCCCTTGATCGTGGAAGCCCTGAGGCCTGTCACAACCAAGCCCCTCGACGTTCACCTGATGATCGTGGAGCCAGAAAAGTATGTGGCCGACTTCGCCAAGGCGGGCGCCGACATCATCAGCGTTCAGGTGGAAGCCTGTCCCCACCTACACCGCAACCTTGGCCAGATCAAGGATCTCGGCAAGTTAGCCGGTGCTGTGCTCAATCCGGGCACACCCATCGACACGCTCGAGTATTGCCTTGAGCTGTGCGATCTCGTGTTGATCATGAGTGTTAACCCCGGCTTCGGCGGCCAGAGCTTCATCCCCTCCCAGGTCGACAAGATTCGTTCCCTGCGTCGCATGTGCGAAGAGAAGGGGCTTGATCCCTGGATCGAGGTGGACGGCGGCATCAAGGCGGCGAACGCCTGGCAGGTGATCGAGGCCGGTGCCAATGCGATCGTGAGTGGTTCGGGCGTGTTCAACCAGCCGAGCTACGCCGATGCGATCACCGGAATCCGCAATAGCAAGCGGCCTGGCTAACTTTCGCTTGCCTGAATTACTGCTAGCAAAGCTTCCACAATTGGGCCATGGCCCAGACGCCCCACGGACCAACAGTCGTGGGGCTTTTTGATGGACCCGCGGACCCTAGGACTCAACTATCAAAGAACCAGCCGTAGCTGTGCAAGCCGATACCAAGAAGATTGACGCCGATATAACAAACGGCAATCACAACCAACCCAGCCACGGCAACGAAAGCGGGCTTACGGCCCTGCCAGCCCCGGATTAACCGGGTGTGGAGGTAGGCGGCATAGACAAGCCAGCAGATCAAGGCCCACGTTTCCTTGGGGTCCCAGCTCCACCAACTGCCCCACGCCTCGTTGGCCCACACCGCTCCGCTCACCAAGCCCACCGAAAGCAGCAGGAAACCCACCGTGATCGTGCGATAGCTCAAGGCATCAAGCTGCTCGGCAATGGGCATGGCCACACTGCTCAGCTCGATCTGGGCTGAGGAACCATCGGCGCCCGCACTTGCGAGCTGGGCCTGGCGAAACCCGCCACTCCCAATCGAGCTGCTGCGGAGCTCAAGGACATTGCCCCGATCGGTAAACAACACCGCCATCGAGAGCAGAGAACCGACCAGCAGGGCGGCGTAGCTCAGCATGATCACGCTGACGTGCATGACCAGCCAACTGGAGCGGAGGGCCGGCACCAGGGGCGAAGCCTCTTGCAGGGTGTCTGGGAGGGCAAAGCTGGCAAAGGCCACGCATCCCAGGGCCATCGGCGTGGCCGCCGCAGGAACCAGGGGGGAAGGCCAGCTGCGCTCCACCAAGAGCTGGGTCAAGGTGCAGCCCCAAGCCAGGAAGCACAGGGACTCGTAGAGGTTGCTGATGGGAAAGTGACCCGAATCAAGCCAGCGCAGCACAAGCTGGGCCGTCAGACACAGATTGGCGGCAGCCACGAGCAGTCGCACCGCCGTTGAATTTCGCCCACCGCTCAGGGACCAAAAGGAGAGGGGCAAAACCAGCAACAACAGTGCAAAGGCGAGGAGGCCCAAGCCCAGAACCGGATCGTTAAGCAGGTCTGGCACCAGAATGACAAAAGCAAAGACCAGTTTGGCGTGGCACCCCAGCCATTAGCGACTGGACTGGCGCAACAGATACACACCGCCGCCTAAGCCGATCATGACGGGCACCCAGGCGGAAACAAACGGCATCAAGATCCCTTTAACGCCAAGGGAGCTGGACAAAAACGCCATGATGTAATAGCCAAAGATCAAAACCACACTCAAGCCAAAACCCTGGCTCCGGCTGTGGCGCGAATGGGGTTGCACTCCCAAACTGCTTCCAATTAAACCGAACACAAGACAGACCGCCGGAAACGAAAAGCGTTCCTGAATGCGAACCGTAAGCTTGCGGGCTTGTTTCGTATCACCGGCCTCCTTCAATAGCTTCACAGCTGTGCGTGATTGGCCAATGGACATGGTTTCGAAGCCAGGAATTCTGGCCATCTGCAGCGGCTCACTACCAATCGGGTAGAGATAGCGATCGAAGTCGGCGGACGTGGTCGAACCCTTGGCATCGGGCTTAACGGAAAAAATATGGCCATCCCGGAACAACCATTGGGCATCCTTTTCGCTCCAGTTCGCCTGGTTAGCCGTTAACAAAACCCGCTGGGTTCCCCGAGAGAGATCCAACAATGTGACTTGCTGCATCACACCCTTTTTAAAGCTCTGGGCATAGAAGAAATGGGTCAACCCGTTTTGCTGTGAGCCATCAGGATTCGTTACTGTTCCATACTTCGAAAACAAGACGTTTTCTTTTTGCTCACCAGCGATCGCCCGACCTAGGGCGCGGTTCAGAACAATTTTGGATTCTCTTAGGGTTCCAGGAACAACAACTTCGTTAAAAGTAAAGGTAATGGCCGTCATGGCAATCGCAATAACGAGAGCTGGAATGACCATGCGCCAGGCTGCAACGCCAACACTCCGAAGGGCCGTGAGTTCGCTGTTGCTCGACAACTTGCTGTAGGTCAGCAAGGTGGACATCAAGGTGGCCATGGGGAAGGACAACACCAGGAAAGACGGCATCTGGAGCAACAGCACGTGGGCCGCCACATTCAGCGACAGACCGTATTCGGCCACCTTTCGGACCAAATCAAAAATGGCACCCACGGACAACGCCACGGCCGTGAAGGCGCCAATCCCAAACAAAAGCGGACCCAACAGCTCGCCAAACAGCCAGCGGTCGATCAGCGGCAAGCGCCTCCAGGCCTTGATGATGGGCTGGTTGAAACGCAACAGCAGATTCATAGCCTGAAATCCTCGCCCAGGTAATGACGCCGCACCAGGGGATCGCAGCCCACTTGCTCTGAAGTACCAGAGGCCAGGATGGAACCATCGGAGAGGATATAGGCCCGATCGGTGATAGCCAGGGTTTCACGGACGTTGTGATCGGTGATCAGCAGACCCATACCGCGGTTTCGCAACTGATCAATCAATTGCTGGAGGTCGGCAACGGCAATGGGATCAACTCCGGCGAAGGGTTCATCCAAGAGTAAATAACGGGGACCAGATTCACCGACCGCAAGGGCCCTCGCCACTTCACAGCGGCGCCGCTCACCACCGGAGAGCTGAAAACCCTTGCGATCCTGAAATGCCGTGAGATGAAAATCACTGATCAAGGCTTCAAGCCTGTCACGGCGGATGGCCTTCGGGGTGGCACTTTCTTGAAGGGCCAGACGCAGATTGTCACGAACGGTCAGTTGGCGAAAAACACTCGGCTCCTGGGGCAAATAACCAATGCCCAAGCGGGCCCGCTGGGGCATTGGTAAGTCACGAATATCAAGACCATCCATCAAAATATCGCCTGAATCAGCCCGAATCAAACCCGTAACCAGGCCAAACGTGGTGGTTTTGCCAGCCCCATTGGGACCCAACAAACCAACCACTTCCCCGGGTGAAAGCTCCAGGGAGACATGGTTAACCAATACCCGACCGCTGACAGCTAAAACAATATTGTGCAGATTGAGGCTCATGGCTTGGTGGCACCTGCTCCGGGGGTGGGGCTAGCCATGCGGTAGCGGCTGAAGACCTGGCCGCCAGCAGGGGGGGCTGCGGTGATCCGCTCCCGGTTGACGTCATAGACGACACGCTCAGCCTTGATGGCATGGCCATCGGCCTGGATCACATCCACATCGCCACTGAGGACAACCCTCCCTTCCTTGGAGTAGTACTGAGCCTGCCGGGCTGTTGCTACGACCCGTTGATCGGGGTAGACGATGCGGACATTGCCGGTGGCCGTAACAATCCCTGTGGTGTTATCGGCCTGCTGCAGGTCAGATTCAATCGTGACCAGGCCTGTCGTTGGCGTGATCACCCTGGGCGTGGCTTCGACCACACCTGGGGAGGACTGCCCAGGACGAACCTGGGGACTCTTGTTGTCCTGGAGCGGTATGGCAATCGGAACCTGGGCAAGCAAGCCCAGGGGAGTCGTATCCGCAGCTCGCCCGGGTGAACTACAAAGCTGAAGCCCAAGCGTCACAAAAGCGCCAGCAAGGATCGGATTCAGCTTCAATGCCAATGGGGGTCTTACTGGGCTCAGGCTTCTCAATCTACAGAGCGCCCCCGAATCATTTCTGGCTAGAAACTTGCGCGTCAATCAGTTTGGGGAATGGCACGTGGTCGAGGCAACCTCCTGATTGAAGGGTTTGCAGGCGCAGCAGAGCTGTGGCCCGCAGCCCATCGAGATTGAGCCCAAGGGCTACAGATCCACTGGAGCGCAACCGCCCCAAACCCTCTCCCATCAAAATTGTTGCACCCCTGAGATTCTCCTTATCGTGGTGGAGTTCGGCCACGGCGATTTGCAGAATTCCCTGTAAAACAGGCCGCATCGGCCCTGCCGTTTCATGCCAGAGTTCCTCAAGCAGGTCATGGCAGGCATACCAATCTGCCGCATTAAAAAGCCCTATGGCCACCCCCAAACGGGGGTCGGCCATCAGGCTTTGTTCCTCAGCATTGCCAGGAAGACTCAACGCTTGGCAGTTTTCTTAGCAGGAAGTTTGCGCAGACGGATGGACTCAGGGGTGACCTCAAGCATTTCATCGGGGCCGATGTATTCCAAGGCGCGCTCAAGGTTCATTTGGATTGGGGCCTGGAGGGTATCGAGGACCTCAGCACCTGCAGAACGGATGTTGGTGACCTGCTTGGCCTTACAGACGTTGAGCTCCAGATCAGGGGGGCGATTGTGCTCACCCACAATCATTCCTTTGTACACCTTGGTACCAGGGGTAATAAAGAACTGTCCACGGTCTTCCGCACCCTTAAGCGCATAAAAGGTGGCTGTTCCCTCTTCAAAAGAAACCAAGACACCATTGCGTCGAGCATCCATATCGCCTTGCATGCGGCGATAGTCGAGGAATGAGTGGCTCATGATTCCTTCGCCCCGGGTGGCGCGAATGAAATCACCCCTAAAGCCAATCAGCCCCCTGGATGGCACCACAAATTCCAACTGGGTGCGCCCGTCGTTGGTGTTCTCCATGTTTTGCATTTCCCCCTTGCGGACGCCTAGGCGCTCGATACACGACCCCACGGAAGCCTCGGGGACGTCCATCACCAGGGTTTCGTAGGGCTCGAACAGGCTGCCATCAATGGTGCGGAAGATCACCTGGGGCTGGCTGACCTGAAACTCATAGCCCTCCCGGCGCATGGTCTCAATCAGAATTCCAAGGTGGAGTTCTCCGCGACCACTCACGGCAAAGCGATCGGGGGAATCGGTGTCTTCAACCCTGAGGGCCACGTTGGTCAGCAATTCCCGCTGGAGACGATCCCGCAGTTGGCGGCTGGTCACGAACTTGCCTTCTTTACCTGCAAAGGGGGAATCGTTGACCACGAAGGTCATCTGCAGGGTTGGTTCATCAACCTTGATCAGGGGCAGGGCCTCAGGATTTTCAGGGCAGGCAATGGTTTCTCCAATGTTGACCTCATCGAAACCGGAAACTGCCACGAGATCCCCTGCCCGGGCCTCCTCAATCTCGATCCTCTGCAAGCCTTGGAAACCAAGCAACTTGCTGATCCGGCCACGCTTAATGCTGCCGTCATCGCGAATGAGGGCGGCTTGCTGGCCAGAACGAATGGTGCCGTTGTGGATACGGCCAATCATGATGCGACCCAGAAAATCGCTGTAGTCCAGGGTGGTGACCTGAAGCTGGAGGGGCTTTTCAGGATCGCCAACGGGGGGTGGGACGTGGCGAAGAATGGCCTCAAAGAGAGGCTTCATGTTTTCGCTTTCGGTCTTCATGTCTGGCTTGGCGTAGCCAGCCATGCCGCTACCAAAGAGGTAGGTAAAATCACACTGGTCGTCGTCGGCACCGAGTTCAAGGAAAAGATCCAGAACTTTGTCGACAGCAACTTCGGGGTCAACCCGGGCCCGGTCAATTTTATTGACGAACACAATCGGGCGGAGCCCCTTTTCAAGCGCCTTCTTCAACACGAAGCGCGTCTGGGGCATGGGGCCTTCGTTAGCATCCACAATCAGAAGGCAGCCATCCACCATGCCGAGCACCCGCTCAACTTCTCCACCGAAGTCGGCGTGACCAGGGGTATCAACAATATTGATTCGAATCCCGTCGTAATCAACGGCAGTATTCTTAGAAAGAATCGTGATGCCGCGTTCGCGCTCCAGATCATTCGAATCCATCACACAAGTGGGGATGGCTTCCCCTTCGCGAAAGATGCCCGATTGATTCAAGAGGGCATCAACCAGGGTGGTTTTGCCGTGGTCAACGTGGGCAATGATCGCAATATTGCGAATCGGCGTGCCTGTGTGTTCGCCGCTCATGCGTAGGAATTCCTAGGTTCTACTGAAGGCCTGCGGGCCTGATTTAAAGCTTTTCAGCCCTATCAAAGCTTAGAAGCCGAACCTTCAGCTTATCTCACTCACCTGCGGCTTTTAAGGCTGCCCCGGGTCACGCCCAGGCGGCTATCGAGCTGCTCCTGTTGCCACAGCTGGCGTCCCGAAATCTCACCCCGGATCGCGGAACCGTATTGCTGCACACGGTGGACGGTCTGGTCCGCGGATTCGTCCAAAAGCTCAAGGCGCAGGGCCCGCACACCGGCGCGCAGGAGCTGGGGAAGGGCCTCCGCAGCTGTTTGGGCCTTACCGTTAAACAGCGTGTTGCGGCAACCAAGATCGGCCCGCAGCGGGTGCTCGCTGCCACTGCGGTCCCTCAGCAGCACCGTGTGGGTCTCGCAGGGACGGCCGCAGTCGGTGTGGTCATGGCCATCGGAGAGGAAGGCGCAAAACAGGCAATGCTCCATGTGAAACAGGGGCATGTGCTGGTGCACCGTGACCTCAACGGATCCCCCTGGACACCCTGCTACGAGCTCGAGCAATTGGTCGAGGGCCAGGTCATAGCTGGCCGTGATCCGCTCCAGGCCCCAATGGTTCAAGAACCAGGCCGCGGTGAGCGGGTTGGCCACGTTCAAGGAAAAATCGCCAACGCAGGGGGCAAAAGGTGTCAACAGCTCCAGCTGGTCGGCATTGCGCACCAGATAACCGTCGGCCTGGGCCCGGATCAGGGGTTCCAACGTCCAGCGTTCGTCGGGCCTGGTGATCCGGGCACCAGCCAGCCAAATGCCTCCGGGCCAGACCCCGCGACCGATGGCGATGGCCTCCTTGAGCTCATGGGGCTGCTCCAGTTCGGCAATGACCCGGTGCACGGGTTGATCGCGCAGGGCCTTGAGTTGATCCAAGCTGCGCACCACCACCACCACCTCGGTGCCCTCCTGCCCTTCCTGCTGGGATCTGCTAGAGGTCAAGGGCTCCTGGGGCTTCAGGGAACGCAGGATCTGGGGCAGCGCCGCTTTGGCAGCCGTTCCACCCAGCGCCAGTTCGGTTCCTGTTGGAGGGCAGCTCGCCAGGTCAACCCAGCTCGCCAAGTGATCGACGAGCAGACGGCGCAACTGGTTGAGCTGGGCCACGGGGAGGAACAGCTCGCCCTTGAGCTGCACGTCCAAGGGACCCAGCTCCCACGGGGTACCGCCCAGGCGGCCCAATTGGGCCTCAAGCCGGGCTTGGTTGAGGGATTGACCCGTGGCCGGCTGGAGGGGCGTTGCGGATTGCCATTGCCATGGCTCGGTTGGCGGCGCCTCAAAGGACCCGGCCCGAATCAACCTGAGCACGAGGGGTTCGCCCCTGGCCCCACTTACCCGCAGATGGAGAGCCTGCTTGCGTTCGGGGGTTTCGCGACTCGCCATTCGTTTCCAAATCCCTTCGAGAGCTGGATCGCTGGTCAGCCAACAAGGGGCACCCTTGGGCAGGGAACGGCCGTCGATCTCCCCTGGCCCGAGCTTGATCGCCAAGCACCCAGCAGCGCGTTGTTCAACAGCCATCACGCGGCCTCCAAGTTCTGGTGGAGCCTCCAGCGCCGATGGGGATCGGCCTTCAAAAACGAGCCCATCACCTGGCTTCAGGGCAGTAGGGGTGCTCACAAGCCACCAACCCTTGCCATCGATGGAGAGGAACTGGCCAATGTTGGGGCCCCTTTTTTTGCTCCACAGCCCATGCACCAACGAACGGTGGTTCACCCCCCCTAACCAACCGGTTGAAAGCCCCCTGGAAAAACTGAGCTCCAGATTCCGCCGGGTCTGATCAGGTTGCCCCTGTTCCCGGTACCCCTGCCCTGGGTTGTCGTTGCCCGGCCCTGGAAGCAGCTGGTCGAGGCTGCGGCGATAGGTCTCGGTGACCGCCGCCACATAGGTGGCCTCCTTGAGGCGGCCCTCAATTTTGAGGCTGGCGATGCCGAGTTCGGCCAGCTCGGGAATCAGCTCCCAGGCTGCCAAGTCCTGGGGCGAGAGCAGGTAGCGCTGGTCGCCCAGGGGCTTCTCCTCACCATCAACGATCAATTCGTAGGGCAACCTGCAGGCCTGGGCACATTCACCGCGGTTGGCACTGCGCTGGCCGAGGGCCTCACTGGTCAGGCACTGGCCCGAATAGGCCACGCACAGGGCGCCGTGCACAAACACCTCCAGGGGCATGGCGATGGCCCGTTGTTGGAGCTGGGCCTGGAGGCGCTGGAAATCCTTCAGCGCCAGCTCCCGGGCTAACACCACCCGCTGACAGCCAAGCTCAGCCGCCTGGGCCACCCCGGCGGCACTAGTGATCGACATCTGGGTGGAGCCATGGATCGCCAAGTTGGGAGCCAGCTCCCTAGCGAGGCGAGCCAGGCCGATGTCCTGAACGATGAGGGCATCAACCCCGGCCTCCGCTGCCGCCAGGACCAGGTCTGCAGCCTCATCCAACTCAGCGGGAAAAACCAACACATTGACCGTCAGGAAACCCTTGACGCCCCGCCGGTGCAGCCACTGCATCAGCTCTGGCAGTTCCTGACGCTGAAAGTTGGCGGCCCGCATGCGGGCATTGAGTGCATCAACGCCGAAGTACACCGCATCGGCACCGTTAGCAACAGCAGCCTTCAAGGCATCCCAGGTGCCGGCGGGAGAAAGCAATTCCGGCAGGACAGTTGTCATGGACGGCTGGTCATGGACGGCTCAAGCGCTGGGCAGGTTCAAACACCTGCAAAGCCTGGGTGGTGCCCTCATAGCGCCAATGCCAAGGTTCGTAGCTGACTCCCTGGCTATTGCCATGGGGAAACGAGAGCGCGAATTGATACCGCGCCCCGTTGGCCTTCAGCCAGGAGAAGGCAGCGGTCTGTTCAAACGATTGGGACAGGTTGGCCCCAGGTTGGGAACCATCACCCAGATCGATCGCAAATCCGGTGGCATGTTCTGAGAAACCCGGCGGAGCACTCACCCGGGCCCGCTCGCTGGCGGTTTGATTGCGGGCCGATTTCACATCAAAAAACAGGTGCTTCTGTAAAGCAATCGAGCGGTAACCACTGAGCACCACCAAATCCACCCCGTCGTCGGCGGCGGCGGCGCGCATGGCCACCAAAGCTTCAGCGGCATCCCGTTGCAGCTCAATCCCCGGGGTGATGGCCACCAGCTCGGATGGCTTGACCTCCGCATAGGGAAGGTGTCCGAGCAGGCGCCCATCCATACCCGCGCGCACATTCAGACCCGCCACCGGCGGAGGTCCCAGCAGGCGCCGCAGGGGCTGGGGGAAAACCAAGGCCAAGCCCAAAAGGCCCAAAAGCGCACCAGCGGATCCCGTGGCGAGCCGCCTAAAGCCCCTGCTGCGACTTGGGGCCAAAACCGTGGATCGCCGTGCAACCGGAATGTCTTCGCTTGAGCCCGTTCCCTGGCCTCGCCTGGCACCGATCACCTGAGCTGAGCCTTCGAGCAGTAAAGATCCTAGGTGGGAAGCGGGGAAACACCTGCGGTTCCGCTGGCAACAGTGTTAGCTTCCAGGCCACATCCTTCCTGGCGGAGCGGTTTTCAGATGTTGCGTGTCGCAGTGGTGGGCGGTGGTCCCAGTGGTTCCTGTGCCGCTGAAGTGCTCGCCAAGGCCGGCATCCAAACCTGGATCTTTGAGCGCAAGCTCGACAACGCCAAGCCCTGTGGTGGTGCAATTCCTTTGTGTATGGTCTCGGAATTTGACCTGCCGGAGTCGATCATCGACCGCAAGGTGAGAAACATGAAAATGATTTCCCCCTCTAACCGGGAGGTGGATATCAACCTGGAAAACGATGGTGAATACATCGGCATGTGCCGCAGAGAGGTAATGGATGCCTATCTCAGGGAGCGGGCAGCTGAACTCGGCGCCAATCTGGTGAACGGTCTGGTGACCAAGATCGATACGGGCACCAAGCGCCAGGGTCCTTACACCCTCACCTACTCGGACTACTCCTCCGGCGAGGCCACCGGCGAGAGCAAAACGCTGGAAGTGGATTTGATTGTTGGAGCCGATGGCGCCAACAGCCGGGTTGCCAAAGCGATGGATGCCGGCGATTACAACGTGGCCATCGCTTTCCAGGAGCGCATCAAGCTGCCGCCTGAGGAGATGAAGTACTACGAGAGCTTGGCGGAAATGTATGTGGGAACGGATGTCTCCCCGGATTTCTACGCCTGGGTCTTCCCGAAATACGACCACGTCGCCGTGGGCACGGGAACCATGCAGAACAACCAGGGCCTAATCAAGAGCCTGCAGGAAGGCATTCGCGAGCGGGCCAAGAAACGCCTCCTCCACGGTGAAGTCATCAAAGTGGAAGCCCATCCCATCCCCGAGCACCCGCGTCCCCGGCGCGTGGTCGGCCGCATGGCCTTGGTGGGAGATGCCGCTGGCTATGTGACCAAGAGCTCCGGCGAAGGCATCTACTTTGCTGCCAAAAGTGGACGCATGTGCGCTGAGCAGATTGTGGCCGCCAGTGCTAATGGAACCAAGATCCCCACGGAGAAGGATCTCAAGGTGTATCTGAAGAAGTGGGATCGCCAATACGGCGCCACCTACAAAGTTCTGGAAATTCTGCAAAACATTTTCTATCGCAATGATGCCGCCCGCGAAGCGTTCGTGGAAATGTGCGATGACAAAGACGTGCAACGGCTCACCTTCGACAGTTACCTGTACAAGCGGGTGGTTCTGATGAACCCCTGGCAGCAGCTGAAGCTCACCTTGCTGACCCTGGGCTCAGTGTTGCGCGGCAATGCCCTAGCCCCTGCCAGCTACAAGCCCGTGCCGAGTGCTGTCCGCACTGAAGAAGAGGCCATGGCCATCCTTGCTGTCAGCGAGATCAAAGGCGGAATCAAGGTGTCCTCCAAGAAGGTGCCCTCCCAGGGCTTGCCCACACCTGAGTCGACCTCTGCAGATGATCGTGAAACCGTGGGCGCAGGGACTCAGTCTTAGACTATTAGCTGGGCAGGAATCAGCTCGTTGGCCTGCTGATCCCAAATGTTGTAGTGGAAGCAACTTGGAATGTCAGAGAGTTTCAAATAAGAACAATCGCCAAGCAGGCTGAGATTTTCTTCGTGACATTGACGCAATCGATAATTCGGAATCCTTTCGCATAAGTGGTGAACGCTGTGAAATGCTATATCAGCCGAAAACCAATTCAATAGTGGTGGCATAATTAAATTACTGCTTCCCGATATGGCCGCCTCAAGATAATTCCAATCGTCACTTCCATGGGCGTAGGACCCCCTGAAATTGTGTTGCACAACAAATATGCAGATAAAGATGGCCGCGGAAAAAGTCATTACAATGCTATAGGAGATCCAAAACAAACCCACCCCCAACCAACCCGCCATAAGCCACCAGGAGCAGACAACAACCAAATTATTGAGAAAGAGATCTAATGCTTCTCCGGCCGTATACCAATGACTCGACTTGAATGCGGCAACCCATGACCACCAACTACCAGGATGGCGCCAAGCACCCTTCCACAGCTGAACAACACTAGCCGCAGAAAATTCGCAAAGGCCAAGTATTAATTGCAAGCGCGGGCGAATGATGAGATAGAAAAATCCACCTGGAAATAACATCAGAGGATGCCGAATAAAACGGTAGATCCATTGATTCTTTAGCGACAGCTCCAGATAGGCGTTCTTTGTTAATAGGTTGGACGGGCCACGGTACATCTGCCAGTTGCCATTGTGTTTGTGGTGAAAAGCATGGCCACGGGACCAGGGATATTGGGGAATGGCATTGAGACATCCCAATCCAAAGCCTGCGATGCGATTAAGCCAGGGATTGGAAAATAATGTTCCATGGCCACAGTCATGCATCAAGGCAAAGCTGCGTGCAGATAACAAGACCAATAGGGCCACGATTGGCAGAAGAGCCAAACCAGACCAGCCGTGGGCAACTTTTGGAATCAACCACCAGAGAGCCGCAGTTGGCACGAGGGTGTTAACCAATTGCCAAACAGCTATCCGATTGTCGGAATGGCGGAACGATGCAAGCTCGAAATCACTGCGCCTAAGCTTGCGGGGAGAATTTTGAGAAATAGTGGGGGTTGAGTTAGTCAGATTGACCTCAGCCGAGGACAGCTGGTTTTACTTGTGGAGCCTAGGTTAAAGATTCAAAAAATCGAGAGTTCAACCACTGATGCGGCTGAAGTCGGCCAACACGGCAGCCTGGTTCCGCAGTACCCCCAGCAGGTTGAGGCGGTTGGCGCGCACCGCTGGTTCGTCCACCATCACCATCACGCTTTGGTCGCCATCAAAAAAGGCAGCCAAGGCCTCAGCGCCTGAGCTGAGGCCTTGGGCTAGCTCGCCGTAGCGCTCGGCCGATTTCCTAGTGGCGATGGGCTCCAGGGTGTTGAGCACGGCCAACATGGCCGTTTCGCTGCTTTTTTCAAACAGGCCCGGAACCACCACCCCGTTGGCGCTCAAGACCTGGGAGGGGAGATCGCCTTTCTCCGCCAATCGGGCAGCCCGGGTCACCACCGCCTGCACCGCGGTCAATTGGCCGCTCCGGCGCAGCTCGACCAGGAGCTCAACCCGTCTTGTGACATCGGCGGGATCCTCGAGGATGCGATCCACGGCCTTGGGATCACCGGCGACAGCCTGCACCAGGTCGCCATCGACCCCGTCTTCTTCGATCAGGCTCACCACCCGCTGCCGCAGGAATTCGGCCAGCTCTGCCGCCAGTAGCGATGGATCCACCTGGAAATGGGGCAGCAGGCCACTCCAATGGGATGCTGCCCGACGCAGCAAGGCCCCCAGGTCGACGGGCCAGCCATTCGCTTTCAGGATTTGGACAATGCCATTGCCGGCGCGGCGCAGGGCGTAGGGGTCTGAGGATCCAGTGGGGCGCTCCCCTTTGGAATAGATGCTCAACAGGAGCTCAAGCCGTTCTGCCAGGGCCACCACGGCCCCCGCCGCGGAGGTGGGCAGTCCATCGCCGGCCCCCCTGGGCAGGTAGTGCTCCTGCACTGCCAGGGCCACGGAGCGGGCTTCGCCCTCAGCGAGCAAGTACTTACCGCCGATCAGCCCCTGCAGCTCGGGGAACTCACCCACCATTTGGCTCACCAGATCGTGCTTGCAGAGGTGGGCGGCCCGGCGGGCATGGTCGCCGGTGGCTTCAGCCAGGTTGAGGGATTCGAGCAGGACATCGGTGAGCCACTCCAGGCGCTCCACCCGATCCATCAGGCTGCCCAGGCCCTCAGCAAAGGTGACGCGAGCCAGCTGGGCCCGCCGATCGATGCTCGCCACGGACCGGTCGGCAGCCACAAAAAATTCGGCGTCGGCAAGCCGTGCCTTGAGGACCCGTTCATTGCCCCGTCGAACCAGGGCATTGGCCGCCGGAAGGCCGTTGCCGATACAAAGAAAGCGGGGCAACAGGCTGGTCTGGGCATCGAGGGCCAGGGGGTCCACGCTGGCACCGATCCGATACAGGGGGACGTAGCGCTGGTGGGCGCGCATCACGGTGCTGAGCACTTCTGCCGGCAGGTGCAGGTAGTGCTCATCAACCGTTCCCTCAATCATCAAGGGTGCTTCCACCAAATCCGTGAGCTCATCCACCAAGGCTTCTGGACAATCGGGAAGGCCGCCCAAGGACGCCGCACTGCTGGCCACCTGCTCGCGGATCCAGGCCTGGCGACTGGATCGATTGACCTGTACGCCCACCGCTGCAAGCGCCGAGACGTAGTCGTTCGCGGAAGGGATCGTGACCGTATCGCCATGGAGGCGATGGCCGCGACTGGTGTTGCCGCTGACCACCTCGGGATTGGAATCCGACAAGGTGACCGGAACCACGCCGGCATCCAACAGGGCCACTAGCCAGCGAATGGGCCGGGAGAAACGGCTCTCACCCTCTCCCCAGCGCATGAAACGGCGCCCTTGAAGGCTGTTAATCCAGAGGGGAATGAGCTCGGCAAGAACCTGGGTTGTTGGTCTTCCCTTCTCGAGGCAGCGGGCAAACACGAACGGCCCCTTGGGCGTCTCGCGCACCTCAAGGTCCGCGGGGTCAATGCCACAGCGGTTGGCGAAACCGATGGCTGCCTGGGTGGGCATACCCCCTTGAAGGGCTTGGCTTGCCGGTGGACCCTTGCGGTCTTCGCTGAGATCACTTTGGGCCAGGGGTAGCTCGGTCACGGTGATCGCTAGGCGCCGGGGCGTACTGGTGCAATCGATCGCCGCAAAAGACAACCGGGCGGCTGCCAGATCCCTACGCACAAGGGAATCGAGTTGGGGCAGGGCTAGACGGGCGAAATCAGCAGGGAGTTCCTCGGTTCCGATCTCCAAAAGAAAGGTCGACAAAGGAACAGCCACATCTGCAGCTCACTGTATTGACCAGCCCTCTTCGCTACGGTCGATGCCAATCATTCGATTTGGGGACCTGTGGGCACGGGGCACACCTCTACAACCATTGGTCAACTCCAAGCTGACCAGGGAGCTGCGAGTGCTCCCACGAAATTTGAACAACTCAAGGCAAGCAGTGGCCATCTCAAGGAACCACTGCTGAGTGAGTTGGCGAACGGCAGCCCCAATTTCACGGAAGGGGCCGTTCAAATTCTCAAATTCCACGGCAGCTACCAACAGGACAACCGCGATAACCGCCGCAAGGGTGAGGAGAAGGATTGGCAAATGATGCTGCGGCTGCGCAGCCCCGGTGGCCGCATCCCAGCGCCGCTCTATCTAGCGATTGATGAACTCGCGAACCGGCTGGGCAATGGCACCATGCGCGCCACCACGCGCCAGGCCTTCCAGATCCACGGCATCGCCAAGGCCGACCTCAAGGAGGTGATCGGCACCATTGTGCGCAACCTGGGATCAACCCTTGCAGCCTGCGGCGACATCAACCGCAACGTGATGGCCCCTGCAGCCCCATTCGAGGGCAATGGCTACCCGGCGGCCCGCGACTTGGCTGACCAGATCGCTGATCTCTTGACCCCCCAGGCCGCCGAAGGCTCCTACCTGGATCTCTGGGTTGATGGGGAACTCAGCTACCGAATCAAACCGAGTGCATCGGTCCAGAAGGTGAAGGAGCGCCAACAGGAAGGAGGTGTCTTCAGTGGTGATCGCGAGGAGCCCCTTTATGGCAACACCTACCTGCCCCGAAAGTTCAAGGTGGCCGTCACGGTGCCTGGCGATAACGCCGTGGACCTGCTCACCCAAGACATCGGACTGGTGTTGTTCTGCGATCCCCAAGGCAGGCCCATGGGCTGCAATGTGTACGTGGGGGGCGGCATGGGACGCACCCACAACAAGGAAGAAACCTTTGCCCGCACCGCCGATCCCCTCGGCTATGTGGCCTACGAACACGTGCTCGATTTGGTACAGGCAATTCTTGCCCTGCAGAGGGATTTCGGCGACCGCCAGCAGCGTCGCCATGCCCGGATGAAATACCTGATCCATGACCGGGGGGTGGCCTGGTTCAAAGCGGAATTGCAAGCCAACTATTTCGCCCATCCCATCAAGGGCCTGCGCCAGGAACCCAAGGCAAAGCTCGAGGACTACCTGGGGTGGCATCGCCAGAACCAGAAGCTGTGGTTTGTGGGTCTACCTGTGTTGTGCGGCCGTCTCTCGGGAGAGCTCAAATCGGGGCTCCGGCACCTCGTGGACACCTACAAATTGGAGGTGCGACTCACCCCAAACCAGGACCTACTGCTCTGCAACATCGGAACGGCCCAAAAGGCCACCATTCGCGAGGCCCTCGGCCGGTTGGGATTGGCCACCCCCGAAGCACCGTCCTTGCTCACCCGCCACGCGATCGCCTGTCCGGCCCTGCCCCTGTGTGGGCTTGCCGTGACCGAAGCCGAACGGATTTTCCCCGACGTGCTCGAGCGTCTCGAGAACCAATTCCAACAACTCGGCATCACCAAACCAGTGCTGGTGAGGATGACGGGCTGCCCCAATGGTTGTGCCCGTCCCTACATGGCGGAGATTGGTTTGGTGGGAAGTGGCGTGGATCAATACCAGCTGTGGCTTGGGGGCACACCCGAACTCAGCCAGCTCGCCGAGACCTATCTCGAGAAGATGCCCTTGGCTGACCTTGAATCCACCCTCGAGCCCCTACTGAAGGCCTGGCATGCAGCTGGGGGCCGGCGCAGCTTGGGTGACTTTGTGGCCAAGACCGGCCGCCCAGCCGTTGAGGCGCTCCTGGCTCAATCAGGGGCCCGTCCGTAGCAGGCTCGAGCAGCGCCTGTGCGCCAGGCCCAGAGTTGATCTCCCCAGCTGAAGTGCCACCACTCGTTGGGGTGCTGGGCAAAGCCAGCGGCTTGCATCGCCTCCGTCAACGCCAGGCGGCGCTGATGCCACAGGGCCTCCTGGCCATCGGGGCGCTGCTGGGCCATGGCGGCGTAGTAGAGCGGCTCAGAGATCGGGCCAATGGCATCGATGGCACCACCCATGGCCAGCTCCAGGCCCTGGGCGTCAGCCAAGGTGAGATCGACGGCGCCACCGGTGCTGTGGGGCGGCGGGGTGTCGGCGCTTTCGCTCGGAGGGGCCCAAAAACGGCCAACGTCACAGATGGCCTGCCGCCGCCCTGGGGAGTCGAGGCTTGGATCCACCCCGCGCCTGAGGCATTCCTCCCCGATGGCATGGTTCACCATGAAGGCCTGGACGGCCACGGGACGCCAGGCATCAAACACAGCAAAGCGCCAGTGGGTTTGGTGCCGCTGCAGGGTCAGCTGGGCCTGGAGCAGGCGATTCACCACCCCCTGGCGTAGGCGAAAGGGAGACAGGCCCGCCCCATAGGGGGCACCCAGAGCCGCATAGGGGTGGGGCTCGATGCACTGAAGTTCGGCTGGCAAAACCACCAGTGCTTCGTGGTTCTCCTGAATCGGTACGCAGCTCCAAGGACGCATGGGCTAATTGAGGCGCGATGCCAGGTCCAATTGACGCCGCCGTTGGTCGGCAAGGGCTTCAGCCAGGCCCTGATGGAGCGCCAGATCGGGATCCTTGGCTGTGATCGATTGGGCCACCTGGCGCGCCTGCTCCAGCACTTCACCGTCGTCGGTCAGGCTGGCGAGGGCCAAATCGGGGAGGCCCGATTGGCGGGTGCCCAAGACCTGGCCTGGCCCCCGGAGCCGCAAATCCATTTCGGCAATTTCAAAGCCATCTCCGGAGCGCACCAACACCTCAAGCCGTTGTTTGGCCTGCACGTTGTTGCTGTCGTTGATAAGCAAGCAGTAGGAGGCCGCCGCGCCCCGACCGACCCGGCCCCGCAGTTGGTGGAGTTGGGCCAGGCCAAAACGCTCGGCATGGTCGATCACCATCACGCTGGCCTCGGGCACATCTACTCCCACCTCCACCACCGTGGTGCTCACAAGCACCTGGGTCAGGCCATCGGCAAAGGCCCGAATGGCGGCCTGCTTGCTGACGCTGTTGAGTTTGCCGTGGAGCAAGCCCACCTCCAGATCGGGGAACACCTCCTCCGCAAGCTCCCGGTGCACCTCGATGGCCGAGCGCAAATCAAGTTTTTCGGAATCCTCCACCAAGGGCAGCACCACATAGGCCCGTTGGCCCATGGCCACCTGGTCGCGGATCAATTGGTAGGCCTTGCTGCGTTGGCCCCCCTTGAGCAGGCTCGTTTGGATGGGTTGACGACCCGGCGGTAATTCATCGATTTGGCTGACGTCCAGGTCGCCGTGGAGGGAGAGGGCGAGGGTGCGGGGAATCGGGGTGGCGGTCATGGTCAGCAGGTGGGGCTGGAGGCCCTTGGCAAGCAGGCGGTTGCGCTGACGCACCCCAAAGCGGTGTTGTTCATCGACCACCACCAACCCCAGGCGATCGAACTGGACCGGATCTTCCAAGAGGGCGTGGGTGCCAACCAAAAGCTGCACCTGACCGTTCACCAAATCCCGAAGCAACTCGCGCCGCCGCTGGGCAGGCGTTGAACCGGTCAGCAGGGCCGAGGTGATGTGCAGCTGGGGCAACCATTCAGCCAATTTGCGGTAGTGCTGCTCGGCCAAGACCTCCGTAGGCGCCATCAGAGCGCCCTGGCAACCCGCCTCAATGGCGGTGAGGAGGGAGGCAAGGGCCACCACCGTTTTGCCACTGCCCACATCCCCCTGCACCAGGCGGGCCATCGGTTGGGGCCGGGCCAGGTCGACACGGATTTCAGCAAGAACCCGTTGCTGGGCGCCGGTCAGGGGGAAGGGAAGCAGCTCGAGGAATTGTTGGACCAGGTCGTCACGACCGGCCGCAAGCACCAGGGGCGGGGCCGGTCTTTGGCTGAGTTGGCGTCGGCGCTGCAGCAGGCCGAGCTGCAACAACAGGAATTCATCGAACACCAGGCGATGGCGACTGGCCTGCAGCTCCTGCTGATTGCCGGGCTGGTGGATCTGCAGCAGGGCCTGGGGCCTGGGAATGAGGTCCTCGCCCTGGCGAAGCGCCTCGGGCAAGGGATCCCCCCAGCGGCCCACCTCGGGCAGCACCGCGGCCAGGGCCTGGCGCAGCCGCTCGGACCCCAGGCCCTCCGTGAGCCCATACACCGGAATCAGTCGGCCAATGGTCTCGGAACGAACCTGGGCATGGGAATGGTCGAGCACCTCCATCAGGGGGTCCTGGAAGGCGGGCCCGTAGGGGGTTTCCTTCACAAGCCCGCTGACAGCCACGGTGGCGCCAGGCGGGAAGTGGGCCTGCTGCCCCTTCAGCCAGCCTGGCGTAGCAAAGCGCTTGCCAGCAAAAAATCGACTGACCCGGATCTTGCCGGTGATATCGGCCAGGTGCAGTTCAAGAATCGAGAGGTTGGGATTGCGGGGGCTGGTGAAGGCGTTGCTGCGCCGAACCGTGGCCACGATCGTGGCGGTGCGGCCGGGCTCAAGCCCGCTGATGCGTACCAAATTGGCGTAATCGAGGTAATCCCGGGGGTAGTAGTGCACCAGGTCACGCAGCACAAACAGCCCCAGCTGCGCCAATCGGGTAGCCGTTTTCGGCCCCACACCCTTGATCTCTGAGAGCGGCGTATCCGGATCCCAATGGCCGGAAGAAGCCCCAGGGCCAGACCCAGGAGCAGCTGAAGATCCGGGGGCGAGGTTGGCCCCCAGTTTGAGGCGGGGAGGCCCCAAGGGGATGGTCGGTTGGTGGGCCTGGCGAAGCTGATGGAGCCGCTCGCGGCACTGGCGCACCAGGTTTTGGCGGCGGGCCAGGCTGAGCTCCCCATAGGACGCCAACCCCTTGGCCAGATCCTCCAGCCCTTGCCTTTGGGGCTCGGTGATACCGACTAGGGGCTCGGCGAGGGTGCGGGCAACAAAGCCACTAAAGCGCTCCTGGCGTCCCTTGAGATCCCCAAACCCCCGCTCAGCCTCCAACTGCAACGCCTGCTGCAGGGGCTTCAGCCAGGCCTGAAGGGCCTCTGGGGTCAGGGCGTTTTGGGTGCTGAAGTCTTGGGTGCTGCTTGCGCTGTGGTGATGTCCTGCAGCCACAGCTGTTCCGCCTCAAGCGACTGAAGCCGTCGCTCGAGACGACGATAGTGCTGCGCCATTCTGCGTAACTCCTGGCGATGCTGCTGAACCCGCGAGCGACAGGTGCGCAACTTGGGTTGCTCCAGTTCCAAATCACCCAACCGCAGCAGGACGGCAGCGGCCTCAAGGGAAGCAGGCCCATCGGGTGAACCAAAGGGCAAGGGCACCCTCAACACATTGGCCGGTGCCGATAGGGGCTCCAGCTGACCTTTAAGGGCAGCGTCCAACAAACTCACCGGCAGCAGGCTGCGGCTCACCCCCTGGCGCAGCAACTCCACATTCAAGGCGTGGGAGAGATTGCGCAGCCGTTGGGCGATGGCCCGCTCAAAGCCATCGAGCCAGAGCAGCAAGGCCACCGGGTTCCTTGGGAGATGGGCTTGATCCCATGGCGCCAAGGGCCTTGTTTCAGCCCCAACGTCGGCACTGGCCTCGTCGCTCTCCGCGCAACTTCGATCGCTGGTGTCATCGTCAAGTCCATCGTCGGCGTCATCCTCAATTCCATCGCTGGTGTCATCACCACGCCCAGCGCATTCAAGCCCCCTGGCCTGCAGGGACGATGAAAGCACCTCTCCGAAAGCGGCCACCATCGCTTCGACGGCTTGGAGATGCTCCGCCTCATCCATGTCAGATGGAAGCTCAAAACCCGCATCGTCCGCCTGGCTGGTGTCCTGGGATTCACGGTCCCCAAATGGCGAGCCCCCATCCTCCATCGGCAACAGCCCAGAGATCGAGCGGGGTTCAAACAATTCCGGGGCCAGGGGCAAGGCCAGGCCGAGGTTGATCGAGCCTTCCGGACTGGGGGGCGATGGGGCGTCCCCATCCCTAGAAGCCCTGGCCTCCAGGGCAGCGATGAGACGCTCTTGGTTCGACCGTTTGGAGTTGAGTCGCTTGCGTTCGAGCTGGCCTGCCAAATGGGCCACCTGTTCCACCGTGAGCAAGCTGGTGGTTCGGGCCACCAAGCTGGCCATGCGTTGGTGCAGGTGTTGGCGTTGAGGGCTTGGAAGCTCTTGATAGCGACTGGGCTCCACCTGGGTAGCCAAATGAAAACAGGCTTGCTGAACGGCAGTCAACAAGCCCGAACGGAGCACCTGCAAATACAGGGCTAAATGGCGATAGAGATCTGGATTGGAAACGGCCAGCTGCCCCTGGTGAAGGGCAAGCTGACGTTTGACATCATCACGTAGATCCACGCGAGCATCCGCAGCGCTGGAGCAAGACAAGCCTGATGGGCTTCAAGCTGCGCCGCCCATGGCAGCCACTTCGGCGGCGAAATCAGCCTTTTCCACTTCAATGCCTTCGCCAAGGGTAAAGCGGGTGAAACGACGCACCTGGATGTTTTCCCCAGCCTTGCCAGCAACCAGCTTCACCAGTTCAGCCACGGTCATCGAGCTGTCTTTGATGAAGGGCTGATCGAGGAGAGCCAACTCCTTGAGGCGCTTGCCAATGCGACCTTCCACGATCTTTTCCTTCATCTGATCGGGCTTACCAGCAAGGTCGTCCCGACCCATTTCAATCTGCTTTTCGTGTTCGGCGATATCGGCAGGAATCTCATCGACGGAGACGTACTCAACGCTGGGACATGCAGCGATCTGCATGGCCACGTTGCGCAGAAGCTCCTGGAACGCTTCACCGCGGGCAACGAAATCGGTTTCGCAGTTGACTTCAACCAGCACGCCAACGCGGGCGCCGGTGTGGATATAGCTACCAATGGAGCCTTCTGCAGCGATACGGCCAGATTTCTTCTCGGCGGTGGCAATGCCCTTCTGGCGCAGCCACTCCGATGCCTTATTGGTATCACCGCCGCTCTCAATGAGGGCCTTTTTACAATCCATCATTCCTGCGCCTGTCTTATCACGCAGTTCCTTGACAAGCTTTGCGGAAATGTCAGCCATGGTCTTAGGGAGGGGTTAAAAACGAAGAAATCCCATGCTGGCCAAGGAAGGCTTTATCAGCAACAGGGAGATGGGGATGGGGAAGTAGCTAGGACAGAGAGTTGGCGAGGCCGAAGAATCCCCCTGGAGAGGTTCTTCGGCACTCTGAACGATTGACGCGGTGATCAGGCGTCGTCTTCGCGACCTTGGTCGTTGGCGCCATGGCGACCTTCGTTGATCGCATCGGCCAGACGGCCCAGCACCAATTGCACCGAACGCACGGCGTCGTCGTTGCAGGGGATGGGAACGTCGCAGAGGTCGGGGTCGCAGTTGGTGTCGAGCATGGACACCAAGGGGATATCAAGCTTGCGCGCTTCGAGCACGGCGTTCGTTTCCCGGCGCTGGTCGACCAGAACGACCACATCGGGCAGGCGGCGCATGTTCTTGAGACCACCCAGATACTTCTGGAGGCGATCCAGCTCCCGGCGCAAAACCGCAGCTTCCTTCTTGGGACGCATGGCGATGGCCCCTGAGCTTTCCATACGCTCTAGGTCCTTGAGGCGGTCAATCCGGGCACGCATCGTGGTCCAGTTGGTGAGCATGCCGCCCAACCAACGCTGGTTCACGTAGGCAGCACCACAACGGGTTGCTTCCTGGGCAATGACCTCAGAAGCTTGCTTTTTCGTGCCCACAAAGAGGAAACGCTTGCCGCTGCGGGCTGCACTGCGCGTCCACTTGTAAGCGTTGTTCATGCAGACCGCGGTCTGCACCAAATCGATGATGTGGACACCGTTGCGCGCGCAATAGATGTAGCGCGACATCTTCGGGTTCCAACGGCGGGTTTGGTGCCCAAAGTGGGCGCCCGCCTCCATCATTTCCGCGAGGGTTACAACAGCCATTTGTTTTTAGGGTTTCGGGTTTGCCTCCACCTGCCAGGGACTGAAAGGACCAGAGGACCAATCAAGTCACCCGAAACACGCAGGTGTGCGGTGTGTAGGGACCTTGTCAAATTACCAAACCGCGGATCTGGCCTCTTGGTAGAGGGCCCGCACTCCGATGCGGTTGAGGGGCAAGCGCAGCAGCTCCATCGCCCAGGAGCTGTGGCCGCGGCGAATCATCCAAGCCAACACCGGCTTGAGACTGCGTTCATTGAGCAGGCCCCCCAGGGTGAGCAGTTCCCAGAGCAGCCAATGGAGGCGGGTGTACTGGACGATGAAGCGCACCCGCCGGGTGGGGTGCTTGCGGAAAAACACCAGGCCCATTTTGGCCCGCTCCTGCTCTACCCGAATCAAGGCCGGGATCTGGTCGAGGCTGAGAGCCGGGTGCCAGTGGTACCCAACGGCTTCAGGGCAACGCACGAGCTCAACCCCCTGGAGCCGCAGGCGCTCACCGAGTTCCAGATCTTCCCAGCCGTAGAGATGGAAACGGGTGTCAAACAGACCCGCCCCTTCGAGTAGGGCCCGGTCGATGGCCACATTGCCGGTAGCGAAGTAGGCCCAGGAGAGGTCGCGGAGCTTGTGGGGTTCGCTGGTGGGGTCTGAAAAATTGGCCGTATTGATCACCGCCCCGTAGGTAAAGCAACGGCGATGGCCGGCCCGCTGCCAATGGCACTGAAGTGCCTTGCCATGGCAGCTCAAGAAGGTGGGGGTCACCACCAGGTCGCTGTCGATGAACACGATCACCTCTCCCCGGGCGTTCTCCACGCCGCGGTTCCGCCCTTGGGCCGGGCCGCCATGGCTTTGCTGAATCAACCTCACATGGGGCAGCTCAGCGGCCTGGGCCGTCACCCAGGCCACGGTCTCATCAGTGGAGCCGTCGTCCACGAGCACCACTTCAAAACCCATGACCGGAGCTTCGAGGCGCTGGGCCTCGAGGGCCCGCAGACACGTCTGCAGGATGGGCAGCCGGTTGTAGGTGGGGATAACAACGCTGATGAACATGGCTGTTGCGAATCAGACGGTGCAAGGGCAGGCCGCTAGGCCAGAAAAAAGGGGGTCCCAAGGGATCCCCAATGCGGTACAAAACCAGTGCAGTGATGCAAAGGTCTGATCAATCGGCAGCGCCGCCGTTGTTGGCCGTACCGGTGACACCATTGCCGGCACCTTCACCACGGCCGTCGTTGCGGAGCTTGCGCTTCTTGAACTTGCGGGCGTAGGCGCGGTTGCGCTCTTGCTTTTCCTTCTTGAGATTTCTGCGCTTAGCCATGCGAGCGGCGTTAAGGGGGAGATGCGAACCACCACCTTAACCAACGGTGTACGAGGGAAGGAAAGGGATTGTTTTAAAGGGGCTTCGCGAAGAGATGGCCGTCTTCCATTTGCAGCAGGCGGTCGGCAATATCCAGGATGCGGGGATCGTGGGTCACCATCAAGACGCCACACCCCTGTTGACGCGCTAGATCCTTCAATAAATCCACCACTTCACGGCCGCTCTGACTATCCAAGGCAGCCGTTGGCTCATCGGCCAAGAGCAGCTGGGGCTTGGCCGCCAAAGCCCGGGCGATGGCAACCCGCTGCTTCTGGCCCCCGGATAAATCATGGGGCAAGTGGCCCAAATGGTCACCCAAGCCCACAGCCCTCAGCCACTCCCTTGCCTGATCCCTGCGGGCTCGATAGCTCAGCCCTGGCAGCAAATCCGAGCCCATTTGCACGTTTTGTTCCGCCGTCAGGCAACGCAACAGGTTGTGGCCTTGAAAAATCATGCCGATGCGGCGGCGCAGCTGCTGGCGGGTACCGCGTTGGGCCCCGTGCAGTTGTTCCCCTAACACTTGAACGGAGCCCTGCTGCACCTGGCGCAGGGCGCCAACCAGGGTGAGAAAGGTTGTTTTGCCGCACCCTGATGGGCCAGTGAGCAAGACGACCTCCCCGGCCGCCACCCTGCAATCGATGCCCTGCAGCACCTGACGGCGGTTGGTGCCCGTTCCAAACCAGTGCTGCAAGCCCTGCACCGCGATGGCCATGGGAGGGGAGGGGTTCAAAAGATTTCGGCCGGATCCGCATCCGCCAAGCGACGCATGGCCAGGGAAGCCGAACCCATACACATCACCAAAATCATGGTGAACACGGTCACGGCCCGGGTTGTGTCCATGGCAACGGGCAGCTGGGTTGCACTGCGCACTAACGCATACAGACCCTGGCCGGCTGCATAGGCGGGAAGGTAACCAAACGCCGCGAGCAGCAATCCCTCCCGGGCCACAACCCCCAACAGGGTTAAAAGGGGATAGCCCATGGCCATCAAGGTGGCGTATTCCGGCAGGTGATCGCTCACATCCGAATAGAGAACCTGATAAACGATGACACAACCAACCACGAAACCCATCCCTGCTCCCAGGGTAAAGATGAAGCCAATAGATGTGCTCGTTCGCCAGTAATTTTGTTCAAAATCAATGAATCCCTGTTTTGTCAATACGGTGACATCATCTGGGAGGCTTGTCTTTAATCGGGAGATCACAGCCGCGGGATCAGATCCAGGCTTCAATCGAATCAAGCCCACTTCAATACTTCCTGGTGGAGTATTGGGCATCAGGCCAAGAAAGGTCTCACTACTGGTCAGCAAATTGCCATCGGCCCCAAAGGATGTGCCAAGACTGACCAGGCCAGCCACCCGCACCCGCATGCCAGAAATCTCACTTTCCACGGTGCGGCCGGCCTTAAACCATTCGGCAACGGGGCCAAATTCCGCCCGCGACTGCTGATCAAACAGAACCCGGCCCCGTTGGTTGAGCACCGTGGCCTTACTCGCCAGGCTGGGATCGGTAAACAAAGGGTCGGTGGGCTCAAAGCCCAGGGCCAAAATCGAGCGGGTGGAAAGGTTTTTGGGATTACGCCAAAGCAGTAAATTCCAATGGACAGGGGTAATTCCCGCCACCTGGGGATCTGCCATGGCTTGTACCAGCCTGCGGCGGGGGAAGCCGGCCATGCTCACCGAACTACTGGAGCGCGGGCTAATCAGAACCAGATCGGTATCGAAGAGCCGGTGAATCGTGACGCTGGCATCAAACAGGCCATCCCGAAATCCCAATTGCATAAACATCAAGATTCCAGCGAAGCTGATGCCAGCAAGGGCCACCGCCAGACGCACAGGCTGCCTGGTGAGCAACAACCAGGCCAGGGGAATACCCCGGCCGCCCCAAAGGGAGCGGAGGACCCTAAGCAAAGTCTGCAAGGGGCTCAAGGCAGGAATCGGATGATCACCTTGAGTCCGGCCAACTGGCGCACCCTGGCCAAATCAGAAGGATCCAGGGCCAGTCGCACCTCCACCACGCGGGCATCGGCGTCACCCGTGGGGTTGGTGGAGACCACCTGCCGCTGGCGGACCTGGGGAGTGATCCGCACAACGCGAGCTTTTAGGGTCGTCGTCAAGCCCCCATTTTCACTAATCAAGGTTGCTGGCTGACCAACACGAACACGGCTGATATCGCTCTCATAGACCTCTGCAACGGCTTCCATCTGGTCGGTATTACCGAGTTCCAGGATTCCAGACTCCCCAGGTCGCTCCCCCGGCCGAGCCAGAATCCGCAGAACGGTGGCATTCATCGGCGCGCGCAATTCGCTTTGCACGAGGTCGGATTGAACCTTGCGAAGTTGAACCCGGGCCTGGGCTAAGTCCCCCCTCAGGCTTATTAACTTGATTTCCCGGTTATCCAGGTCCGCCGAGGGGGTTGCGCCACTTTTGGCTAGCCGCCGATAACGGCGGGTATCCCGCTCAAGCAGTTGCAGCTCGAGGAGCGTATTGGAAATCTTGGTTTGAACCAGGGCCTGATCAGCCAGGAGACCAGGTCTGCTGTCAAAGCTGGCCAGCAGATCCCCCCGGCGCACCCGATCCCCCTCTTGCACCAAAAGGGCGGCAATCCTGGGGCTACCCCCCAGGCCTGACATGGGGGCAGCGAGCTTGCGCACATCACCGGCCGGTTCGAGCCGCCCAAGGGCTGACACCGCTTCCGGCAACTGCTGGACCGCAGCCTTAGGGATGGAACGGGGTGCCGGTGATGGCCGCCATAGGGAAGCCAAGACAACCACCAAAGCCAAACCACCAAGGGCCAGCCACCAAGGACGCTTCATCAACCAGCTCCCAAGGCCAAAGGCTGGGGATCGTCGAACAGGAGTTCCTCGATGTAGCGATTCGCCCACTCCGGGTTGAAGGCCTTCTCCAACACCCGGCGGGTCTTGTCGTTTTGTTTCTGTTGCTTGCAATAGCGGAGCTGACCCTGCCATCGAATCACCGTAGCCGGATGGTCGAGGGGTTGGGACTCGGTGGCCTTGATGGCCACAGCCAAGACGTGCAGCACCTCGGCCACCTCGTCCACAAACCAGCCCTCTTCCTCCCCATTGGCTGGGCGCACAAATCGCACGTAAGGGGAGAAAATCTCTCCCCAGGGCGGCAGCTCCCTGGGTTGGCTGTAGGGCCTTGGGCTGCGAGCGGCCAAACCGCTCGCGATTGCCTCAGGCAGGGAGCCGGAAACGGGGGAAAGGTCAACAATGGCCGCCGAAACCCCCGCTGGGCCGGCCACGATGTCGGCCCCGAAAACGGGTAGATCAAAGCGGGGATCTGGGAACAGCACGCAGTGCAGGATTTGCAAACCAGCCCCAAGCCGGGCCGTCTCCAGGTGCAACTTGCGCAGCCCCCGGCACTGGCGCAGTTCATTGCGGATGAACAGGGCCTCCCCATCGAGACTGCCACTGATGGCCTCCAGGTCGGCGGCGATCTCCAGGGGGGCCAGGTCGGGCAACACCTGCCAGCTGGAGCGAATCCGATCCGCCAACGCAGCGACCAGGGGATGGAGCCCGCCGCTTGCGGGGGTGGCGCTCGAGGAAGGGATTGTGGTCACAAAAGGCCCAGCAGCCAGCAGAATGCAGATCTTGCCATGGTTCTCTGCCTTGCCCCTGGCCCCCCCTTTGTCCCTGTTGCCAGGCCTCAGCAACCCCGAACGGCGCCAGCTGGCCAACGGGGCCCAGGTGATGGTCCTGGGCATGGATGCCTCCCCCCTGGTCTGCATCGATTTTTGGTGTCGCGCCGGCAGCGTCTTTGAGTCCCCCGGGGAAAGTGGCCTGGCCCACTTCCTTGAGCACATGGTGTTTAAGGGGAGCCGCAACCTGGCCGCCGGTGAGTTCGATCGGCGCATCGAAGCCCTGGGCGGCCAAAGCAACGCAGCCACTGGCTTTGACGACGTTCACTACCACGTCCTAATTCCACCGGCTGCGGCATCCGAAGCGTTGCAGCTCCTCCTCGAGCTCGTGCTTGAGCCCGAACTCGAGGGCGATGCCTTCGCCATGGAGCGCCAAGTGGTGCTCGAGGAATTGGCCCAAAGCGAAGACCAGCCCGATGAAATGGCCTTCCAGCAACTCCTCAAACTGGGCTGCGGAGACCACCCCTACGGCCAGCCAATCCTGGGTCAAAAAGAGGCCTTACTGGCCCATGGGCCAAGCGCCATGGCGCAATTTCACCAACGGCTCTATGGCGCCAACCGCTGCGTCCTAGCCCTGGGAGGCCACTTGGCGGGCTGGGACCTCGACGCCGAGATTGCGGGCAGTGCCCTCGCCCGGCTTGGAGCCGTGGATGAACCCGCCCCCCGCTCCCTGCTTCAGGTTCATCCAGGCGAGCACCGCCTTGCCGTTCCCCGGCTGGAATCCGCCCGCCTCTTGATGCTGTGGCAACAGCCCGCCGCCGCCGATGTGGTGGGGGTGATGGGCGCTGATGTGCTCACCACCGTGATGGCTGAGGGTCGGCGCAGCCGGCTCGTCAACCGCTTGCGCGAGCAGCTGCGACTGGTCGAGAGCATTGATCTCGACGTTCACGCCATGGAATGGGGCAGTTTCGCCCTCCTCGAAGCGGTCTGCGAAGCCGACGACCTGCCCCAGGTCCGCCAAACGATTGGCCAGGTTTGGCAGGAGCTGATGGAGGAACCCATCTCTGAACCCGAATGGTTGCGGGCCCAACGGCTCGTGGCCAACGGCTACCGCTTTGGCCTGGAGGCGGCGGGGGGGATCGCCGGATTGATCGGTAGCAATGGGCTCTGGAGCCGGCCCCAATCCTTGGCAGCCCCCTTGGAATGGCTCCAACACTGGACCCCGGCAGCGCTGCATCGCCAAGCCCTACCCCTGCTCGATCCTGCCAAAGCCTTTGTGCTCGAGGCGGTGCCCACATGAACCCGTGGAACCAGACAACCCTGCCCGGCGGCCTGCCGCTGATCTGGCAGTACCGGCCTGGACCCGACGTTGTCGCCGCCCGCCTCTGGATTCGTGGCGGCAGCAGCCAAGACCCCCGGAGCCAGCGGGGCGCGCACCAACTGCTAGCCGGTTTGATGACCCGGGGCTGCGGCGAACTGGATGCCGACGGTCTGGCTGATTTGGTGGAGGGCCGGGGAGCCGTCCTGCGCTCGGAGGCCTCAGAAGACAGCTTGGTGGTGAGCCTGAAATGCGCCGCAGCTGATGCTTCAACCCTGGTGCCCTTGCTGTTGACGATGGTGCGAGACCCCCATCTCAGGCCTGAGCAACTGGATTTGGAGCGCCAGCTCAATCTGCAGAGTCTGCAGAGACAGCGGGAGGATCCGTTCCAGCTGGCCCACGACCTCCTGCGGGAGCAGCTCTACGGCCAAGGCCCCTATGGCCACGATCCCCTGGGGGT
>Ga0310334_100070_pt1 | contig 32112 bp, 24 predicted proteins | sample LakMicMIDCLREDC7_FD_195548 | JGI IMG/M metagenome (GOLD analysis project Ga0310334, IMG submission 195548) | Enriched freshwater cyanobacterial communities from Lake Michigan, Michigan, United States - MI23.DCL.RED.C7 (v2) (version 2) | ecosystem: Environmental > Aquatic > Freshwater > Lake...
AAATCCGGGTGGAGACCCCCTGACCCATGCCCCGCCGCCCCCCCACAACAGACCCCGAACTCAGGGCCCACCAGGAGTGGCTCGGCTACCTCCAGCCCGTGGGCCTGGTGGTGGCGCCGGCGGCGATGGTGGATGCCGGCTGGGTGGTGACCCGCAGCGGCAGCGATTGGATTGGGCGGCAGGACCGTTATCGCCAGGCCCTGGAACCCCTTGGCAGCCCCGATGGGGATGGGGCCTATGGCGATGGCTTGGGTGACGAGAGCTCGGTGGGGGAGGACTTCGATGGCGATGGGGTGCGGGGCTTCCGTGAGCTGGAACGCTTGTTGGTGGATCAGTTGGGCTGGCAAGCCGACCAGCTGGGCCGGACCCCTGAGCTGATCGATGCCTACAGCCGCGATCTGCCGGAACTGGGTGAAACCCTCAAGCCCTCGGCGGTGGTGGAATCGGCCTCGGGGGAAGGGGCCCAGCTGTTGGTGTGGGAGCTGCCCCTGGGGCTGGCCCTGGATCAGAAACAGAGCAGTGGCACCCAGCTTTGGCGCGCCAGCCCGCAAGAACGGTTTGAGCGGTTGCTGCGCGATAGCGGCGTGGAGGCAGGGCTGCTGTTCAACGGCAGCCAGCTGCGGCTGGTGGTGGCCCCGAAGGGCGAGAGCTCGGGTCATCTCACCTTCCCACTGGCCGACCTGGCGGAGGTGGGAGGCCGCCTGATGGGCTCAGGGCTGGAGTTGTTGCTGGGCCAGAGCGCCGTGTTTTTCAACCCTGCGGGCACCCGCCTGGGCGATGTTCTTAAGGCGAGCCGCCACTTCCAGGCGGTGGTGAGCAATGCCCTGGCAGACCAGGTTTTGGCGGCCCTATGGGACCTGCTGCGCGGCATCGAGCAGGCCGATCAACTCAGCCAACGGCAAGGCGGCAGCCTGCTGGGTCCGATCGCCGACAGCGAGCCCCAGCAGCTCTACGGCGGCCTGATCACGGTGCTGATGCGGCTGGTGTTCCTGCTCTACGCCGAAGACGAGGCGCTGATGCCCAGCGATCCGGTGTACGAACAGAATTACAAGGTGAGCGGCATCTTTGAGCGGCTGCAACAGGACGCCGCCGAGTATCCCGACACGATGGACCAGCGTTATGGCGCCTGGGCCGGACTGATGAGCCTCTGCCGGCTGGTGTTTGCCGGCGGCGGCCCCAGCGAGGGCTACCTGCCGGCTCGCAAGGGCCAACTGTTTGATCCGGCGGCCTATCGGTGGCTGGATACGCCCTGGATCAGCGATGGCGTGGTGCTTTCGGTGCTCAGCAATCTGCTGGTGGTGAAGGGGGAGCGGATCAGCTACCGGGCCCTGGATGTGGAGCAGATCGGCTCGGTGTATGAGGGAATCATGGGCTATGCGGTGCGGCGCCTGGCGGGCCGCTGCATCGGCCTAAAAAGCAAGCCCCAGGGCGCCAAGAAACAGATCACCACGGCGGTGGATCTTGACGCGCTGCTGGAACTGCCTGGCGCCAAACGCAAGGCCTGGCTGGAAGAGGAAGCGGCCACGAGCCTGCCCGCCAAGGCCGCCAGTGCCTTGAAAGAAGCGCGCAGTGAAGCCGACCTGCTCGCCGCTTTAGCCCCCCGGCTCGATCGCGACCTGTTTGAGGGCCCCCAGCCGGCCGGCAGCCTGGTGTTCCAACCCACCGAAGAACGGCGCCGCAGCGGCAGCCACTACACGCCCCGTTCCCTCACCCGGCCGATCGTGGCCGAGGCCCTGCGGCCCTGGCTGGAGCGCATGGCTCACCAGCCCAGCGCTGAGCAAATCCTGGCGTTGAAGATCTGCGATCCGGCCATGGGTTCGGGCGCCTTTCTGGTGGAGAGCTGCCGCTTCCTGGCCGAACTGCTGGAGCAGGCCTGGAGCCGTGACGGCCTACCCCAGGCCTTGCAACCTGGCGGCCGCGCCCATGGCGAAGAACCGCTGCTCTATGCCCGCCGCCTGATCGCCCAGGGCTGCCTCTATGGGGTGGATAAAAACCCCTTTGCCGTGAATCTGGCGAGGCTGAGTTTGTGGCTGGTGAGCCTGAGCAAGGACGCGCCCTTCACCTTTGTGGACCACGCCCTGCAATGCGGCGATTCCCTGGTGGGCATCGAGCGATCCGAGATCGAGAAGGCCCTCAAGGGCGCCAGCCGGCAGCGCGAGATCCAGATGGCCTATCTCGATCAGGTGCGCCAGCAGGAGGCCAAGAGCTTCGCCACGTTCCATGCCGACAGCCGCAGCGATGCCGACGACGCCCAGAAGCGCCAGGCGCTCGACGATCTGAACGCCAGCACGGCCTACCTACGCACGGTGGGAGATCTGCTGGTGGCGGCCTTCTTCAACGGCAAGAAGCCGAAGGACCGTGAGGAGCTAAAGAAGCTCTACCTGGAGGCCACGCTGCAGCACAACTCGGCGGAGGAGCTGGAATCGGAGTTGGCTGAACCGCTGGAGCGACTGCGTGAGGGCGAGAAGGGGATTCAGCCGCTGCACTGGCAACTGGCCTTTCCGGATGTGTTCGGGCGTGATCAGCCTGGGTTCGATGTGTTTGTGGGCAACCCACCCTTCGCCGGTAAGAACACCATCGCCGACGGCAGCCCCGAGGGCATCCTCGACTGGTTCAAGCAGCTGCATCCCGAAAGCCACGGCAATGCCGATCTGGTGGCTCATTTCTTCCGCCGTTGCTTTGATCTGTTGCGGCCCGGTGGATCGCTGGGCCTGATCGCTACCAACACCATCGCCCAGGGCGACACGCGCAGCACAGGCTTGCGCTGGATCTGCCTGAATGGCGGCACGATCTACGCGGCGCGCAAGCGATACAAGTGGCCCGGCGTGGCAGCCGTGGTGGTGAGCGTGGTGCACCTACAAAAAGGCACCTACGCCGGAGCAAAAGCAATAGACCAAAGGCCGACAGAGCAGATCACAGCCTTCTTATTCGCCAATGGCGGCCACGAGAATCCGAAGCGACTGGTAACCAATTCCGGCAAAAGCTTTGCAGGCTCAATCCTACTAGGAATGGGCTTTACATTTGACGATTCCGGTCCATCGGACAACGAAACACCCGGCATACCTTCGCCAATAGCAACGATGGAAAGACTTGTCACGGAAAACCCAAAAAATGCCGAAGTCGTTTTTCCTTACATAGGCGGCGACGAGGTGAACGGCAGTCCAACCCATTCGCATCATCGTTATGCGATCAACTTTGGAGAGAGAAGCGAGGAGGAGTGCCGCCAAGAGTGGCCAGAGCTAATGTCAATAGTGGCGCGCAAGGTAAAACCAGGACGACTTGCCCAGAATCGAGAGGTTCGCGCCCGCTACTGGTGGCGCTATGGCGAAACATGCCCTGCGCTATACACCGCTATCAAGAAGCTAGACAATGTCTTCTTTCATGCTTATGTAAGCAAGTACATGCTATTTGGTTACCTGTCAAATTCCTTCGTTTTTGCAGGTCCCCATTATGTGTTTGCGCTGGAAGGTCTGAGCTGGATGCCCGCCATTCAGGGCAGGGTTCATGAAGCATGGGCGCTTAACTTCAGCGCCAGCTTTGGTGATGGAGTGAGATACACGCCATCCGACTGTTTCGAAACCTTCCCCTTCCCTGCCGCCCTGCTCGAATTAAATGTCGACGATCCCGCTCACGAGGCTCGGCGCCAGACCCTCGAATCTATCGGCAAGGGTTACCACCAGTTCCGTGCTGAGTTGATGGTTGGCACTGGCCTTGGCCTCACCAGCACCTACAACCGCTTCCACGATCCTGCCGAAACCAGTAGCGAGCTCCTGGAGCTGCGCCGTCTCCACGGCGAGATGGATCAGGCGGTGCTGAACGCCTACGGCTGGAGCGATGTGCCCACCACCTGCGGCTTCGGCCTCGATTACATCGATCTCGAAGAAGACGCCCAGCTCCCAGATGATCTGCAGGAGCGCATCGACAGCGGCGAGTTGTTCTTCTGGGATGCCGGCGATGCCCTCGATTTCCAGGGCCAGCTGCAGGCCTACGGCGCCATCACCGGCCGCCGCAAGCTGCCCTGGCGCCACCGCTGGCCCGATGCCGTGCGCGATGACGTGCTGGCGCGTCTACTCGCCCTGAACGCCGAGCGTTATGCCGAGGAGGTGGCGTTGGGGTTGCACAATAAGGGGGGGAAGAAGGGGGCGAAGGTGGCGGTAAGTGCTGGTGGGGCCAAGAAGCGGGGCCGGCCCTCCAAAGCCACCTCGGCGGGCGATTCGGGTCAGAATGAAGCTCAGGAAGTCGAGCAGATGGGGTTGGGGTTGTGAGTGGTTCCCTTGCCCAGCCTCGACACCGGGCGCATCACTGGATCAAGCTTGAACTAAAGCATGGCTGGCAAAAACGATGTAATTGCTACAGATTTAAGCGCCCAAAAGTCTGCTGCATCTATCTTGACGCACCCTCCGCTCGAGATGGATTTTTGCTACACAAAACCAGGCATAACCTGGTTCACGGGACTAGCCACGCGGTAGCAAGTGAATCAATCAATAATCCAGCAGAGGAGACAAGCTATGATTGAGTCTATTAGTATTTCCGGAGTTGCCACCTACGGCGATACCGCAGAGTTGCTTGAGGGATTATCCCATTTTAATTTCATTTACGGCTCCAATGGCACTGGGAAGACCACGATTGGTCGTATTATTGCGGATGAATCAACATTTCCGACTTGTCAAGTGACCTGGAGGACTGGTCAAAAGTTAAGGGCGCTCGTCTATAATAACGACTTTGTTGAGCGGAACTTCAATCAGTCGACACATCTAAAAGGCGTTTTCACTTTAGGCGAGAAGCAGGTCGACATACTCGCGCAGATTACATTTGCGAAGGAAGAGCTAGATGCAATTACGGCGAAAGTTGTAAATCTAAGGCGAAACCTCCAGGGCGACGATGGGAAGGGAGGGAAGAAGGGGGAGTTAGCGAGTATCGAAGTGGGATTCAAGGCCAGGTGTTGGTTGCAAAAGCAAAAGCACGATGCGAAACTACAAGGTGGCTTTGAAGGATTTCGGAATAGCGCGGAACGATTTAAGAACAAGGTACTTGAAGAGAGTATCTCAAATGCTGCGAGTCTTCTGACCCTAGATGAGCTGGAGAAAAAAGCGGAGAATCTGTTTGCAGATTCCCCAGCTGTGGAGACTTTCACTCCCACTGTCGATACCACCAAGCTACTTGAGCTTGAAGCAACTCCCATTCTTAGAAAGCAAGTTATTGGCAGGGACACTGTCGACATAGCTGCGATGGTAAAAAAGCTTGAAAACAGCGATTGGATTCGAGTTGGCCTAGACTTTTATCACGTAAATAATGGTGTGTGCCCGTTTTGCCAGCAGAAGACGAGTGATGCTTTTGCGCAAAGTCTAAGAGATTTCTTTGACGATGTTTTTGTGCAAGATACCAGGTTAATTGATAATCTCATCGAGGACTACCGCACTGAAGCTTCGCGAATTCAGCAGCTAATAGAGACAATCATTGCGTCGCCCTCCAGGTTTCTTGATGTGGAGAAGCTAAAAGTAGAGAAGGATTTGCTTGATGCAAAGATCTTAATCAATAACCAGCGCCTTGCCGGAAAGAAGAAGGAAGCGAGCCAATTGGTCAAGTTGGATTCCCTTAGCAATATCTGTGCAGTACTTAAGGGTCTCGTCGACGACTCTAATATGGATGTAGCTGCGCATAACAAGATGGTTGCGAACCTAAGGACTGAGCGCATCAATCTGACTGCGCAGATATGGAGATTCATTCTTGAGGAATTAAAGCCTGAGCTCTCTAAATTCAAGGCTTCAAGGGATGGACTGGAAAAGGCGATCACGGCGATGACAGCGCGAATCGAAGAGGCAACGGCGGAAATGCTGAAGAAGGAGGCAGAGATTAGCGAACTGGAAAAACAATCCAATAGCATCCAGCCAACCGTCGATGGTGTCAATGGTTTGCTTTCTTCGTTTGGTTTCCAAGGCTTTAGACTTTCGACAGTAGCCAGCGGTACGTCTTATCAGCTGATTCGTTCAGATGGATCAGAGGCTATGGCAACTCTAAGCGAAGGAGAGAAAACATTTGTCACCTTTCTTTATTTTTATTATCTTCTTAAGGGCAGTGAGACCGAGACTGGGATGACCACTGATAGGATTGTAGTCTTTGACGACCCTGTCTCGAGTCTCGATAGCGATATTTTGTTTATTGTGGGCAGTCTTATCAAGCAGCTATTCAGCGAGGTTCGCGCTGGGGTGGGACACATAAAGCAAATCTTTGTTCTCACTCATAACGTGTACTTTCACAAGGAAGTAACCTACCCGCCCACGCAAAAAGGAGTGCCGCTGAGTGAAAGGACTTACTGGATCGTGAGGAAGCCGGGTCTAATTTCAAGGCTTGAGAAGCATCAGTCTAATCCAATAAAAACATCATATGAGCTGCTTTGGGCGGAGGTTCGTAAGCAAGAGCATTCTAACCCCGCGATCCAAAACACGTTACGACGCATATTGGAGAACTATTTCAAGATCCTTGGGCGCATGAACTTTGACGACCTCTGTGCAAAGTTCGAGGGTAATGAAAGGTATATCTGCAAATCGCTTTGTTCCTGGGTCAATGATGGTTCACACAATGCCCACGATGACCTTTATGTTTCAATCAATGAAACGATGGTGGCGTCGTATCTGAGGGTATTCAAATCGATATTCGACAAAATGGACCACGGCGCTCACTACAAGATGATGATGGCAGATGCCTTTGTGGATGTGGCGACTTAATGCCCGTCGATGCTCTCTCTGGTGCGGTTCGCAATGAAATGCAGAATTCAAGCTCCTACCCCCGTCATTGTAAGGCATTGACAAGGTAATTAATCTTGTCTGGCAAGTTTTCATCGCGGCTGCTTTGGAGAGGCCGCGTGACCGTTTTTGATCGGCATCAGTCTAGTAGCTAGCCACTGGCTGTAATTCCCCTCTGCTAATCATGAATCACTGAAAGGTTTGTCGTCAGAAGTGTTTCTATGCATCAAATTGCCATCATCGCTCAGCGTCCGCCGTGCTCAGCCAGGCAGTCGCGCCGCGAGATCCTCAGGTACTCGGAAGACCTCCCGTCGTCCATCCTTGCCTGCAATCAGCAGTCCACGCCCTGCCAAGTTCTGCAGATCGCTGTGGCTGTCTGATGGCTCACGCCATGGCTCTTCTGGTGGGACACTGCCGAATAGCGGAAGCCGGCATGGCGCAGGGCATGGCGCAACAGCGCTAGTTGGGGATGGTTCAGCCCGTCCATTCCCTCTAGGCGCTCCTGCAAGGCTCCCACCTCGCTGGCCTTGCGCTCTAGGTAGGCATGCAGGCTGGCGATGGCCTGCTGGATCACCTTCACCTGGGCAAGCAGGAAATAGGTGAGGTCGTTGCCGTCCTGCCCAATTCAGTAGTTCTGCGCTTCCTTTTCAAATCCCTCCAAAAATAAATCGAGCAGATCCTTGGCTCGTTTGTGTGCCCCCTTGAGTTCTCGGTCATCGGAAGCCATGCTGTCGATTAGTTTTTCTCGTCGTTCCTTATCACCCCAGAGTCCTCGCAGGCCGTCTGCTGTCTCAGCATTGGCTAACCGACCGCAATCCACTCCGAGAAGCCAGGCTCCGGTTTTCTCCTCATCTCCACCAAGCTCGAGGTAGCGGTCAAAAGCCTGCTCGGGGTCTGTCATCCGATCGAAGTTTCCGGCTGCCCCAAAGCTCCGCATCAGCGTCAGCAGATCTACCGCATCCTTGGAATCACGCAGGCGACGATCCCCCCAGGCGAACAGCTTCAGGATCGCCAGACCCGGCAGTGAGGCCACATTTATTTGTAGGCCCTCTTGCAGCTCCACCAGCTGCGCCGAGCCCAGCGCTTCCTCGAAGCCGGAGACCGTCATGTACACCTCCATCTCCGGTGGCCAGAGCAGGCCCCTGTGGCTCACCTGCAGGTTCTCTCCGAACGGCACCAGATCAATCGTGGTGCCTGCACCGTCACCCTCTGTGGTGAACTTCAGTCGTTGCTTTTGGCTGGGATCGTCGACAAAGCCATTGTTCTGAATCAGCTGCTCCTTCAGCTGCTCAAAGGCCTCCCAGCTGGACAGTGCCACGGCGAAATCCACATCCTTGGTGGCGCGCCTCACCCGTTGGCCATGCACGTGCACCAGCAGCAGATCCCTGGCAGCGGCACCCACCAGCAGCGGCTCCACGCTCTGAGCCCGGGCTCCGGCCTGAACAGCCGCGATCACCCGCAGCACGCTGGGTTCGAGGGGCAGTTCAAGTTTCAACACTATGGATCCAGCTGCCACGCAGCTCCAGGGCCGCCTCGATGTTGCGGGAGTCGAGGCTGGCCTGCAAGTCGGCGACCACCAGCGGGATCGGCACCGTGGCGCCGCTCAGACCCAGCCGCCGATTACTCCAGAAGGCCTCTACCACCTCCACATCACCTTGCGGATCGCTGCGCAGCCCCTGGCTGCGAATCAACTGAGCCAGGCCCAGCCGCATCGCCTCTGGCTGCAGATACAGCAGCGACAGTTGTGGCTTGAGCACAGTGCCCAATAGCGCCGCCGCCACTTCTCCGCCCCACTGGCCTCCGTACTCGGCTGGGTTCACCTCTTTCCACCACTGGCCCTGGCCTGGTGAACGGAAACGGAAGCTGCGCAGCTTCGGGCGCAGTGCCAGGGGGTATTGCGTGGTCCACTCCTCCAGCAGTGGCTGCCAGCGCGGCACCTGCCAGCCCTTGCCCCAGCCGATCCGCAGCAGCAGACCCCGCTGCTCCAGATCCCCCAGTACTGCCGGCACGCTGCCCAGCGACACGCCGGCGGCTTCACGCAACACCGGACTGGTGGCCTTGAGCAAGCCGGGATCGCTCAGCAGGGCAAACACCAGCTTCAGGCCCGTGGCGGTGCCCGCTCGCCCGGTCGCCCGGCGCACCGCAGCGCCCTGGCCAGCCTGGCTCTGCCGCTGGCCCGTCACCAGGATCAGCATCCCCGGCTCGCGCAAGTAGGCGTTGCCCTGGCCGTCCAGAAAAGGCAGCTCTAGCTCTCGACACTGCTGAGCCAGGGCAGCGCTCAGTTTAGGAGTCACCAGCACGCCGGGCTCCGGGCTTGCGTGCAGCTCGGCCTTAATGGCGCCAAGTGTTTCAGCTCGATCAATCCGGCGCAACAGCGGCCTGTACAGCCTGGCTGGCGCCCCTGGCTCCAGGGTCAACGCCAGCCGCCCGCTTGCGCCGGAGCCTCGCCCACCTGGATCCTCCAGCAGCTCCAGCGGCAGCCCGGTCGAGGCTTGGAAGGCCGCGATCACCGCTTCCAGCAACAGCCTTTCGTTGCCAGCCAACGCCCCGGCCTTTGTCTTGACTGACTTTTTCACGATCTCGGGGGACCGGTAAAACTTGAAAAATAGTAGCGCTTCGCTAACCGGTTGGAAGGACACCAATTTTCATCTGAATAAAGTTTTCAGCCGTAATGAAAAATCTGCTTTCCTGAAAGTTTTGGCCGGCCGTCGTTGCTGGTGCGCCCTGGGCAGCCGCTCTGGTCGGGCGGCAAGGGGGGGTGGTCAGTGATCTGGCCGCAATGCGCCCGTGGCATCCTCCGCCCAGGCGGGCGAGACTGGCAACGTGAACGCCGAGCTGATCGAACTGGTTCCATGAGCTTTGCTCTTGCCCAACCCCAAATCGACGCCATCGCCGACGCCTGCCGGCGGCATCACGTGGCGCGACTGGATGTGTTTGGCTCGGTGCTGAGGCCCGATTACCGGCCTGGAGAAAGCGACATCGACCTGCTGGTGGAGTTCCTGCCACTTGATCCCGGCAGGCTCTACAAGGCCTACTTCGCTCTCCTCAACGACCTGCGCCTGGGCCTGGCTACGGAAGTCGATCTGGTGATGGCCGATGCCGTCCGCAATCCCTACGTCAAACAAAGCATCGAGGCCAGCAAGCAGCAGATCTATGCAGCGTGACCCCCGGGCCTATCTCAGCGACATCCTGGAGGCCGCAGCTGCCATTCAGGAAGCAACGAGCACGATTGATGAAGCTGGCTATGGCAACTCGAGGCTGATTCGCTCGGCCGTCGAGCGTGAGTTCATCATCATCGGTGAAGCCTTGAAGCTGATCTCACAGCGAGATCCACAACTATTCGCGGCGATCCCAGAAGGGCGACAAATCATCGACTTCCGCAATCTGCTAACCCACGAGTATCTGAATGTGAGTGTTCAGGTAGTCTGGGGTGCCATCCAAACGGATCTGCCAGTTCTTATCGACCACTGCACCCAGCTGCTCAGTGAACTCGATGGAGGCACCACCTGAACGATGACCACCTCCGCCGAGATCCGCCAACACCTGGTTGATGCCCTTCGCATCGACTTGATCGGACCCAGCTGGGAGGATGGGGCCCGGCGGCATGAACAGATCAACCAGCCGCCATCGGTCTGGTACACAACCGGGTTCCTGGTGCCCCATGTGTTCCAGCAGGAAGCTGGCCGCACCACAACCAGCCAAGACGATCAGCTCTCCTTCTCGGACCTTGCCGGTGAGGAACCGAGCAACCAGGCCAGCCATCGCCTGGAGAAGCAGGAAAAGGACGAAGACGCCAACGACGCCCTCGATCAAGCCAATACTCGCCGCAGTTGGTTCCCCTCGTCCCTGGGCCTGAGTTTCATCCTTGAGCAGGGCTCCAGCCTGGATGTCACCGTCACCTGGGGGGATTACACCGCCCCTGTTGATCGCGACGAGCCGAAAATCTGGAGCCGCACACCCCAGCGGCAAACCATCACGGTCCCGATCTCGGGGCCCGGCACTAGTGGGGACATCCCCTTGGAAGTCACGGCCCAGGGTCTATGCCTGCGCTGGATTGCCCGGCCAGCACCGAGCAAGCTTGGCTACCCCTCTGACCAGCTCTCCGTCTCCCTGTTTCTGCTCAACAAGCGGGAGCCACCCCAGACCAACCAGATTCGCCACCGTGATCCCGTCACGGCCTTCCAGACGGAGGTGACACTCCGTTGCAAGCGTGGTTTTCCTCCCCGTCGAGACGCGCTCCAGCAGGCCGCCAGGGATCCCGATGAACGCTTGGCCGCCCTCCAATACCGGCGTGACTACTGCTTTGCCAGTGGGCACAACGTCGCCGTGATTGCCACGGACAGTCCTGAGGGCAACCCAGCCCGCTGTCACACCCTCACCACCACTTGGCTCCCCACCGCCTGTGTACCGCGCACCCTGCCGGAGCCACCTCCAGGCATCGATGTGCCCATGGGAATGGAAGCCCTGGCTGATCTGGCTCGCAGTGAACGGGTCTGCAAGCAGTTGATGCCGATGGTGACGGCTTACCGGGGCTGGATCACCCAGCAGCCCAAGGAGCCGATCAGCGATCAGGAGCAGAACGAAACAGCTAAACAGCTCCGGGCCCAGGCCGAAGACTGTGCCAGACGCATTGAGCAGGGGATCCAGCTGCTGAAAGATCCCCTCGTGCGGGAGGCCTTCCGCACCATGAACCTGGTCATGGCCCGGGCCCAGCGCCAGCGCAGCGCCTTCAGCGCCAAGGTGTCACCCGATCAGATCGGCAACGCCCCGGGCACCCGCAGCCCGAACTGGCGCTTTTTCCAGCTTGCCTTCGTGCTGATGAACCTGGCGGGTCTGGCAACACCAGAGACTCCCGAGGGGCGGCGGGACCGCGAGGCTGTCGAGCTGTTGTTCTTCCCGACCGGTGGTGGTAAGACCGAGGCCTACCTGGGCTTGGCCGCTTTCACCCTGGTGCACCGTCGCCTCCAGAACCCCGGGATTGAATCGGCGGGCGTCACGGTGCTGATGCGATACACCCTCCGCCTGCTCACCCTCGATCAACTTGGCCGGGCCGCCACCCTGATCTGCGCCTTGGAGCTAGAGCGCCTCGAACGCGCGGAGAACGGAGACCCATTCCTGCTTGGTGAATGGCCGTTTGAAATCGGCATGTGGGTGGGTAAGGCCGCCACACCCAACAAGCTCGGGGGGCCAGGTGACAGCGACCAGCAGTCCACCCATGCGGTGCTCACCAAGTGGAAGTCGGGCAAACGCGACAGGCCGATTCCGATCGAAACCTGCCCCTGGTGCAACCGGCCTCTTCAGCCGGATGGGTTTCATCTCTTGCCCCCGAGAACGCCCGATCGGCTGGAGATCTATTGCCGTGAGCCCAGATCTCCGGAGGCCAAGCAGGAGTTCGGCTACATGGGTGACTGCCCTTTCCGCAAGGGCACGCCTCTGCCGGTGTTGGCGGTTGATGAGCAGATCTACCGCCGTCTGCCCTGTTTCCTGATCGCCACGATCGACAAATTCGCGGCCCTGCCTTGGGTTGGGAAGACTTCCTCGATCTTCGGCAACGTCAGCTCTTACCAGTTGCCCACATCGAACTCCCCATCCGGTTTCTGGGGTCCGGCAGAGAAGGGGACCGGTGGCCTCAGGATTCCCCACGGCCGCCTGCTGCCCCCTGAGTTGGTGATCCAGGACGAATTGCATTTGATCAGTGGTCCCCTCGGCACCCTCGCCGGCCTGTACGAATCGGTGATCGAGGGGCTGATGCGACCCGATGCCTCCACGCCACCGCCCAAGATCATTGCCTCCACTGCCACCGTGCGTAGGGCCGAGGCCCAGATCAAGGCCCTTTTTGCCCGCAGCCAGGTGCGGGTCTTTCCGCCACCGGGTCCGGAACGGGATGACAACTTCTTCTCCCGCACGATCCACGATCCCAACCAGGCCCGTCTCTACGTCGGCCTCTCGGCCCCAGGCCGCAACCTCAAGGGCGTGCTGCTGCGCTCTTACTTGGGCCTGATGGCTGCGGCCCAGAAGGGCTGGAACGACAACAAGGCCATGGGTGCCAAGAATCCGGCTGACCCCTACATGACCCTGTTGGGCTACTTCTCGAATCTCAAGGAGCTCGGAGTGACCCGCAGCATCCTGGAAGACGAGCTCGGGGGGCAGTTGGAGCAGTTTGCCAAAAATCGCTCCCTGGAGGTGGAGGGCTTTGAAAACCCCTTTGCCAGTCGTAAGCGGCCCAACGAACCCGAGGAGCTCACATCCCGCGTCAACACCGCCAAGATCAGCAGCACCAAAGACCGTCTCTCCAAGCCCTACATCGACAAGGATCATCTTGACGTCGCCCTGGCGACCAACATGATTTCCGTTGGCCTCGACATCTCACGACTGGGGCTGATGGTGGTGCTCAACCAGCCCAAGACGGCCGCCGAATACATCCAGGCCACCAGCCGGGTTGGTCGGCAGCTGAGCGACAAGCCAGAGCAGAACAAACCAGGGTTGGTGCTGGTGCTGCTCAATCCCAATCGCCCTCGGGATCGCTCCCATTTCGAGCTGTTTCCCTATTGGCACCAGACCTTCTACCGCCATGTGGAGGCCACCAGTTGTACGCCGTTTGCTAGTCGGGCCCTCGATCGCGGCCTGCCGGGAGTGGTGGTGGCCATGGCCCGTCATGGCGATTCCGCCCTCTCCGGTGCCAAGGGCGCCATGGCAGCGGAAGCATTGCAACGCATCAAGGCCCAGGTCGCTAAGGCACTTCAGGACCGTTGCATCGCCACTGGCGCTGCTGACGACAGCCTCGACGAACACCTCCCCACTGAAGTGCGCGATCACGTGATCGATCTACTCGAGGCCTGGTGGAAGCTCACCCAAGAACCAGAGGCCAAGTTGCAGTACTGGACCCATGAGGAAAAGGGCGCGGGGGCTGGCTTCCTGCACACAGCCCTCGACAACGACCCCATCTATCAAGCCGAGGGGTACAAGCAGTTCACCACCAATTGGAGCCTCCGCGACGTGGAGCCCTCCGCACCCATTCGGATGGTGAATTTCAAGGAAGAGATCACCACCGACGACTGAACCCGGTAGCCAACACCCCCATGCCCCCTTCAACACGCCGCAACGTTGCCCCCCCACCGCTTGGCGAGGCACGTCAGAGCCAGGTACTCCAGTTGTATGGACCTGGGGCGATGGTCGATTTACCCGAGTACTCCCTGCTGATTGGAGGGTTGGATTTCTGGAACGACCGTGGCTGCGATCTGATCCATGAACCGCGGCTGCTGAACTTGGTGCGGCAGGCTACGGGGGTGGCCCGGGTTGATCTGCGTACCCCTCCCAAGGAGGTCGACCCGCTTAAGAACATCAGCGGCTCGATTAAGGCGCTGCGCTTTCCGGAATGGTCGGTTGCTCAGAAGGTCAGCGAACGATTGGCCTTCGGGATACCCTGCCGGGCCAGGCCCTTGGTGCACTTCAACGACGGCTGCATCTCGGACTGGCGTACCTATCAAGACGATGAGGGCAAATACCCACTGGTCCCTGTTCGCTTTGTGATGGCTTGCGCCCACGGTCATCTCAGCGACATCCGCTGGCGCGACTTCTGCTTCCGCCAGTTCGGCTGCAAAAACACCGAGCGTTTGTATCTGCTCGAGGCTGGAACTGGCAACGACTTCACCCAGATCTATGTGCAGGCGGAAGGGGGAGCAACACGAAAATTGGCTGATGCCTTGGTCACGGAGATGAGCCCCCTGGGCTCTTGCCAGGGGCAAACGCCTTGGCTGGGCCGCTACACCCGTGATCCAGAGAAGTGCAAGACCGATGGTGAACCCACTAAGAATCGCCTCTTGGTGCGTTCTGCCACCAATGCCTACTTCACCGAGACGATCTCGGTAATTTCCTTGCCGGAGGAAGCCAACTCTTTGGCCAAGCGAGTCACCGAACTCAAGGACGAACTTGCGCTGATTGAAACAGAGGCGGACGTATCCGCAGCCATAAAGTTCAACCCACGCCTCAAGAGTGGTTTTGCCGGGGTCGATCCCTCCGTCCTGTGGCAGGCGATAGAGGCCCAGCGAGGCGGATCCGCAGGCCAGGCCGCTCAGCCGAAGGATGAGGAGCTCGCGCTTCTGATCGGTCCCATGGATGGGGTTTCCAGTTCTGCCGAGGGAAGTCTCTTTGAAGCCGATGTCTGGCAGCCACCCTCCCCTCCGGCCTGGTTCAGCAAAGCCACTAAGCGGGTTCTCCTGGTTCACCGCCTTAGGGAGGTGCAGGCGCTTGTGGGGTTCACCCGCTTTACGGCCCGTACCAGTAGCCTCGGCGGCCTTCCGATCGACACCACGAAGGTGAATCGTCGGGCACCGCTGGCCAACGATCTGCGCTGGGTGCCAGCCAGTGAAAACAAGGGGGAAGGGCTCTTCATCGAGTTCGATCCCGCCACGATCAAGGACTGGGCCGCCAGTGATGCAGTCGTGATGCGAGCCAGCCAGTTCACCAAGGCCTTTGAAAACGACTGGCTAGCGTCCCGCGGTCTTGATGAGGCTCAGTTCCCCTTCCCCGGTGCCCCTTACCTTCTGCTCCACAGCCTCAGCCACCTGCTGATCACCGAGATGGCTCTGGAGTGCGGATACGGTGCTAGCTCGATCCGCGAGCGCATCTATACCAACAGCGATATCGGCTATGGCATCTTGCTATTTACTAGCAGTTCCGGTTCTGAGGGCACTTTAGGCGGCCTAGTTGGAGCCGGTAAACGGATCGTGTCTTACTTGGAGAAGGCATTTGAGCGCGGACAGCTCTGCAGCAACGACCCCTTCTGCTCTGAGCACGACCCCAATCACCCCTTCGACATTCGCCCTACCCACGGGGCCGCTTGCCATGGATGTGAGTTGATTGCCGAAACGTCCTGCGAAATTCGTAACGAGTTTCTGGATCGATCCCTGGTGAGTCCAACGGTCTCGGTGATGTCGGACGCCGACGATCCCTCGTTCTGGAGCTTCATCAACCGATGAGCGCATCGCTTGGGAAGGGACAGATCCCCTCCCTGCCGGCACTTACGTTGAGGCGGGTTGCGAGGGATCTCAGGGCTCTGAGCTATTTGCCCACTAGCTGGAAGGGGTTGCTTGGCAGCCATAGCCAAGTGATACAGCAGCAGTTGGAGCCCTTGTTGGTAGAGATGGTGAAGGAAGGCGCCCATCCTCGCCTGATGGCGTTGCTTCTAGAGCGGCTTGCCGACGCTCAGGAATCCTTGCAGGTTGAGCGTAATGCTTGGAGCTTCGTATGCTCGGGGCCCGATCCCCTTCATTCCCAGACGGCCGATACCTATGCAACGGTTGATCAGCTGGTCAAGGAGGCTAGGCGTTCCCTGCTAATTGCTACCTACAACATTGGCCTTAGCAGTGATTTCAAGCAGTTGTATGGCACCATTGCAGAACGGCTTCGGTTGGGCCAGCTTGAAAGGGTTGATTTGTTTTTCCATCCCATCCAGATCGCTGATCAACTTGGTGCCCATCCCATGGCCAAAATCAGCACTTGGTTCAGCACTGAAATATGGCCCTGGCCAGCTAAACCCAGAGCCTATGTAGATAGCCGCTTAATCAATGGCTCTAATGATCGCTGCTTTCAACATGCCAAGGTCGTTGTTGCTGATTCTGGCTCTTCAGCTGCGAAGGCCTTGGTAACCAGTGCGAACTTTAGTGAAACAGCACAACGTCATAATTTTGAGGCTGGTTGGCTGGTGTGTGATCAGTGGCGGGTCAGCCAAGTCCAACAGCATTTTGATGGTCTTGTTGCTGACGGGCTGTTTGTTGAGGTGTTGAGTTAGGGATTTGTGCAAATATATGCCAGTACTTTTCACAAAATGCAGAGGAGGCTCTGGAATGTAAGGTGCCTCGCTGGGAAGGTATTTGTTATTGCGGACCTCTTTGTACCCAGTAACCCTGACCTCCCATCGGGATTTCCAGGAAAGATGACGCCGCTGCCGCTGATCAAGCGGCCACAGCTAAGCTAGCGGTTTCTATGTCCTCTGAATGCGATGGCGGGTTAATCCAGACCACCTCCGGTTGACGCCAGCAGCGCGTTGATCGTGTCCATCGCCTTGGAAATCAGAGCCACGCTCTGCCGCGAAGGCGGACTCATCCGCTTTCTCACATTAGCTTTGACCGTCTCGTTGTAACGACGTATTGCTCTTCTCCATCAAGCCCCCTGGTGGGTGGTACTGGTCGGGTTGGAGAGGCGTCATCTTCATTGGCAGAGGGGACCCTAGGTTTTTATGGAATAGCGTTGTTCTTGGGCTTAATTATTGTTATTTTCCGATAAATCTTCAAGGCCTGCCTGAATATCGTCTGTGCGACGAGCATTGATCTTTTCTTGTACGTCCCACTTGTGGTTGTGGGCGATGGCTTCGTCAATGATTTGTTGAGCTTGCTCGGGTGTTAACTTTGGGTTGTTCCGTGCGCTTTTAGGAGAGTTCCTCCACTCATCCATTGTTAAGGGCTTGGACCTGCTTTTAGTCACGTAGACACCTCCATCACATGGGCTGGTAACAGCCGATATCGTACCAGCAGTTGCTAGAGTTGCTTTAGGGTGATTTTCCGTATTTGGCTTGGTCGACTACTTTGATGGGTGACTGAAGGGCTAGAAAATGATGAAGTGGCAAATGGCTGGAATGGATAACTTTTGCTTTGGGGAGTGGTATTGGTAGTCGATATTATTATTCTTGTTTTTGGAAAGGGGTTTTCGAGCTGTTGATGTTTATGGGTGGCCATGTCGCAATTCCTTCGTCCATGTCGGTTTTTTGTTGGCAATTCATCGTTTAGTAAGCTTCTCGGGATTTCCGCTCTCGGCCCTTGGCTCGGCTTCCAAGGCTGATTTATGCATATACATTTTACTTCAGAGTGTATATGTGGTTTATGCAATCAAAGTTCCCGGCCGTCTCCTGGTCTTCTCCCTTGATTCTGCTTTGTATTTTTTGGTTTTTTTGCTGAATACTGACCCATGCTTGTTGCTGCGGTATGACTAGAAAATATTGATTGTCTTTTCCTTGTTTGGCTTGCGTCTGATGGCTTGTTTTTTGTTTTTATTGAGATGATTGTTTTTTGTTGCAGCAATTCTTGAGGCTAGGTTTTCGTTTAGCCAGGGTGGCGTGATGTTAATGCTTAAAAGTGCTTCGAGTTTGTAGTTTTGGATCTGACTGCTTCTCGTTCAATGTTCCGACAAGTACCGATGGGTATCCTATTCTTCCGAAAGTTGTCAACGGATTTATTTTCTAAATTCTTTTACTGTGCATTTACCTATGGCAGCATTCTGTTGTTGTTGTTTTAGGCTCTGTGTTTGAATGCAACTAGTTGCTGATTGGACCAGCTGGACCTTTATTGTTCGATTCCTTGGCCTGCTTGCATTGTGATTGTAAGCTATGCGTGCTAGACAGGTATTTGTTCTGTCAATGCTATGTTCGTGCAATTTTGTTGTGCTGTCTCTTGCGACCTTCACTTGTGCTGCACTATTTAACAATCTCGAGGCGGTCTCGTTGTCCTGTGCCGGAAATTATCGGTAGTCGTGTTAGATGTTGACGTGATACTGATTGTTTTCGAGTGCTGGTGTGAGTGATTTTTGCCAATCTCTTGATTTGATTTAGCTCTTTATCTGCTGAAATTCTTTTTGGATTCAACCGAGCTCGGTTGCTGTTACGGTTTTAATTAGTAATTAACCTTTTTGTTGTTGTCGCATCTTGACTATTGAAAGGAGTTTTCGTTTCGTAATGGTGCAGCAGAGAAGCTCTAGATTAGCCAGGAACTAGGGCCATCTAGGATTTGAAACCATTGGCCCTGCATTAGCCCCACCGCTGCCTAGTCTGCTTTGTGGATTTTTCCGGGGAGGGATGCCTGGAGTCCTACCCTCCGACTTCTTTGCGATTGTAACCCTGACAAAGTAGGCCCAGTCTTGATGCCTGTCAACCCGCCGGAGCGCTCATTTTTTGACCTAAGGCCTTGCATCGCCAATGAAGGTTAGGAGGTCTTCCTCGTCGGTTGGTCCCCCAAGGGCTTCGCTCAAAGCTGTAAGGGCGGGGATTTCCTGCAAGAGCTCCTCAGGGGTCCAGACTGCACGGGACTGAGCAACTTCAATTAGTTTCTCAACCCGGTGGGCATCGCCAGCAGGGTAATGCTTCTGAATGACAGAACTTAAGTCGTCAACGGCGTCTAAGCCCACGTCATGTATTAACTTGCGCAGAAGACGCCCCCAATTCTTAGAACAGGTCTCAGCGTCGTAGCCCGAGACGTACTGGCTGAGAAGTCGTTCATCACTGGGGATGCGTTGGCCGCAGAAAACCTCGAACCACCAGCCGAGCTCGGGGACCTTGCCGTCTTCCAGGATCGGTAGGGCGTTGGCATAGAAGTTGGAGCCTTCAGTACCAGGGATCAGCGTTTTATGCTCGGTGTATTGGTACAGGTGGTAGTTAAGCCGTTCGATGGCAATAAAGGTCCGTGGACCTGGACTGCGGAGTTTGGCGTGGCGTAGGCCGCTGATCTGGGAGGAGTGCAGCCAGCCGGTGCCGCCCATCGCGGCCTTGGCCAGCGACACCATTATTGGGTGCGACCAATCGTTGCTGTCCATCCAGCGGGTGAACAGGATGGAAAAGGTGTGCAGGCCCTTTTCGTACTGAAGCGACTGTTCGTTGTCAGTGGCTTCGCCGTCCATTTCTTCAAGCATGGGAGTGGTCGAGAACGTGTTCGTTGCGCCAGAGCTTGCTGCTGGCTGAAGGAGTCAGCATACATACCAGGAACTGATTCGGTCAACTAGGCTCAAGTTTGCGGGTCAAGGTGCCTCTTGGCCCATTTCGGTTGACTGGGTTAGTCTGACCGTTACTGGTTGCTATCGGGGCGTGAATGAGGCCCTGACTGGCTTCTGGGGTCCCTTGGCAGGTTTTCAATGGCAACCAACGACAGCGCTCCACGCTTCACGCTTGAGGATTTTGAGGGAACACGGGCCATCAAGCTGCTCGAAATGGGGGTTTTCCCCACCGACTGGGCACTGATTCCTGTGGCGGGCAAGGACACTTACGTCACTGGCTGGACTGAAAAGCCCATGCGCCGGATCGACGTGGAGGCTGCCTACAAGAGCAAAGGGGTCTACCAAGGGCTCGGGGTCGTGACCGGTGAGCTGAGCCATGGCCTGGTGGCGATCGACATCGACGGGCACCAGGCGGATCAGCGTTTCAGGGACAAGGTGGGCGAAGAGGCCTACGAGGCCCTGGGCCAGGAATCGACCATGAGTTGGACATCTGGCAGGCCAGGCCGCAGGCAGTTGCTCTACAAGCTGCCGATTTCATTAGTGCCTGAATTGAAGCACGTCAATATGTTGATTTTGAGGAAGGAGGATAATGAGTGGTTTTTAGGTACGGCTGATCAACAAAAGATCAAGGGTGGTGCTGTTGACCCAGAATATGAGGAGGTGGCAATTCGCTTTAACCACTGCCAAAGTGTGCTACCAGGCAGCCCCCATCCAGTTACCTCTAAAAAGTATTATTTTCTTAACTACAATGAAGGCAAAGTCGCAGATGCTCCTGGATGGCTGCTAGAGGCCTTTCGGGCTTTTCGTAAGCCGCAGGCCTGGCTGTCTGATGCTGATTGGAAGGCCCTCGATGCTGCTGTTGGAGACACTGTTGTTCCGACAAAGCAAATCCGGGGTTGGTTCTTCAAAGAAGAGGTGCAAAACTTGTTGCAGCCAAGGCTTCGGGAGCTTGTTTTCAAGCATAAAACCTTTGATCGTTACGGCTGGAAGGAGCGCAATGGTAATAAGCCCCAGTTGATGTCTGGTTGTCCTTGGCACGGCGGCGATAGTGGAACCTCGTTCCAGGTCAATGCAGAAAATGGCTGCTGGGATTGCAAAGCTTGCGGCGTCGGTGGGGACGTACTGGATTTCGTCCACAAGATCCAGACCAACGATCTCTACGCCAGCCGGCCCCAGGGTCCTGATCTCGAGATGTACGTCGCTGAGATTGCGGAGGCCTTGGGCTTCCAGTATCCCCAGGACGTGCAGGCCCAGAAGCGCGAGGTGATCGAACGCCCTCGGGTGGATCTGGACTCCGTGGAGTTCTTCGAGGCGCTGCGCCAGATCCGCGATGAGGAGCGCAACCCGGCTGTTGCCTATGACCGGATGGCCCGCCTGGCGGCTGACTCGGGCCGCAGCAGGCTCACCGGCAAGGACTGTGACGCTGCCCTAACGGAGTACCTCTACAAGGTCGACTGCGACCGGCAGAACACCTCTGCCAACTGGTTCAACGAGGTCCAGGAAATGGATTTCGTGATTCCGAACCTGCTGGCTCGGCCCTCTCAGGTGATCATGCACAGCGCCGGAGGCGTCGGGAAGACCTCGGCTGCCATGGGCTTGGCCAAGGCTGTGGGGACAGGGGCCACCATGCGGGTAAGGGGCATCGACGTGCAGGTGGCCCAAGGCCCGGTGCTGTGGATCCAGAGCGATCAGACCCTCAGCAAGCTCAAGGCAGACCTGGCGGACCACGGCATCAACCCATGCGGGAAGGACCCCTGGTTTGTGCTCAAGACCGGCTTCCAGATCAACCACATGCGGGAGTTCGCGGACTGGGTGCGGGAGTACAAGCCGGCCCTGGTGGTGGTCGATTCGATCGGGAGTTGCAGCAGTCGCATGCAGGTCTCAGAGATCGAGAAGGCGTTTGCCGCCCCCCTCTACTGGTACTCCGAGGCCAACGGCGGCCTGAAGAGCGAGGACTTCCCGGCCTGCGCGATCGTCTGGATCCACCACGACAACGCCAACGGCGAGATCCGGGGGAACCGGTATCTGGTCAACGCCGTCGACGAGCAGTGGCACCTGCGGGCGCTCAAGGACGACGAGCGGGACGCATTGCGTGAGAGGGGTGAGACGCCGAGCTCGGTGAGGATGATCCAGATCAAAAAGTCCCGCGCTGGCAGGGAAGGAGACCTCCTGAAGGTGACCCGCGACGAGAACTTCGCCTTCTCGATCGACGACTACACCCCCACGGTGAGACGGCTGGACCAGGGCCAGGGTGACGAGGACCCTTTCACCGTGCTCCTGGACATCGTGAAGCAGGCCTCTAATGACCAGCGAGCCGCCGGGAAGACCATCCAGGTGGGTGTGACCGCTGAGGAGGCTTGGCACGAGCTCGGGGGGCGCCTCAGGGGCATGCAGGGCGATCGGGTGAAGGTGCCTGGAGTCCAGACCGTGAAGCTCTGGCTGAAGCGGTGGGTGGGCCACGGGATGCTGGAGCAGGGGGCAAGGACTGGTCTCAAAGCTGGACGCGCTCCTCTCCTCTTTAGAACTCGTGCGTTGCCTTTGTGTTTGGGCTCTTTTATTGATCCTCCCCGAGAACTGCTGCAGCGACAAGGTTCTGATTCGATAACGTCAAATGGCCCTGAAGCGTCATATCGAATCAAATCGACGAAACCCCAGGCGGGTGATCCCCCCGAGGACGCTCCCATAGAGGAGCCGGTTGATTCGATAACGATGCCGATCACTCAAAATTTCTTGTCGAATCAGATCCCTGTTACCGCAGGGGATTTGAGCTCGGATCCACAAAATGGCGCCGGGTCACACACAACGCGCGAGGTCCAAGATGCAGACTCAAACGAGACCAATGAGAATGACCAAGGCGGAGAAGGCCCGGAGGGGGAGGCAGCTCCACTTCTGGAGGGGGAGGCTGAGGGAGGCCTACCTGAGGCTGCAGGCCCTGGATCCCGAGACCTGGACCCCAGCGGGCCTGGCGGCGGAAATGGAGGCGGAGGACTGGCTGACACCGGCCATCAACCGTGGGAAAACCCCTATCTCCCCCGAGTGCGGCCAGAGCAAGTAGTAGATCCGAGCCGATTCGTTGCTGATTTCGGGTTGGATCACCTATTTGGGAACGAGTTGGGGTAGAATCTCAAAGTGGTGGCCCAGGGGAGAGTGCGCTGACTCTCCCTTTTTCCTCCCCAGCTTTTGGTTCAAGCAGTGTTTCGAGTAGTCCGCCCAACCACCTACACCACTGAGCTCCGTGCCTTCACTCAAAACTGAGCAGTACAGCAAGACCCTTGAGCGGGTCGATTTTGATGTGGTCTCCAAGCCCGCGAAGTGGCGCTTTTTGGAAATGCAATGCGCTGAGATTTTGGACAAGGGTGTTCCTGTAGGGGTTGATACGGAAACGACAGGGTTGAGTGCGCGGTGGTAGGTTGAAGATTTTATTTATGCTACTGGCTTCTTCTGTAGTTATAGGAATTAAAGCATATTTATGTGACTTCTACCTCGAAGATGCTTTTAAGTATTATTGATGCATAAAGCCTGGTGCAATTGCGTTTCTGCCCTTTTTGTGCGTAGACTGAGAACCCTTGAGCCAAAAGGCTCGATCGGGATCGGTTGCCACGGTGCGTATCAAACTTTGATGCGTTTTGCCATTTGTGTGCCCCGATTCAAGAAAGCCTCATGGGCAAGCTTTTTGTGAAATCGGTATTTAGGGCGAACAGGCGTGCCAACATTGCGAACGCACTTAGCATTGAAAACGCCTTGATTTAGTAAATAGTTTACGGCACGACCGTTTGAAATTCCGGCTAGTTTCGCAAACTCTTCAGCTGTTATCCAGTCGTTCTCTGGCATTGCCGCATTTCGCGCCATCATTTCTCGAATTAGTCGCTCGAGTACGTCCAGGCGGTGAAGGAGCTCGGGGTCGTTCATGGGCTATGCAACAGTAGCCCCATTGTAACCTAATTTGGTTGACTGGGCAAGCTCGCCGAAGTCGGAATCAAAGTTTGAATCGTTCCATCGACTGCTTGATCCGATCGGCGTCGATCCAGCGCTGATAGGTCTGGGTATGCATTTGGACGCTGTGCCCCATGAGTCGGGCGCCGAGTTCGGGGGGAACACCTGCTGAAAGCAGCCTCAAGGCATAGGCATGCCGAAGGGAGTAGGGCCTCATCGATATGCCAGCTCGCTCTAGGGCATCCCCAAATACCTTCGCCAGTGAGTTGACTGATTGCGTTGGTCGGTGTGGACACATTAGATTGAACTTGTCTATCCAAATTGATGGACATGCTTTCACGATGCGACTTCCTGTTTTGGTTTTGTCGCTAACGGTAGCTGTTCCGTCTGGGTTGATTTCCAACTCCACTAGCTCGTGGGGTCTTAGGCCAAATGTTGCGCAACAGCCCCATGCCCATTTCCAATGAGGTTCGCGAAGCTTCTCGTAGCATTCTACAATTTTTTCGTCCGATGGAATATCTCGCTTTGTTAGCTTAGCTACGCCGTAGCCATGTGACGCTTTCCGTAGCTTCTGAGGATCTATATTTATACTCTCGGCGATGTGAGCAAGCAGATTTCCCTGGTCTCTGCGGGCAGCCGTTGATGCTGGCATTTGCTGGATAACTCTTAGAAGAACGGCTTCTGAGGCTGGGCCAGAGCTTGGCAGCTTATTGAGTGCCGGTTTCCACTTTTTATTCCAGCTTTCTTTTCCCCGTTCAGGATTTTTAGCGTACTTCGAGGTATGGAGCTGTTCGGCTGCTTTGATGAAGTCTTGGACTGTATGGGTTTTTGATTCATCGTGTTTAAGTTCTTCTTCGTCCTTGATCCAGTTTTTCCAGGCGAAGGTCCCGTTCTGGATTTCCAGGCTGAGTTGGATCGTTAGCACCTCAGCTTGCGCTAGCTCAGTGGGCGTGGCATTCCCGATGGGTAGGCGTTGCTGAGAGGAGGCTCCCCCCGAGCGCGATGGAAGCGTGGCGCGGAGGTACAAGCGTTGGTTCATACGCTGGACCCGGCACCGGTGTCGGCCTGCTTTGAGGCGCTCGTTAAGGGCTGCGATGGCGTCGTCTAGAAGCAAGGGCTTGCCTAATGGCTTGCCTAATCATGCCTAGTTTCTTGACCCAGGTTGAACCGCTTAGGCCCATACAAAAAAACCGCCTCTCGAGAGAAGCGGCTCTGTGACAGGGATTTGCCGTTATTACTGAATCGGAGCGACAGGATTTGAACCTGCGACCCCCACTACCCCAAAGTGGTGCGCTACCAAGCTGCGCTACGCCCCGGCAAAACGAAGTTATCACAGCGCCAAACCCTGGCCCAGGACCTGGTTTGACCTGGCTGGTTGTCCTGGAGACATGCTCAGCTTCGGCGTAACCAGGCCGGCAGGCTCTGGAGCCATTGCAGCCTCTTCAAGAGCCGAATCGTTAGCCGGTCGCGGCGCAGGCTCGCGTAGCCCTGGATGCCCAGGGCTTTGGCTAGCAACCGCAGCTCTGCCATGCCCATGGCCGCGAGGCGAAGTTCCGGCACCCTGCGCCAGGCCGAGGCCGTGACCGGCAGCTGGCTGCCATCGCGGCCCTCCTTGAAGCCCACCAGGGCCCCCCCGGCCACCCATTCGGGCACCAAGACGAACAGGACCGCCAGCAGCCCGTAGAGCTCTACCAGTCCCTTCGGCAAGGGATGGAGCTGGCGGGGGGGGAGTCGCTGCTCTGGCGGGCTCAGATTTGGGTCCAAAGTGACTGGGGGTGCAAGGGGGCGGGTTTGGGCCCCGCGGCAGGCGTTGCTGCATTGTCCAGCAAAATCGCCGAGCAGGCCCTGATTCAGGTTTTGATCAGGGGACGGCGTTCTAGGGCAGGGGAGTCTCGCCACAACAGCGGCACCTCCGGGGCGGGGTGGAGGCGCACGAACCAAAAAACAAGGGCGGCGACCACGCCGAGGGTGCAGGCGATGGCCAGGATCGCAATTCGATCGGGGAGGGGAGCCATGGTTGGGCTCAAGCCCCCAGGATCGGACTGTTGTCGCCCCGCAGGATGCAGTGGCTGATTGTCCAGTCGTAGTGGCTCCAGATTGGGGCCGCTAATTTGTAGTTGGCGCCAACAAAGTCCCCCAGGCTTACGCCACTCGGTTGGGCTGAGCAGTAGGGCCTGGCACCGGGGCGGGCCAGGTATTGCTGGTGATGGGTTTCAGCAAAGTAAAAGGGTTTGCCGCTGGCGATTTCGGTGGTGATCGCTGACAAACCAGCCTCCTTGAGTTGCCCTTGATAGTGGTCACGGCTGGCCTGGGCCTGGGCGATTAGGGCCGGGTCATCGCTGTAAATAGCGGAGCGGTATTGGCTGCCGCGATCATTACCCTGTCCCATCCCCTGGGTGGGGTCGTGGCATTCCCAGAAGAGCTTGAGGAGGTCGCTGAAGTCGATGGCGTTGACATCCCAAACCACCCGCACCACCTCCGTATGGCCGGTGCGGCCGCTGCACACTTCTTCGTAGCTGGGATTGGCGGTGTATCCGCCCGCATAGCCCACGGCCGTGCTGACCACCCCGGGCAGGCGCCAAAAGCCTTTCTCGGCACCCCAAAAGCAGCCGCAGCCGAACAGGGCCTCCTGTTGGGACGTGCTCAGGGGCGCTTTCAAGGCCGTTCCCAACACCACGTGGCGCTCGGCTGTGGCGATGGGGGTGGGGCGACCCGGGAGGGCTGCCTCAGGGGCAATCAGGCTTGTTTTGTTCGCGGCCTGGCCGCTGAAGAGTCCGAACACGCCCTTTGGGTGCAGTGGCTCCCAAGGGTAGGAAGGCTTCAAGCGGCATCGATGCGCTCGGTGAGCGGGCCCCATTGGCTGGATGGTGCTGCGGTTGCCTCCCTTCGCTTCGCGCTGGCGGCGTTCCCCTAATTCGCCGGTTCGAGGCTGATGTGGTTGAGCAAGGTAGTGGTGAAAGCGAAGAGCAGGAAGGGCAACGACAGCACCAGGATCAGGCCGACCCCCACCAGGGCCAGCACGGGTTTAGTCGCGCCCATCAGGGCTAGGCCGGCGGCGAGGCTGGCCATGATCACCAGGATCCAAATCAGGATCTGGGCGTAGATGTCCCCAAAGGTGAGCGTGCAGCGGAGTGTGTAGCCCTTCTCGCTCCCCATTTGGCTTGGCCTGCAACTGGGACTAGCTAAGCGAGTTCCGGTGACGCCGATCCGGCTGCTCAACAAGACTTGAAACTGGGTCCCGCTGCGGAGGCTGGAACCTGTGCCCTTAGGGAGTGCCCGAAGGCGGTGCCCCAATCCGGGGTGGACTCCCAGACAAGCGAGTGAACGGGACCGGACATACCACTGATTTGCGTGGCGACGATCCCTGATCTAGCAAGGGGAGACGGCGTTTAAACAGCTTCTAGCTGTTGTTCGGCCTGCTGCCGTTCCCATAGGCGCCGGTAGGTGCCTGGCTGGTTGACCAACTGATCGTGGTGTCCTTGGGCCACCAGCTGGCCGTCCTCGAGCACCAAGATCCGGTCGCAGGCGGCGGCGGCCGAGAGCTGGTGGCTGATCATCAGGATCGTGCGCCCCTGCTGTTCGCGGATCGAGCGCAGAATCTCCGCCGCCGTGTTGTTATCGACGCTGGCGAGGGCGTCATCGAGCACCAGGATCGGCGCGTCTACCAGTAGGGCCCGGCCTAGGGCGGCCCGCTGCCGTTGGCCGCCACTCAGGGTGATGCCCCGTTCGCCCACCAGGGTGGCGTAGCCCTCCGGGAAGCCCTTGATGTCTCCCGCCAGGCGGGCTTGGCCGGCGGCCGTCTCCACCCGCTCCTGGCCGGCCTCCGGGTCGCCGTACCGCAGGTTGTCCGCCAGGCTGGCCGTGAACAGATAGCCCTCCTGGGGGACCAGGGCCACCAATTGGCGCAGCTCTTCGAGGCCCAGTTTGGTGACATCGCAGCCGCCGATAGAAAGTTGACCTGGCGGTACTTCCACCATCCGGCCCAGGGCCCGGGCCAGGGTGGTTTTGCCGCAGCCCACCGGACCCACCACCGCCACGAGCTCCCCGGGCTCCAGGCGGAAACTCACATCGCGCAGGGCCTCGCGGCTGGCGCCTCCGTAGCTCACGCTCAGGTGGTGGGCCACCACAGAGCCAGACCTGCCGCTGCTGGGGCGGGGGGCCGGATCCGTCGGCGATTGGATCTGGGGTTCCCGGGAGAGCAGGTCTTCGACCCGTTCCAGGCTCACCTGGCCGGTCTGGAAGGTGTTGAGCGTGAACCCCAGGAGGGCTGTGGGGAAGACCAGGCGCTCCACATAGAGGATTAGGGCCACCAGGTCGCCAATGCTGAGACGGCCACTTTCCAGTTCGCCGCTGCCGAGGGCTAGCAGCAACACCAGGCTCACCGAGGAGATGCCCTCCAGCAAGGGGAACAGGGTGCTGCGGGTGCGGGCCAGGTTGAGGGCGTCGTTGCGGTAGCTGCGGTTGCGTTCGGCGAAGGCCTGGCGTTCGGTCTTCTCCTGGCCGTAAATCTTGATGGCGCTGATGCCGGAGAGGTCCTCCTGGATCAGGTCGCTCAGCTGGGCCAGGGATTCCTGTTGGCGCCTCTGCTGACCCATCATGCGGCCGCCGAATAGGCGCACCGTCATCAGCATCAAGGGGTAGAGCCCCAGGGCCGCCACGGTGAGCCAGCCGTTGATGCCAAGCATGGCCGGCAGGGTGAGGGCATAGGCCAGGGCAGTGTTGGTGAGGCTGAGCACGGCGAAGCCCATCAGCCGCCGCACGTTCTCCACATCGCTGGTGGCCCGACTGATCACCTCGCCACTGCCGGTGCTCTGGATCCAGCCCGGCTCCTGACGGAGCATGTGGTCGAAGATCTGCTGCTTGAGGTTCGCCTCCACCTGGCGGCCTACGCCGAAAACCAGGGTGCGCGACAGCAGCCGCATCGCCGCCATCACCGTGGCCAGAGCCACGATCAGGGCCGCCTTGCGCAGGACATCCACCTCGCTAAAGCCGCCGTGGAGGTCGTTGATCACCCCGCGCACGAGCAGGGGGATGCTGACGCTCAGCAGGTTCACCACCACCAGCGCCGCCACTCCGTAGCCCACCTGGCGGCGGTAGGGCCGGAGGTAGCGCTGGATCAGGCCAAAGCGCAGGGCGGCCATAGGGATAGACAAGATGATGCCAACCTACGGAGCCCGGGTCCAGGCCGGGGGTTGGGCTCCGCCCGGCGCTGTTGGCGGGGGAATCCCTGGACCGTCTAACGGCCTGGGTCAAGCTGGGAGTGCAACTGTCTGCCCGATCCCGCCATGGCCGAGCTGCAGCAGGCCCATCCGCTCTATGCCAAAGATCGGGACCTGGTGGACCAGCTGCTGGCCGTTCAGGAGCCCGCTGAGGGCCATCTGGTGGACCTGGCCCGGTTGCTGAGCCGTTACGAGGGCTTCCCGGGGGCCGAAGACCTGCGCGATGACCTGGCCAAGACCCTGCGCCTCTGGACCCTCAGCCGCGATGAGCTGCACCAGCGCACCCGGGCGATCTGGGCCGGTGGCTACCGGCCCGGCGCCCAACCGGTGGCAGAAGCCGTGGGTTCGGGCTTCGATACGGCCGATCAGGACAGTCCCTGAGCTGGGGGGCTCCCCGATCAAGGTGGTTTTGGTGTGGAGCGGATCGGCTTGCATCCGGAGCGATGTTCAGAACGGCCCATTCGGGGTGATAGTGGGGGAGTCCCCATCACTCGGCCCGGCGTGTCTTGCACCCGGGCTTTTTTTTGGGAACCCCTGATTTCTCGCCCTTGCCGTGACCCAGCCAGCCGTTTGGACTCCCCTGCTGGAGCAGTTGCTGGCCGGGGAGGCCCTCTCCACCGCCCAGGCGGCCCAGTTGATGCAGGGCTGGTTGGCGGAAACGATTGAGCCGGTTCAGACCGGCGCCCTGCTCACCGCCCTGCGGCTCAAGGGGGCCAGCGGCGAGGAGCTGGCGGCGATGGCGGCGGTGTTGCTGGAGGCCTGTGCCCTGCCCCCGGGGCGTCCCAACCGTTTGTTGGTCGATACCTGCGGCACGGGCGGTTCCGGCGCCGACAGCTTCAACATCTCCACCGCCGTGGCCTTCACCGCGGCGGCCTGTGGGGCCACGGTGGCCAAGCACGGCAACCGCAGCGCCAGCGGCCGGGTCGGCTCCGCCGATGTGCTCGAAGCCCTGGGGCTGAACCTGGCCGCCCCCCAGGACCAGGTGGTGGCCGCCTTGGGCGCGGCGGGTGTGACGTTCCTGTTTGCGCCGGGTTGGCATCGGGCCCTCGTGGGCCTGGTGCCCCTGCGCCGCAGCCTGGGGGTGCGCACGGTCTTCAATCTGCTGGGGCCCTTGGTGAACCCCCTGCGGCCCGATGCCCAGGTGCTCGGGGTGGCCCGGGCCGACCTGCTCGATCCCATGGCCGAGGCCCTGGCCCGGCTCGGCCAGGGCCGCGCCGTGGTGGTGCATGGCCACGGCGGCCTGGATGAGGCCAGCCTGTCGGGGCCCAGCCAGCTGCGGCTGCTGGAGAACGGGGCCCTGCGCAGCGAGGAGCTCGATCCCCAGGCCCTGGGCCTCGAGGCAGCGCCGCTTGAGGCTCTCCAAGGCGGTGACACCGCCACCAATCGGGCGATCCTCGAGGCCGTGCTCCAGGGCGGTGGCACGGGCGCCCAGCGGGATGTGGTGATCCTCAATACGGCCCTAGTGCTCTGGGCCGCTGGCCTGACGGACCGCCTCGTCGATGGGGTGGCCCAGGCCCGCAGCAGCCTGGCGACGGGCCAACCCTGGCAGCGCTTGGTGGACCTGCGCCAGGCCCTGGCTGGGCCCTCCTGAGGTGGCCAGCCTTGGGTGATGATCGTCTCCATGGACGTGTTGATGGAATTGGCGCCATCCCCCCAAGCCGAGGCCCAGCAGGGCTCCCCCCAGAGCGGCCCTGACGCCGCCTTGCTGGTGTTGGCCGATGGCGTGGTGCTGCGGGGTGAGGCCTTTGGGGCCCGCGGTTGCGCCATCGGTGAAGTGGTCTTCAACACCGGCATGACGGGCTATCAGGAGGTCATCACGGACCCGAGCTACGCGGGGCAACTGGTCACCTTCACCTATCCGGAGCTGGGCAATACGGGCGTCAACCCTCAGGACCAGGAGGCGGATCGGCCCCACGTTCGCGGAGTGATTGCCCGCCAGCTGGCCCCTAGGCCCAGCAGCTGGCGCTCCCAGCAGACCCTGCCCGCCTGGCTCCAGCAGCATGGGGTGGTCGGTATCGCCGGCATCGACACCCGGGCCCTGGTGCGGCACCTGCGCGAGGCCGGTGCGATGAACGGGGCGATCTGTAGCGATGGCAGTTCGCCCCAGCAGGTGCTGGAACGGGTGCGCTCGGCCCCCTCGATGGCGGGCCTGAACCTGGCGGCGGCGGTGACCACGGCCGAGGCCTACCAATGGCAAGCCCTCTGCCCAGCTGACTTTGACCAGCGGCTCATGGATCCCCCCCCCACCCCCTACCGGGTCGTGGCGATCGATTTTGGGATCAAGCGGGCCATCCTCGAGCGGCTGGTGGCCCACGGCTGCAGCGTCACGGTGTTGCCAGCCACGGCCAGCCTGGAGGAGGTGTTGGCCCTGGAGCCCGAGGGGGTGTTCCTGTCCAATGGTCCTGGGGATCCGGCGGCCGTCACCAGTGGCGTTGCCCTGGCCCGGGGCCTGGTGCAGCAGGAGACCCTGCCGGTGTTTGGCATCTGCCTGGGCCACCAGATCCTGGGGCTGGCCCTAGGCGGCCAGACCTACAAGCTCGGCTACGGCCACCGGGGTCTCAACCACCCCTGTGGCAGCACTGGCCTGGTGGAGATCACTAGCCAGAACCACGGGTTTGCCCTCGATGCCACCTCCCTGCCGGCCGAGCTGGTGGAGGTGACCCACTACAACCTCAACGACCGCACCGTGGCGGCCCTGGCCCATCGGCACCAACCCCTGTTCGGCGTGCAATACCACCCAGAAGCCAGCCCCGGCCCCCACGACGCCGACCACCACTTCGGCCGTTTCGTTGGCTTCATGCAGCAGCGCCGCGCCTGATACGGGGTTGACCGCGGCACCCTTTGGGGCCACTGGGCGGTGATGCCTCGGATTTTTGTTGCGAACTCCCCCGTTTTCGGTTCGCTGCCTACACTTTGAGCGCTCGATCCATTGGGGGCAGGACCGATCATTGATCTGCAGAGATTGACCGTGTCCCTGCGGGGCGGCTCTGAGCAGCAGGCTGGTTGCTTGTTGTTCCGCTTTACGGGCCAGTTGGATGCCTATTCCGACAAGAATTTCCTCTCATTCATCAGCGAGCAGCGAGGCACGAGCCCCCTGCCGATCGTGATCGACCTCAGCCGCATTGATTTCATCGATTCCTCCGGTCTTGGCGTGTTGGTGCAGTTGGCGAAGCAGTGCCAGGACGCCGGCATCCAGTTCCTGGTGGTGGGCAATGCCCGGGTCGTCCAGACCGTGAAACTGGTGCGACTTGAGGAGTTTCTCCATCTCCAGCCCGATCTCGAGACCGCCCTGGCTGCCCTCACACCTTGAACGTCCCCCGCTGAGGTTCCCCCCTGGCCCTCGGACCCCCAGGCGTGAACTGCTCGGTTGTGCAGTGTCAGTCGGTTAAACGCCAGAAACGGCAAGGCCCCAAAGGCAAGCCCTCAAAGGCAAGCCCCTGACCAGGCAAGGCCTGAATGGG
>Ga0310334_100071_pt1 | contig 32020 bp, 30 predicted proteins | sample LakMicMIDCLREDC7_FD_195548 | JGI IMG/M metagenome (GOLD analysis project Ga0310334, IMG submission 195548) | Enriched freshwater cyanobacterial communities from Lake Michigan, Michigan, United States - MI23.DCL.RED.C7 (v2) (version 2) | ecosystem: Environmental > Aquatic > Freshwater > Lake...
GGGGTGCCCCCCAGGGTCACCCCCTGATACAGCAGGCAGTTGTTGCCCACCACGGCCGTTTCGCCGATCACCACCCCCATGCCGTGGTCGATGAACACCCCCTTGCCGATGCGGGCGCCGGGGTGAATCTCGATGCCGGTGATCCAGCGACCGAATTGGCTGATTAGGCGGGGCACCAAGGGCACATCGAGGCGCCAGAGGCGGTTGCTCAGCCGATGCAGCGCTAGGGCGTGCAGGCCCGGGTAGCAGAGCAGGATTTCCAGGGAGCCGCGGGCGGCCGGGTCCCGTTCCTTGATGGTGGCCAGCTGGGCCCGGATGGTGTCGAGCATGGGATGCGCCTCAACCGGCCAGGAGCCCGATCTCCTTGCGCAGTTGATCGATCGTGGCGGTTCCCAGGTAACTCTGGGCGCAGTGCACCACCGGCAGCCGCATCAGTTGGGAGCGGTTCTGCCGGAGGGTCTGCTCCACCAGGGGCAGGCTGGGGCGGTCGCACAGCACATGGCTGGCGGCGCGGAGCAGCGCCAGCAGGCGGCTGCCGGTGTCTGGGTTGGCCGTCATCACCAACAGTTCATTGCCGCGCATCGAATGCAGGATCACCTCCGCGGCCCGCAGGATGCCGGGACTGATGCTCACCAGCCCCACACAGCTGCCCTGCCGCAGCTCCTTGAGCAGGTCGAGTTCGTGGCGGAAGTCGTTGAGGTCCACCGGCACGGCCCGCACGCCGTGGCGCTGGGCAATCGCCTCCACGGGCTGCAGGAAATAGCGGCTGGTGACCACCGTTCCCTTGCTGGAGCTCTCCAGCACCGATTCCAGCTCCTCCATCGGCACCACCTCCACCGGCACCTGCAGGCTGGGGGCCAACTCCTCGGCGATCAGCATCGAGGCGCCGATGTCCTCGCGGGGGGTGCTCACCAGCACCCGGGCGCCGCAGCGGAGGCGCCAGTCGATCTCACGGGTGAGCAATTCGCGGGCCTGTTGCAGGGTGCAGCCGGCATTGAGCAGGCCATCCACGCTCTGGCGCACCTCCCGGTCGATGTCGGGCATGGCCTTGCTGCGCAGGCCCGGCGGCGGCTTGAGTTCGCGGGGCTTCTGCTGGTCGCGCACATAGATGCCCGAACCGGCCATGGCCTCCACCACGCCATCGGTTTCGAGCTGGCGGTAGACCTTGCTGATCGTGTTGCGGTGCAGGCCTGTCTGCATCGCCAGCTGGCGGGTGCTCGGCAGGCGATGGCCCGGCGGGTAGTGACGGGCCGCAATGGCGAAGCAAATCTGGTTGTACAGCTGGGTCGAAGCCGGAATGTCGCTTTCCTGCTGGATGTGGAATCGCACGCCGGGGTGGGACCAGGTCAATTGCCCATCACCCTAAGGAGCTTTGGGCCTGGTGACAATTGCCCCGTTGGCATAACGCCATGTGCCGGGGTGTGCCAGGCGGCCCAGCGCTGGTGCGGGGGTTGACCCCTGCAGTGGACTCTCGGCCGGCTGGCTGCTTCAGGATGGGGCTCCTCTTCACGCTCGTGCGATGGCCCACCTTCCTGCCCCCCGGGGGGCCATCCGGGCCGAATGGGTCACGATCCCGTTGCAGGCCGGGGGCGGCGCTTCCGTGTCCGGCGATTCCGGTGCGGCCATGCCGGCCTGGTGGGCCCGGCCGGCGGAGGGCGAGCCGCGCGGTGTGGTGCTGGTGCTGCCGGAGGTGTTCGGCGTGAATGCCTGGGTGCGCAGCGTGGCCGACCGGCTGGCGGGGGAGGGCTACGCCGCCCTGGCGATCAGCACCTTCTGGCGCACCGCTCCGGACCTGGATCTGGCCTACGACGCCGAGGGTCTGGCCCTGGGCCGCGAGCACCGCGACCAGGTGACCGCCGACCAGCTCCTGGCCGATGTGGCGGCGGCGGCGGCCTGGTTGCAGCAGCGCCATGGCCCCCAGCCCCTCGGTTGCGTGGGCTTCTGCTTCGGTGGCCACCTGGCCCTGATCGCCGCGACCCTGCCCTGCTTCGCCGCCACCGGCAACTTCTACGGGGCCCGGGTGGCGAGTGTCCGTCCCGGCGGCGGTCCGCCCAGCCTGGAGCTCGTGCCGGCCATCCCCGGCCGGCTGTGGTGCTTCTGCGGCGGGGCCGATCCGCTCATGCCGCCCGAGGAGGTCAGCGCCATCGAGGCTGCCCTCACGGCCGCCAACGACGGACTTCCGGCCCAGGAAACCGGGGGGCGCCATCGGCTGATCGTGGCGCCGGGGGCGGGCCACGGCTACCTCTGCGAGGCCCGAGCCGACTTCAACCCCGAGGGGGCCCGCCAGGGTTGGGCGGCCATGCTCAAACTGTTCGCCGAATCACTGTTCGATGAGCAGGCCGCCGGCTGAGCGGCTTCAGGTCTGGATCGGGGTGGGGGCAGCGACGCCAGCGGGTTTGGCCGCGGGGGTCTTGCCCACCGCCTGCTTGCGGGGGCTGAGGAACATGATCATGTTGCGGCCCTCCCGCTTGGGATGCTGCTGGATTTCGGCGTTCTCCTCGAGATCCTTGGCCATGCGCAGCAGGAGCACTTCGGCCAGGGCCGTGTGTTGGATTTCGCGGCCCCGGAAGATCACCGTGCACTTCACCTTGTCGCCGGCCTTGAGGAAGCGCACCGCCTGACCAATCCGCACTTGGTAGTCGTGCGAATCGATCTTGTAGCGCATCTTCACCTCCTTGACCTCGGTCTGGTGGGACTTCTTCTTGGCCTCCTTGGCCTTCTTCTCCTGCTCGAACTTGTATTTGCCGTAGTCCATCACCCGGCACACGGGCGGGTCTGCCTTCTCGCTCACCAGCACGAGGTCGAGCTCGCGCTCCTTCGCCACCTCCAGCGCCGCTTCTCGGGTGATCACCCCCAGCTGACCGCCGTCGGCATCGACCACCCGGAGGTTGGGGTAGCTGATGCGCTCGTTGATGTTGGGCAGCTCCCGCACGGGAGCACGGCGGTCAAAACGCGGACGGGGGGGCATCAAGAAGGGCTGATGAATCGCTACCCTAGAACCTTGTGGGTCAACTCAAGGGTTTCCCGCAGCAGATCTCCAGCCGCCCCGGTGGCGGCGCCAGGCGTTGGGCCGATGTCCTGCCCGGTCTCGAGGCGGTTTTGGCCCAGCCACACCGGGTTGTGACGGCTCCGGAACCAGGTGCGTTGCCGTTTGGCGTACTGCCGCGTGCGCCGTTCCGTGAGGGCGATGGCGGCGCTGCGATCGAGCTCTCCGGCCAGCAGCCGGCGCGCCTCGTCGTAGCCCATGGTGCGCAGCAGGGGGCAGTCCGCCCCGAAGCGCGCCAGCAGGGCGGCCGTTTCTTCCACCAGCCCCTCCTCGTACATGGCGGCGGTGCGCCGCTGGATGCGCTCCTGCAGGTTGGTGGGCTGGAGGCCGATCTCCAGCATCCGCCAGGGCGGCGGCTGCAGGCGCCGCTGGCTCGAGAGCGGGCGGCCGGTGGCGTACAGCACCTCCAGGGCGCGCTGGGTGCGCACGGCATCAGCCGGCATGATCCGGGCCGCCGCCTCCGGATCGGCCTGGCGCAGCAGGCCATGGCACAGGGGTTGTCCCAGGGCCGCCAGTTGGGCGCGCAGGGCCGGCTGCGGGGGCACCGCCGGCGGCGCCAGGCCCCGCAGCAGGGATTCGAGATAGAGGCCGCTGCCGCCCACCAGCAGGGCCACGCCGCGGCGGCGGTGCTCGGCGGCGATGGCGGCCTGGGCCAGTGCGGTGAATTCCTGGAGATTGATCGGCTGGTCGGGGTCGCGCAGATCCAGCAGCTCATGGTGCACCCGGCGCCGCTGGGCGGCGGTGGGCTTGGCGGTGCCCACATCCATTCCCCGGTACAGCTGGCGGGAATCCACCGAGAGCACCGCCAGATCGAGGGCCTCGGCGAGCGCCAGGGCCAGGTCGGTCTTGCCGCTGGCGGTGGGCCCCATCAGGGCGATGGTGACCGGCTGGACTGCGCCGCTGGCTTCGTTCATGGGGGGTGGGTGGGGAGCGCTCAGGGCACGGATCCCGGGCCATCGGCAGGACGCGGGCCCGGAGGGGTGGCGGCTGCGCCCTGGGGGCCTGTTCCGAACTGATTCAACCCCCCGGTGAAAACGGCCCCCAGCGGCCCTTGGCTGGCGCCTGGAGGCCGCGGTGGTAAGGTGTGCCTCGCGAGAGGGTCTCCAGGCCGCCTCCATGCCCCAGGTTCCGGCAGCCCCCGATTCCTTGATGCCGGGGTTCCACCCTGCTGTGCCCTTCACCGGGGGAGTTCCCTGCGCATGAGCGACGCCAACAAGGTTCAGGCCGCCTACGGCGCCGAGCAGATTCAGGTCCTCGAAGGACTAGAGCCGGTGCGCAAGCGGCCCGGCATGTACATCGGCACCACCGGACCCCGGGGCCTCCACCACCTGGTGTACGAGGTGGTGGACAACGCCGTCGATGAGGCCCTGGCCGGCCACTGCGACAGCATCCTGGTGGTGCTCCACGACGACGGCTCCGCCAGCGTGACCGACAACGGCCGCGGCATCCCCACCGACATTCACCCCCGCACCGGCCGCAGCGCCCTGGAAACGGTGCTCACCGTGCTCCACGCCGGCGGTAAGTTTGGCGCCGGTGGCTACAAGGTTTCCGGCGGTCTCCACGGGGTGGGGATCTCCGTGGTCAACGCCCTCTCCGAGTGGGTGGAGGTCATGGTGCACCGCCAGGACCAGGTCCACAACCAGCGCTTCGAGCGGGGTATGCCCATCGGCAGCCTGGCCTCCAAACCGGCCGATGAAGCGGGCCGCACCGGCACCCAGGTGCGCTTCAAGCCCGACATCCAGATCTTCAGCACTGGCATCGAGTTCGACTACCACACCCTCTCGGCCCGGCTGCGCGAGCTGGCCTACCTCAACGGGGGTGTGCGGATCGTCTTCAGCGATGAGCGGGCCAGTGCCCGCGGCGCCGATGGCGAGGCCCACGAGGAGGTCTACCACTACGAGGGTGGCATCAAGGAATACGTGGCCTATATGAATGCGGAGAAGGATCCGCTGCACCCGGAGATCATCTATGTGAACTCCGAGCGGGATGGCGTGCAGGTTGAGGCGGCGCTGCAGTGGTGCGTGGATGCCTATTCCGACAACATCTTTGGCTTCGCCAACAACATCCGCACCGTCGATGGGGGCACCCACATTGAGGGCCTGAAGGCGGTGCTCACCCGCACCCTCAACACCTTCGCCAAAAAGCGTGGCAAGCGCAAGGATGCCGATGCCAACCTGGCCGGTGAGAACATCCGCGAGGGCCTCACAGCGGTCCTGTCGGTGAAGGTTCCCGATCCGGAGTTTGAGGGCCAAACCAAGACCAAGCTCGGCAACCCCGAAGTGCGTGGCATTGTCGATTCCCTGGTGGGTGAATCGCTCAGCGAATACCTGGAGTTCAACCCCTCCGTGATTGATCTGATCCTGGAGAAGGCCATCCAGGCTTTCAATGCGGCCGAAGCGGCCCGTCGGGCCCGCGAACTGGTCAGGCGAAAGTCTGTGCTGGAGAGCTCCACCCTGCCCGGCAAGTTGGCCGATTGCAGCTCCCGCGATCCGAGCGAATCGGAGATCTACATCGTGGAGGGTGATTCCGCCGGTGGCTCTGCCAAGCAGGGCCGCGACCGCCGCTTCCAGGCCATCCTGCCGTTGCGGGGAAAAATTCTCAATATCGAGAAAACCGACGACGCCAAGATCTATAAAAACACTGAGATCCAGGCCCTGATCACCGCCCTGGGTCTGGGGATCAAGGGTGAGGATTTTGATGCGAAGAACCTTCGCTACCACCGCATCGTGATCATGACCGATGCTGATGTGGACGGCGCCCACATTCGCACCCTCCTGCTCACCTTCTTCTACCGCTACAAGAAGGCGATGGTGGAAGGGGGGTACATTTACATCGCCTGCCCGCCTCTCTACAAGGTGGAGCGGGGTAAGAACCACACCTACTGCTACAACGAAGCCGAGCTCAAGCGCACCACCGATGCCTTCGGCGAGAAGGCCAACTTCACCATCCAGCGCTTCAAGGGTCTGGGCGAGATGATGCCCAAGCAGCTCTGGGAAACCACCATGGATCCCAGCACCCGCACCATGAAGCGGGTGGAGATTGAAGATGCGGCCGAAGCCGACCGGATCTTCACCATCCTGATGGGCGACAAGGTGGCACCCCGGCGCGAGTTCATCGAAACCCACAGCGCTGAGCTCGATTTCGCTCAGCTCGACATCTGATGCCTGGCCTCGGCCCGCTGCAGACCGCCGCCGTCCTCAGCTTTGCCTTGGTCGCGCCCGCTGCCCTGCCCGCAGGCGGGGCGGACCGCCGTCCAGTGGAGGTACGCCGCAGGCTGAGTGGGGAGCCCCTCCTGGCCAGCGCCTCGGTGGCCCTGCGTTGTGCGCCGGAACAGCAGGCCCCGGTGCTCACCCGGCTGCCCTCGGGGGAGCCGTTGCAGGTGCTGCGGCGCTGGCGCTCGCCCCGGGGGGGGCAGTGGCTCCAAGTGCAAACCAGCCCTGCAGCCGGCGAGGCAGGGCGGCGGGGCTGGATTGCCGCGTTGTAGGGCGTTGAAGGCTTGACCGGTCCGGCCCTGGAGGCTTTGCCTCGATCAGGGCCTACCTAGCGCGCCGATGCCCTGTTTCGACGCGCTGTCTCCCGGATTCAGCCCAGGGCCGCTTCGATGGCCGCGGTGAGCTCGGGGGAATCGGGCTCCACCCGGCTGCCGTAGCGGGCCAGGACGGCGCCATCGCGGCCCACCAGGAACTTCTCGAAGTTCCAGGCCACATCACCCGCAGGCTCGGTCTGGGTGAGGGTGAGGTAGGGCTCCGTCTTGCCGCCCATGGCGTGCACCTTGTCGAATAGCTCGAAGCTGGCGCCGTAGGTGGTGGAGCAGAAGCTTTGGATCTCCTCCAGGGAGCCCGGTTCCTGGGCGCCGAAGTCGTTGCAGGGGAAGCCCAGCACCGCCAGCCCCTTCGAGCCGTAGCTGTCCTGCAGCTTCTGCAGGCCGGCGTACTGGCGGGTGAAGCCGCAGCGGCTGGCCACGTTCACGATCAGCAGCACCTTTCCGGCCCAGTCCCCCAGCGCCTTGTCTTCACCGGTGGCGGTCCGCACCACCACATCGCTCACGTTCAGGGCCATGGATCGCTCCGGCAGGGTAAGGCTGCAGAGACCTTAACTGCCCACTTCCGCTGGCCTTAGGCGCGGCAGGCAGCGATCCGTGGATTTTCGGGAATCTGAGAGAGGTTCACACTTCTTTAGGTTAGGCTTCACACACCGTTAAGTCCCTGGATCCGTGGTTGTCGCCCCGCACCGTGAGCGCGTCTCTTCCGCCATCGCCGATCTCCAACCCCTGGAGTTCCCTGCAGGGTTTCCCGGTCGGTTCGATGACGCGGACCCTCTGCCCGACCCTGAGCCCATGATCGCCCCAGCCGCCCGGGTGATGCCCTCGATCGATGGCGACCTGGTGCGCTCCTACCTGCGGGACATCGGCCGGGTGCCGCTGCTGAGCCATGAGCAGGAGATCACCCTGGGGCGTCAGGTGCAGGAGCTGATGGCGCTGGAAGAGCTGCGGGAGGAGCTCACGATGCGCGCCGGTGGTGAGGCGCCCAGCGAGGCGCAGCTGGCCGAGGCGGCCGACCTCTCGCCCGCCCAGCTCAAGCGCCGTCTGCAGGGCGGCCGCAGGGCCAAGGAGCGGATGGTGGCGGCGAACCTGCGGCTGGTGGTGAGCGTGGCCAAGAAGTACACCAAGCGGAACATGGAGCTTCTGGACCTGATCCAGGAGGGCACGATCGGCCTGGTGCGGGGTGTGGAGAAGTTCGACCCGACGCGGGGCTACAAGTTTTCCACCTATGCCTATTGGTGGATCCGCCAGGGGATCACCCGGGCGATCGCCGAGAAGAGCCGCACGATCCGGCTGCCGATCCACATCACCGAAACCCTGAACAAGCTCAAGAAGGGCCAGCGGGAGTTGAGCCAGGAGCTGGGTCGGACCCCCACGGTGAGCGAGCTGGCGGTGGCGGTGGAGCTGCCGGAGGAGGAGGTGAAGGATCTGCTCTGCCGGGCGCGCCAGCCGGTGAGCCTGGAGACGAAGGTGGGCGACGGGGAGGATACGGAGCTGTTGGATCTGCTGGCGGGCGAGGGGGCAGGTCCCGAGGAGATGGTGGCGGTGGAATGCCTCAAGGGCGACCTGCGGGCGCTGCTGGAGCAGCTGCCGGAACTGCAGGGACGGGTGTTGCGGCTGCGCTACGGGATGGAGGGCGATGAGCCGATGAGCCTCACCGGGATCGGTCGCATCCTTGGCATCAGCCGGGATCGGGTGCGCAATCTCGAGCGGGATGGCCTAGCCGGGCTGCGCCGTGTCAGTGCCGCGGTCGAGGACTATGTAGCCAGCTGACGGCGAGGACGGCATGGCTTCCGATGGTGCGCTGAGGGATCCCGGCGACGCTTCCCTGGAGGGGTCGATGGAGGTGCTGGAGTTGTTCCCCCGTTACCTGCTTAAGGGCCAGCTGCCGGATGCCCTGCTCAGCGACCTTCAGGCCATGGCGGCGGCGGTGCTTGCTGATCCCGAAGCCCATCCCGATGCCGCGCCGAAACTGGCGGGCCAGCTGTCCCTGCAACGGGAACTGGGTCCCCAGCAGCCCGCCGCCGCCGAGCTCTGCCGCACGGTGATCCTGCCGGCCTGCGAGCGCTGGATCCGCCACGTGATCGATCGCCAGCCCCCCCAGGGCCGCGGCCCCTGGACCCCGGGCCGCTACGGCCTGCAGATGATCGATCTCTGGCTCAATGTGCAGCGCGGTGGCGACTACAACCCCGCCCACACCCACGGCGGCAGCTTCTCCGGGGTGTTGTACCTACAGGTGCCGCCCCAGATCCGCTCCGACAGCTTCGATGGCCAGCTCTGCCTCCACGGTCCGGAGGAGTGGCACATCCAGAGCTTCCGCACCGGCATGGCCCACTACCTGCTGCCTCGGGCCGGCGATTACTACGTGTTCCCGGCTTGGCAGCCCCATTCGGTGGCTCCCTTCCGCGGTGATGGCGAGCGCTGGTCGATTGCCTTCAATGTGGCGGCCGTGCCGTCGGCGGGGCGGCCTTCATCCCCCAACCCCCAAGCCCCCGAGCCGACACGGTCAGCGGGGCCTCCTGCGGTGGTGAATCTTTCACTGTCGTCAGCCCGCCCCAAGCCCGGGGGGTTCTGAGCCGTAGCTGGCAGAATCAAAGCCGCGATCGTATGGATCAGGGCAGCCATGGCAGCGCCTGCGAACCCGGCCCAGAGGCGCCAGATCAATGGCGTCGAGCTCGTTCCCCAGGCCCTGATCCACCAAAGCCCGCCCCGGTTCGAAACCCTTGCCGAGGAACGGCGCTATCGGCTCAGCCACCTGGCTGGTGCCCTTCGCGTGTTTGGACGCTCTGGCTTCGGCGAAGGTGTGGCCGGCCATATCACCGTGCGCGATCCGGAATACCCCGACCTGTTTTGGGTTAATCCCTTTGCCCTGTCGTTCCGGCAGATGCGGGTGAGCGACCTGATTCTGGTGAACCATGTCGGTGAGGTGGTCTATGGCCACCGGCCCGTCAATCGGGCCGCCTTTGTTCTGCATGCCGCCGTCCATGAAGTCAGGCCGGATATCAATGCGGCCGCCCATGCCCACTCCCCCCATGGCAAGGCTTTCGCTTCCCTGGGACGGCTGCTTGATCCGATCACCCAGGACGCCTGTGCCTTTTTCAATGACCACGTTCTGATCGAAGCCGATGGTGGCAAGGTGGTGTTTGAACTGGAATCTGGGCGTGCGTTTGCCAGCCAGTTCAGCAGCGGCAAGGCCGCCATTCACCAGAACCACGGTCTGTTCACCGTGGGGGAAACGGTGGATGCGGCGGCCTTCTGGTTTTTGGCGATGGAGCGCTGCTGCCAGGCCCAGCTGCTGGCCGAGGCGGCAGGCAGCCCAAAGCAGATCCGGTCGGAATGGGCCACCTACACCCGCGACAGGACGGCCAGTCCCCATGCCGGTTGGTTGAATTTTCAATCCTTCTGGGAGGAGATCAGCCAGTCAGATCCTGAGCTGTTCACCTGACGACAGGTGGCTGAATGTAGAGAATCTCCCATTCTCCGGACCCTTCCTGCGTTGGATGTGGACCTCTCTGCGTTGGCCTTCCAGGTGCCGAAGCTTCGTCAGCAGCTGCTGGGCTGGTGGGAACTCCAAGGCCGCCACACCATCCCCTGGAAGCTGACGGCCGATGGACGCAGACCGGCTGATGGCGAGCCCCTGGATCCCTACCCGGTGCTGGTGGCCGAAGTGATGCTGCAGCAGACCCAGCTGCAGGTGGTGCTGCCCTACTGGCAGCGCTGGATGGAGGCCTTGCCCAGCCTGAGTGCCTTGGCGGCCGCCGAGGAGCACGACGTGCTCATGCTCTGGCAGGGCCTGGGGTACTACGCGCGCGCGCGGCGCCTGCATCAGGCGGCCCAGCTCCTGACTTCAGGCAGCGATGGGCCGCTCGCCTGGCCCCGCAGCCTCGAGGGCTGGCAGGCCCTACCGGGCCTGGGGCGGAGCACCGCCGCCAGCATTGTTTCTTCGGCCTTCGACCAGCCGGAGGCGATCCTCGATGGCAACGTGAAGCGGGTGCTGGCGCGCCTGACCGCCAGCCCGCGGCCACCGGCGCGGGAGCTGGCCCGGTTCTGGCAACGGAGCGAGCTGTTGCTCGATCCCAGCAGGCCCCGCTCCTTCAACCAGGCCGTGATGGACCTGGGCGCCACCGTTTGCACGCCCCGAAATCCCCGCTGTGGGGACTGCCCCTGGCGGGGGTCATGCGCTGCCTACGCTGCCGGCGATCCCGCCCGTTTTCCCGTGAAGGATGCCCCCCGCGCCGTGCCCTTTCAGGTGATCGGCGTGGGGGTGGTGCTCGATGGCGACGGCCGGGTGCTGATCGACCAGCGGCTCAACGAGGGCCTGCTCGGCGGCCTCTGGGAGTTCCCGGGCGGCAAGCAGGAGGAGGGGGAGGCGATCACCGCCACGATCGCGCGGGAGCTGGCCGAGGAACTGGCGATCGCGGTGGAGGTGGGCGAGGAACTGATCGTGGTCGAGCATGCCTACAGCCATAAGCGGCTGCGGTTTGTGGTGCACCTCTGCCGCTGGATCGCCGGTGAGCCCCAACCGCTCGCCTCCCAGCAGGTGCGCTGGGTGGCGCCGGCTGAGCTGGATGCCTACCCCTTCCCGGCCGCCAATGCCCGCATCATTGCGGCATTGCGGGAGTGGCTCCAGCGTCGGGGCTGAGGCGACCGCTTCCGCTCCCAGCCTGGGGGCAGCCGCCGCTTGCTGCCATGGCCCTGTCCTCCTCCACCGCTTCCCCTTTGGCCGGCCCTTCGGCAGAGCAAGCTCCGGCTGCCTCCGGTTCGCCCCAGGTGCTCTGCTTCGGCGAAGCCCTGCTCGATCGGCTGGGCGCCCCCGGCCAGGATCCGGACAGCGGCGGTGAAAACCGGCTCGGCGGCGCGCCCGCCAACGTGGCCTGTGCCTTGGCCCGTCTTGGCACGCCGGCGGCTTTCCTGGGGCGGCTTGGCGAAGATCGGATCGGCCGAGCCTTCGGGGCCCTGTTTCAGGCGCGCGGGGTCGATATCTCCGGGCTCCAGTGGGATCCCACGCGCCCCAGCCGCACGGTGCTAGTGCGCCGGGATGCCAGCGGCGAACGCTCTTTTGACAGCTTTGCTGCGGAGGGGGCCGCCGACCTGGGCGCCGGCTTTGCCGACCAGGCGGTGGCTCTGGAGCCGCTGCTGGTGGCGCTGCCGCCGCTGCTGGGGGGCGCGCGCTGGCTCGTGGTGGGCAGCCTTTGCCTGGCTTCGCCGACCTCGGCCGCGGCCCTGGAGGGGTTGCTGCCGCCCTGCGCCTCCGCCGGCCTTGGCCTGGCGGTGGATGTGAACTGGCGGCCCGTGTTCTGGGGGCTGGCGCCGGACTGCCCACCCCCACCGGCGGCCCGGGCCGTGATCGGGGCCCTGCTGGAGCGGGCCGACCTGGTCAAGTTTGCCCGCGAGGAGGCCGACGGGCTGTTCGCTCCCGGGGCCGATCCGGCCGCCATCGCCAGGGCCCTGCCGCGGCACCCGGCCGTGCTGATCACCGATGGCCCGCGGCCGTTGCGGTGGTGGTGGGCCGGCCAAGAGGGGGAGCAGGAGGCCCTGGCCGTGCCGGTGGTCGACACCACGGGCGCCGGTGATGCCTTCATGGCCGGCTTACTGCACCGGCTCAGCGCTGGGCTGGCCGGGGATGGCGCGTTGCTGCCCGGGCCGCCCCAGCTGGCGGCGGCCGTGCGCTTCGCATCCGCCTGCGGCGCCCTCACCTGCACCGCCGCCGGCGCGATCGATGCCCAGCCCACCGCCGCCGCTGTGGATCGCCTGCTGCAGGAAACGGCCGGCCCCCTTGCCTAGGTTGACCGGGCCCCCTTTCGCGGGTCCCCTCCGGCCAGGCCCCCTGTCCCGCCCATGACCGCCGGTGCCAGCTATTACGACCGCGTCAATCCCGATCTGCTCCGCCGCATCCCGGTGGGCGCCCGCACCGTGCTGGAGGTGGGCTGTGGTGCCGGGGCCTTAGGGGCGGCCTTCAAGGCGATCAACCCGGAGGTGGTGTACGTGGGCTTGGAGCAGGTGGAGGAGGCCGCCAGCCTGGCCACCGGCCGGCTCGACCATGTGCTGCGGGCCGATGCGGAAGATCCGGATCTGGTGCTGCCCGATCTGCCGCCCCTCGACTGCCTGATCTACGGCGATGTGCTGGAGCATCTGCGCGACCCCTGGGCCACCCTGCGCCGCCATGCCGCCCTGCTCCACGACGAGGGGGTGCTGCTGGCCTGCGTGCCCAACGTGCAGCACTGGTCGGTGCTGGCCAACCTGCTGCAGGGGCGCTGGCCGGTGGCCGACGAGGGCCTGTTTGATCGCACCCACCTGCGCTGGTTCACCCGCGAGAGCCTGGAGGAGTTGGTGGCTTCCTGCAGCCTCCAGCTCCAGGAGCTGGCGCCGCGCATCTTCCAGCGCGAGCGGGCCGAGGCCTTCGTGGCCCAGCTGGAGCCCGCCCTGGCGGGCCTGGGCGTCGACCGCCAGCGCCTGCTCGAGGGGGTGGCGCCGCTGCAGTACGTGCTGCGGGCCAGCCGCCGCCCCCGCCCTTCGCTCCACCTGGACTGCATGACCCTGCGTCCCCAGGCCGGCATGGTGGATGTGCGCATCCTCCAGCCCCTGCGCAGCCTCACCAGCCAGCCCTCGATCACGGGCCGGGCGACCCACGGCACTCTGGAGCTGCTGCCGGCCAGCGCTCAGCTGCCGCGGCTGCTGATCTGGCAGCGGCCCAGCCTGACCTGGCCGGACTCCCTGGAGCAGCTGCGGCGTCTGATGCGCAATGGCTACGTGGTGGTGGTGGAGTACGACGACGCCCCCGACCGCTGGCCGAGCATCGCTGAGAACCGCCACCTGGTGTTCCGCGGCGTGCATGCGGTGCAGGTTTCCACCGAGCCGCTGGCGGCGGTGATCCGGCCCCATAACCCGGAACTGGCGGTGTTTGCCAACGCCCTTGAGGCCCTGCCGCCTCCCACCTCCTTCCCCGCCGAAGGCGGTGGGCCCCTGCGGCTGTTCTTCGGGGCCCTCAACCGCGAGGCCGACTGGGCGCCCTGGATCGCTGCCCTCAACCGGGTGTTCGCCGCCGCGCCGGAGCGCTGGCAGGTGGAGGTGGTGCACGATCGGGCCTTCTTCGACGCCCTGCAGCTGCCCCATCGCCACTTCACCCCCACCTGTGATTACGCCACCTATCGGCAGGTGATGGCCTCCTGCCACATTGCCTTCCTGCCCCTGGCCGATACACCCTTTAACCGCTGCAAATCCGATCTCAAGGCCCTCGAGGCCGGCGGCCACGGCCTGGCGATCCTGGCCAGCCCGGTGGTCTACGGCGGCAGCCTGGTGGATGGGGAGACGGGGCGGCTGTTCTCCGCGGAGGCCCAGCTGGAGGAGACCCTCCAGGGCTGGCTGGCGGATCCAGCCGCCGCCCAGGCCATGGGCCTGCGGGCCCGTCGCTGGGTGGCCGGCTCGCGTCTGCAGCATCATCAGGCCCCCGCGCGAGAAGCCTGGTACCGCAGCCTCTGGGAGCGCCGGGAGGAGCTCACGGCCCAGCTGCTGGAGCGGGTGCCGGAGCTACGCCCCTGAGGGCGGCGTCAGCAAGCCCAACCGGCCGGCATCGGGATCGGCGGGGTCGAGGAGGGAGAGCTCCAGGTGCCAGGAGCCGGCGGGCGGCAGCGTGAGTCGCTGGGGCCATTCCACCGCCAACAGGCCCCCGAGCGCTGCGGCCTCCTCCTCCTCCTGGGCGAACAGTTCATCGGCGCTGGCGGGGTGCTCCAGCCGGTAGAGGTCGAGGTGCACCAGGGCCGTGGGGCGGCCGTCGGCGGCTTGGCCGGCGTAGTGCTGGGCTAGGGCGAAGGTGGGGCTGGTGATCGGTTCGCCGATGCCCAGGGCTGCGGCCAGTCCCTGCACCAGGGTGGTTTTGCCGGCTCCGAGGTTGCCCTCCAGGAGCAGGGTGGCGCCGGCGGGGAGCAGGGTTGCCAGTCGGGCGCCGAGGGCGGCGGTGGCTGCCGCGTCGGCCAGTTCCCAGCGGCGCGGATGGGCGGTAGCGGCAGCGCCCGGGGGCAGGGCACTCATCGCATCCATCCCTGTAGATTTGTGACCAAGCGAGCCCGAAGCCTCGGCGACTCCGCAGAACTTCCCATTACAAACCCTTCGTCCTCCCAGTCGGGAGTGTTCGTAACCATGGTGGCAACACCCACTAGCCCTGCGGCTGTCGAAACCTTTCCCCACCTGCAGGCCACCAGCTCCTATGTGATCGCCGACATCGGCCAGGCCGACTTCGGGCGCAAGGAACTGAACATCGCCGAAACCGAGATGCCGGGCCTGATGGCCCTCCGCACCCGCTACGGCGCCGAAAAGCCCCTCAAGGGCGCCCGCATCGCGGGTTCGCTCCACATGACGATCCAGACCGCGGTTCTGATCGAGACCCTGGCGGCCCTCGGCGCCGAAGTGCGCTGGGCCAGCTGCAACATCTTCTCCACCCAGGACCACGCCGCCGCCGCGATCGCCGCGGCCGGCATCCCGGTGTTCGCCTACAAGGGCGAAACCCTCGATGAGTACTGGGCCTTCACCCACCGCATCCTCGAGTGGGGCGATGGCGGCACCCCCAACATGATCCTTGACGATGGCGGCGACGCCACCGGCCTGGTGATCCTCGGCACCAAGGCCGAAAAGGATCTCTCGGTGCTCGACAACCCCGGCAGCGAAGAGGAGATCGCCCTGTTCAAGTCGATCCGGGCCAAGCTGGCCGGCGATTCCACTTTCTACTCGCGCATCCACGCCAACATCCAGGGCGTCACCGAGGAGACCACCACTGGTGTGGCCCGCCTCTATCAGCTGCAGAAGAGCGGTGAGCTGCCCTTCCCGGCGATCAACGTCAACGACTCGGTGACCAAGAGCAAGTTCGACAACCTCTACGGTTGCCGCGAATCGCTCGTGGACAGCATCAAGCGCGCCACCGATGTGATGGTGGCCGGCAAGGTGGCCCTGGTGATGGGCTACGGCGATGTGGGCAAGGGTTCGGCCCAGTCCCTGCGCGGCCTTGGCGCCACCGTGATGATCGCCGAGATCGATCCGATCTGCGCCTTGCAGGCGGCGATGGAGGGCTATCGCGTCGTGCGTCTCGACGACGTGGTGAAGGATGTGGACATCTTCGTGACGGCCACCGGTAACTTCCAGGTGATTCGCCATGAGCACCTGATCCAGATGAAGGATCAGGCGATTGTGTGCAACATCGGCCACTTCGACAACGAGATCGACGTGGCTTCCCTGAAGCAATACCCCTGGGACAACATCAAGCCCCAGGTGGACCACATCCTGCTGCCCAGCGGCAACCGGATTCTGCTGTTGGCCGAGGGCCGGCTGGTGAACCTGGGCTGCGCCACCGGCCACCCCAGCTTTGTGATGAGCAACTCCTTCACCAACCAGGTGTTGGCCCAGATCGAGCTCTTCACCAAGGCCTCCGAGTACGGCAAGGAGGTCTACGTGCTGCCCAAGCACCTCGATGAGTTGGTGGCCCGCCTCCACCTCGACAAGATCGGCGCCAAGCTCACCGAGCTCAGTGCCGAGCAGGCCGCCTACATCAACGTTCCCGTTGAGGGGCCCTACAAGCTCGAGCATTACCGCTACTGAGTCGCGGACGATTTGGTCCGGACCAGCAGCGTTGGTTCGGGCCTCCCTCCGTCTTCGGCTCTCAGAGCTCCTCCCTTGCCCACACCGACCTCCGAAAGGAGGTCGGTTTTTTTTGGCAAGCAGCCGACGCGCGCTCCTTGCATCGGTTCAGACTCTGCGCCGACCATGGAAGACTGGCGCCGATCGTCCGCCCCTCAGCCTTGGCCCTCGAACTGGTCCAGCAGCTTCCAGAGCTGATCGGCTCCGCGGTGGAGGCGAATCCCGCGTCTGGCTATGCCGCCATCTTCGCGGCGATGTTCCTGGAGAATCTTTTCCCGCCGATTCCCTCTGAGCTGATCATGCCCCTGGGGGGCTTCTATGTGCGCGGCGGCCAACTCGCCATGGTGCCGGTGGTGTTGGCCGGGCTGCTAGGGACGGTGCTCGGCGCCCTTCCCTGGTACGGGATCGGGCGGCTGGTGAACGAGCAGCGGCTTGAGCGCTGGCTGGAGCGCCATGGCCGCTGGATCGGCATCAGCCCCCAGGAGCTGCAGCGCAGCCGCACCTGGTTCAATCGCCATGGCACCGCCCTGGTCTTCTGGGGTCGGCTGATCCCTGGCATCCGCACCCTGATCTCGGTGCCGGCCGGCATCGAGATGATGCCGTTCGTGCCTTTCCTGATCTGGACCACCGCCGGCAGCCTGATCTGGACCCTGCTGTTGACCCTGGCGGGTTTCGGGCTTGGGGAGGCCTACTCCAACGTGGAGGTGTGGCTTGATCCGGTGGCCAAGGTGATCAAGGTGCTGCTGGTGCTGGCCGTGCTCGGCTTCGCCGTGTGGCTTGGGCTGCGCACCTGGAAGAAGCGGCAGGACAGCCACTGAGGCCTGGGTCTCGGGGAGGTCTTCACGCCCAGCCCTGCCGGCAGCGCGACCATCACCTCCACAGCAAAAAGGGCGCCCGGCGAAGGGCGCCCTTGGGGGCTTCGTGCCACTTGATAACCCGGCTGGCCCACTGGCACAAGCCCCCAGTCCGCTCAGAACGGCACTTCTTCGTCGCTGGGTTCGCCACCGCCGAAGCCGCCGCCGCCTCCGAAGCCGCCACCGGCTTCCGCATCCCGCTTGCTGCCCAGCAGCTCGAGGCGGTCGACCCGGATCACCGGCTTGCTGCGCTCCTCGCCGGAGCCCTTATCGGTCCAGCGGTCGAGCTTGAAGGAGCCGATGATGCCCAGCAGGGAACCCTTGCGGACGTAGTCGGCCGCCACCTGGGCCTGCTTGCCCCAGATCTCGAGGTTGAACCAGTCGGGTTCGTCGCCCGAGCTGCGGCGGTTCACCGCCAGGGTGAGGTTGGCCACCATGCTGCCGGATTCGAAGTAGCGCACTTCGGGATCGCGGCCGGCCCGGCCGACGAGGGTGATGGAGTTGACGCCCATAGGAGTGGATGGAAACGGTTGGATCAATGATGCGGCACCCCCTGGCTGGAGGGAGCCACGCTTCATCCGTTCCACCGGCTGTCTCACCGCCGTCCGGTGTCGGCCGGCACTGGAGAGGCCGCCAAGGCGCCCCCTATGATCCGCCTTCTGCCCCAGCCGAACCCGTGTTCTTCCGTCGTTTCCAGTTCTCCCGTGACATCGGTATCGACCTGGGCACGGCGAACACCCTGATGTACGTGTCGGGCAAAGGGATCGTGCTCCAGGAGCCCTCGGTGGTGGCCATCGACCTGGAGCGCAACGTGCCCATGGCCGTGGGCGAGGAGGCCAAGCTGATGCTCGGCCGCACCCCCGGCAACATCCGGGCCGTGCGGCCCCTGCGCGATGGCGTGATCGCCGACTTCGACGCCGCCGAGCAGATGATCAAGACCTTCATCCAGAAGGGCAACGAGGGCCGCGGCGTGATCGCCCCCCGGCTGGTGATCGGCATCCCCAGCGGCGTCACCGGGGTCGAGCGCCGCGCCGTACGGGACGCCGGCCTGGCCGGTGCCAAGCAGGTGCATCTGATTGACGAGCCGGTGGCGGCGGCGATCGGCGCCGGTCTGCCGGTCACCGAGCCGGTCGGCACCATGATGGTGGACATCGGCGGCGGCACCACCGAGGTGGCCGTGCTGAGCCTTGGCGGCACCGTGCTGAGCGAGTCGGTGCGGGTGGCGGGCGATGAGCTCAGCGACGCGATTGGGGTGTACCTCAAGAAGGTGCACAATCTGGTGGTGGGCGAGCGCACCGCCGAGGACATCAAGATCCGTATCGGCTCCGCCTTCCCCGACAACGAGCACGACGAGACCTCCCTGGATGTGAGGGGTCTGCACCTGCTCTCCGGTCTGCCCCGTACGATCAACGTGCGCGCCGGTGACATCCGCGAGGCGATGGCCGAACCCCTCAACGTGATCGTGGAGGCCGTGAAGCGCACCCTGGAGCGCACCCCGCCCGAACTGGCGGCCGACATCGTGGACCGCGGCATCATGTTGGCCGGCGGCGGTGCCTTGGTGCGCGGCATCTGTGACCTGATCAGCCACGAGACCGGCATTCTCACCCACGTTGCCGAGGATCCCCTGCTCTGCGTGGTGAACGGCTGCGGCATGGTGCTCGAGGACTACAAGCGTCTGGAACGGGTGCTCGACACCCCCGACTTCACCCGTCAGTACATCTGAAGCTGATGCCGGCGCCCCGCTGGCTCCGTTCCCTGGCCCTGCCTTCCCTGCTCCAGGCCTGGCCCTGGTTGCTGGTGGCGCTGGCCCTGCTTGGCGTGCGCCTGAGCAAGGGGGCCGGCCTGGCCGATGCCTATGCCCTGCTAACCCGTCCCTTCTGGCCCGGCACGGCCCAAGCCGAATGGCTTCGCTCGGCCCGCCGCTTCGAGGACACGGCCCGCATCGGGGCGCTGGAGGCCGAGAACGCCCGCCTGCGGGGTTTGATCGGTTTGCAGCAGGCCAGTCCGCAGCGGCTCACGGCCCCGGTGATCGCCCGCGAACCGGCTGGCTGGTGGCAGACCTTACTGCTGGGCCGCGGATCGCTGCAGGGGGTGGCCGAGGGTCAGGCGGTGCTGGCCCCGGGTGGGCTGATCGGCCTGGTGAGCAGCGTTACCCCGAGCACCGCCCGCGTGACTCTGCTCACCGATTCGGCCAGTCGGGTGGGGGTGTGGGTGGGCCGCACCCGTCACCATGGCCTGCTCACGGGTCTGGGCACGCCCCGCCCCGTGGTGCGTTTCCTGGAAAAGGATCCGGGGGTTGTGGCCGGTGATGTGGTCACTACCTCCCCCGCCAGCACCCTGGTGCCCCCCGATCTGCCGGTGGGGGTGATCCAGTCGGTGGATGCGAGTGCCGATCCCGCGCCCGAGGCCGTTGTGCAACTGGCGGCACCGGTCGGTTCGGTCGACTGGGTGCAACTGTTGGCGCGCTGATGGCCCTGCTCTCCCGCCAACCCTGGTTCGCTGCCTCGATCCTGCTGGCCCCCCTGCTCACCCTGGCCGCTCCTGGCTGGCCGAGGCTGGCTGGGCTTGGGCCCTGCTGGGCCATCCTCTGGCTGCTGCCCTGGGCCCTGTCCGAGGGGCGCCGCTCCGGGGTGCTCGCCGGTGCGATCCTGGGGTTGCTGCTGGATTCCCTTCACCACGGCGGTGTGAGCGAGATGCCGGCCCTGATGTTGCTGGGCTGGTGGTGGGGGCGGATCGGCCGGCTGGGGCCCCCTGTGGAACGCAGCTTCAGCCTGGGGTTGCTGGCCCTGCTGGGCACCTTGCTGCTCGACCTGACGCTTGCGCTGCAGTGGGCCGTGCGCAGCGGCCTGGGGGGAGCCAGCCACCTCTCCAGCGGCGCCATCGATCCGGCCCTGCTGGCCCAGCCCGGCTGGCATCTGGATGATCTGGCCGGCGCAGGCCTGCATGGGTTGCTGGCCCGCGCCCTGCTCACCGCGCTGTTGGCGCCGGTGCTCTGCTCCCTCCAGCTGCTGCTGTGGCGGCAGCAGGGTGGCGGCCTCGGGCGGCGCTGAGGGAGGACCCCATGCAACCGCTTCGCCTTCTGAACCAGCTCCGCCGGCCCCTCTCGGGCGCCCCCCAGGCCCCGCTGGCCCCCCAGGCTCCGCGTGGCCTGAGGGGCGTTCAAGCCGCCGGTTTTTGGCGGGGCCTGGGGGGACTGTCCCTGGCCCTCCTGCTCGCCTGCGGGGGATGTGGGCGCGGCCCGTCCCCCGCCGCTTCCCAGCGCCCCCGCCAGCTCACGGTCTGGACCCTTGATCTGGCTCCTCGCTTCTCGCCCTACATGGGGCGGGTGATCAAGGCTTGGGAGCGCGCCAACCCCGGGGTGTCGGTGCGTTGGATCGATGTGCCCTGGAACTCGGTGGAGCGCAAGCTGCTGGCGGCGGTCTTCGCCCGCACCGCCCCGGACCTGGTGAATCTCAATCCACCCTTCGCGGCCAACCTGGCCAGCAAGGGAGGGCTGCTCAACCTCGATCGCGTGCTGCCTGCCCAGGCTGCCGCGGCCTACCTTCCCGAGGTGTGGCAGGCCGGCCGGCAGGGGGATCTGCAGTTCGCCATTCCCTGGTACCTCACCACCCGGGTGACCCTGGCCAACGGCAGGCTGCTCCAGCAGGCCGGCTACACGGCCCCGCCCCGCCGCTGGGACCAGGTTCCCGCCTACGCCGAGGCCATCAAGCGCCGCACCGGCCGCTACGCCCTCTTCGTGACGGTGGTGCCGGATGACTCCGCCGAATTGCTGGAGACCCTCGTGCAGATGGAGGTGCGTCTGCTCGACGGCAACCACCGCGCGGCTTTCAACAGTGCCGCCGGTCGGCGGGCCTTTGCCTTCTGGACCGACCTCTACCGGCGGGGCCTGTTGCCCCCCGAGGTGGTGAGCCAGGGCTATCGCCGCGCCATCGAGCTGTATCAGGCGGGTGACCTGGCCCAGGTGGCCAGCGGTCCCGATTTTCTGCGCAACCTGCAGACCAATGCCCCCGGCATCGCCGCCGTCACCACCCCGTTCCCGCCCCTGGTGGGCCCCGGGGGCCAGACCAACGTGGCGGTGATGAACTTGGTGGTGCCGCGCCAGAGCACCATGGCCCCCGAGGCCACCAGCTTCGCCCTGTTCCTCACCGATGCCTCCAACCAGCTGGCCTTCGCCCGCGAGGCGCGGGTGCTGCCCTCCGCGCGGGCGGCCCTGAAGCAGCTGGACCAGGAGCTCGCCCAGCCCGCCCCTGCGGTCGATCCGGCCGCCGAACGGCAGGAGGCCCTGGTGCGGCAGGCCCGCGCCCTCTCCGTGCGCAACCTCGAGCGGGCCCAGGTGTTGGTGCCGGCCACCCCCGGCATCAAGCGGCTGCAGGCCATCCTCTACACCCAGCTGCAGCGGGCGATGTTGGGCCAGATCAGCAGCGATGGGGCCCTATCGGAGGCGGAACTGCAGTGGAATCGCTACGCCGAGGCCCGCTGGCCCTAAGGGGCGCCGCCGGGAACCATGCTGGGATTCCGTAGAAAAGCTTAAATCTGCCAGATCCCTTGCCCTGGCTAGCGATTCGGGGGGTGACCAGGATGACGCTCTAGGGGTATGGTTGCGATTCTTCACCGCTGTGTCATTGGACACCTCGCCCGTGCCCGTTTCCCTGGAGGACAAGCCTGCGCAGTCCCTGCCCACGGGCTTGGCATCCCACCAGGGGCTCGGGGTGGACGACGACGTGGAACGCACTGGCCGTGCTGCTGAAGATGGCGGCCTGATGGACGACGGCGAGGCTTCAGGGACGGCCAGCTTCCTTTCAAGTCATGCTCAGGACTCCCCCCATCCCACCGCCGATGGCGGAGATGGTTCCGGCCCTGCCGAGCGGGACGGCGATCTGCGCCCCACCCTGCTGGTGGTGGACGATGAACCCGCCGTGCGCAGGGTGCTCGTGATGCGCCTGCAGTTGGCCGGTTATCGGGTGGTCTGCGCCGAAGACGGCGAGGAGGCCCTCAGCCTCTTCCACCGCGAGCAGCCCGATCTGGTCGTGCTCGACGTGATGCTGCCCAAGCTGGATGGCTTCGCGGTGTGCCGTCGCCTGAGGGCAGAATCCTGCGTGCCGATTATCTTCCTCTCCGCCCTTGATGCGATCAGCGAGCGGGTGGCTGGTCTCGATCTCGGCGCCGACGACTATCTGCCTAAGCCCTTCAGCCCCAAGGAGCTGGAGGCCCGCATCGCCACCATCCTGCGGCGGGTGGGCCGTGGTTCGGCCGCGGCGGAGCCCCGCGAGCTGCCCAGCGGCAGCGGCGTGCTCCGGGTGGGCGACCTGGTCGTGGACACCAACCGCCGCCAGGTGACCCGGGATGGCCAGCGCATCGCCCTCACCTACACCGAATTCAGCCTGCTCGAGCTCCTGTTCCGGGAGCCCGGCCGGGTGGTTCCTCGCGCCGAGATCCTCGAGCAGCTCTGGGGTTATCCCCCCCGCCGCGCCGCCGACCTGCGGGTGGTGGATGTCTACGTGGCCCGCCTGCGCGGCAAGCTCGAGCCCGATCCCCGCAACCCGGAGCTGATCCTCACCGTGCGCGGCACCGGCTACGCCTCCCAGCGCATGGCGGACGCAGCGATGGCCGCGGCGGGCTGAGCTCCCCGGCCTGAAGGGCGAGCCCCGCCGACCCTTAGCCGCGGCAAGGGTTCAGCGCTCCTGCAGGATGGGCTTGAAACCGTTCCCTGAGCTGCCTTGTCGGATCTGCGCGAGACCCGCCTGGAGAAAGCCCGCACCCTCCACTCCCTCGGCCGGGCCCCCTACGCCCTCGGCTTCAGCCCCAGCCATCGCACCGCCGCGCTGCAGCAGGCCCACGCCGACCTGGCCAACGGCGAGGAGCGCGACGCCTCCGTGGCCGTGGCCGGACGGGTGATGACGCGGCGGGTGATGGGGAAGCTGGCCTTCTTCACCCTCGCCGATGAGAGCGGCCCGATCCAGCTCTACATCGAGAAGGCCACCCTCCAGGCGGCCCACCCCGACAATCCCGAGGTGTTTGCCCAACTCACGTCGCTGGTGGATGCCGGCGACTGGATCGGCGTAGAGGGCAGCCTCAAGCGAACCGACCGCGGTGAGCTCTCGGTGAAGGTGGCCGATTGGCAGATGCTCAGCAAGTCGCTCCAGCCCCTGCCCGACAAGTGGCATGGCCTGGCCGATGTGGAGAAGCGCTACCGCCAGCGCTACCTCGATCTGATCGTTTCGCCCCACACCCGCGAAACCTTCCGCCGCCGCGCCCGGATCGTCAGCACGATGCGCCGCTGGCTCGATGAGCGCGACTTCCTCGAGATCGAAACCCCGGTGTTGCAAACCGAAGCCGGCGGCGCCGACGCCCGCCCCTTCGAGACCCACCACAACGCCCTCGATCTGCCCCTCACCCTGCGGATCGCCACCGAGCTCCATCTCAAGCGGCTGGTGGTGGGCGGCTTCGAGCGCGTGTATGAGCTGGGCCGCATCTTCCGTAATGAGGGGGTGAGCACCCGCCACAACCCCGAATTCACCTCGGTGGAGATCTACCAGGCCTACGCCGATTACCACGGCATGATGGAGATCACCGAGCAGCTGATCGTGGCGGCGGCCCGCGAGGTTTGCGGCGGCACGGTGATCACTTACCAGGGCACCCAGGTGGATCTCACACCGCCCTGGCGGCGGGCCACGATGCACGATTTGGTGCAGGAGGCCACCGGCCTCGATTTCACCGCCTTCGAAGGCCCCGATCCGGCCGGAAGCCGGGCCCGTGCCGCCGCCGCCATGGCCGCCGCTGGCCTGGAGGTGCCCGATGGGGCCGATTGCCTTGGCCGGTTGCTGGTGGAGGCCTTTGAGCAGACGGTGGAAACCAGCCTGATCCAGCCCACCTTCGTGCTGGATTACCCCGTGGAGAACTCGCCCCTGGCCAGGGCCCACCGCAGCAAGCCCGGCCTGGTGGAGCGTTTTGAGCTCTTCATCGTGGGTCGCGAGACCGCCAACGCCTTCAGTGAGCTGATCGATCCGGTGGATCAGCGCAGCCGCCTTGAGGCCCAGCAGGAACGCCGCCGCGCCGGTGACCCTGAGGCCCAGACCGTCGATGAGGACTTCATCCATGCCCTGGAGGTGGGCATGCCCCCCACCGGCGGCCTCGGCATCGGCATCGACCGCCTCGTGATGCTGCTTACCGACAGCCCCTCGATCCGCGATGTGATCGCCTTCCCCCTGCTCCGTCCGGAGGTCCGGCCGGGGGCCGCTGACGCCGGTTCCTGAGGTCCTGATCCAGGTTGTGGGGCGGCTATCCCTCGCCCTTCGCCGGGAACCGGGCAGTCGCAATGGGATAATGGCCTTGTCTAGGCATTTTCCCCAGCGGGGCATTCCTTTCCATGAGCGGCGAGCGCGTCGGATTTCGTTTTAAGCACGCCGATCCGGTGGTGAAGCGCAACCCCCAGGGGCGGTCCCGCCGCGGCTGGGTGATGGAGCCGGTGGAGCAGACCACCAGCCGCGGCACCAAGATGCCGGCCTACCGCATCCGATGGCGCGACAGCGAAAGGCCCGAAATCGTGCTCCAGCACATGCTCATCGCCGATCCCGACCCCACCCCACCCCCCGAGGGCGTCAGCCTCGTGCCGGCGGCACCCAAAAAGTGAGCCGGGCGGCCCTACAGCCAGCCCTTTAGTCGATACACGAAGAGCCCGAGCAGTTCCTTGAGGGAACTCGTGGTGGTCGCCAGGGCGCCGGCCTGGGGTAGCAGGTCCAGCAGCAGGCTTTCCCCGGTGGTCTGGCCGGACTGGTGGCGGGCCGCCAGCTGGAAGTCGCAGGCCACGGGCACGATCTTCAGGCCGCTGAGGTGGCGGAAGGTGGCCGTGGCGCGCGGCAGGTGGGTGGCGCTGGTCACCAACAGCAGCGAAGTCCAGCCCCGTTCCCGCGCGATCTTCCCCATGGCGATCGCTTCCTCGGCGGTGTTGCGGGGGCCTTCGCTACGCACGATCTGCTCGGCCGGCACCCCCAGCTTCTGGGCCAGGACAGCGGCATAGGTGGCTTCCGGCGGTGTTGGGTCGTCGGCGCTGAAGCTCACCCGGCCGCCTGACACCACCAGCCAGGGCGCCTTGCCCTCCCGGATCAGATCCACACCGGTGAGCAGGCGGTCGCCGGCATCGCCCACCTCCACGCCCCGTCGCGGGGCCAGGGGTGGCAGCAGGCCACCCCCCAGCACCAGCACCGCGTCGGCGGAGGGCAGGGCGGTCGGGGTGAGCCGCACCGCCTGCTCCTCCAGGCTCCACACCAGTTGCCGGCTCAGCCAGGGCATCGAGGCCAGCCACATCAGGGCGAGCCCCGTGGCGGAGAGGCCGGGGCCCCAGCGCCGCCGCCGGCCGAGCAGGCCCACCCCCAGGAGCAGCAAGCCCGCTCCGAGGGGATACACGAGCAGGGGCAGGAGCTTCGAGAGCAGAAAGCCCATGGAGGCGGCTCAGGATTGGTGGCGGCGGCGCAGGGCTTCGAGCTCCTGCTGCGATTCGAAGCGGCTCCAGGCCTGTTCCAGTTCGGCCATGCCATCGGCCACCCCGGCGGCCCGGGCCGGTGCCGGGGAGGAGGGCGTGGCGGTGAGTTCAGCGAGGTCCCGTTCCACCGTGGTGAAGCGCTCCCCCAGTTCAGCGAGGGTCTGCCAACGGTTGCGGCCCTGCTCCATCAGGGTGGCGATGTGGGCCTCGGCTCTGCTGACCAGCTCTTCGGCGCCGGCGCCGCGGGCCCGCTCGGTGCGCTCCTGCCATTGGCGGATCTCGCCGGCCAGCCGCAGCAGTCCCTGGCGCTGCAGTTCAGCCTCCTGGCGCAGCTTCAGCCGCTCGCTGAGCAGGCGCTGCTGCCGGTCCCGCTGGTCCTGTTCGGCCAGCAGGGCCTCCTGCTGCGGATTGGTGCGCAGGAACGATTCCAGCTGCTGATTCAGCCGGGCCTCCAGTTCCTCTAGCCAGCTGCCTGGGCTCATGGTTCCGGTGCGCGGGTGATCAGGGGAGCCTCGATCTCCTGGTGCAGCGGGGTGATCGCCGCCTCCCGGGAGCGCAGCAGCAGCTGGGTCAGGCGCGCGATCGCCCCCTCGCCCAGGTCCTGCTCGGAGATGCGGTCGAAGGCCCGGCGGTAGAGGTCCTCCAGTTCGGCGATCAGACCCTCCCGCACCGTGCGCATCGCCTGACGCTGCTCCTCACGGCTCATGGTGCATTCCGCAACGGGGTTGGATCGGCATGGTGCTGAATCGGGGTTTCGCTGCTGGGTCGAGACGTCCCTGAGTCTGCCTGGGCCAGCAGATGCAGGGAGAGATCGTCGTTGCCATCACACCATCGCCGGATGGCGCTCCAGCCTGATGCGGCCGCCAGGGCCTGGAAGGCCTCCGGGGTGTACTTCACGCTGTACTCGGTGATCAGGGGTTCGCCGGCACTGAAGCTCCAGCGCCGGCCGGCCAGGGTCACGGTCTGGGCATGGCGGCTCACCAGGGCCATGGCGATGCGGCTGCCTGGGGCTTCCCAGTGGGCCCGGTAGGTGAAGGCGGCGGGATCGAAGTCGCCTGCCAGCTCCCGGTTGAGACGCCGCAGCAGGTTGAAGGCGAAGGCTGCCGAAACCCCGGCGGCATCGTTGTAGGCCGCTTCGTGCCGCTCCTGCGCCTTGGGCTGGTCGATGCCGATCAGCAGCCGGCTGCCCGGCCCCAGCAGCCGGGCGAAGCGGTTGAGCAGCGCATGGGCCTGGGGGGAATCGAAGTTGCCCAGGGAGCTGCCGGGGTAGAAGCCCAGCCGCGGCCGGCCCTCCAACAGGGGATGGGTCGGCAGCTGGTCCAGGTCGGCGTAGTCACAGCAGATGCCGAGCACCGGCACGGTGGGATGGCGCTCCTGCAGGGTGCGGCAGGAGGGTCCGAGCTGGTCAAGGCTGATGTCGAGGGCCACGTAGGCCGCCGGTTGCAGGGCCTCCAGCAGGGGCTCCACCTTGCTCAGGTTGCCGGCTCCGAATTCCACCAGCACCGGGGCGGGGGTGATGCCTTCCGCCAGGGAGCGGGCCAGCTCCGGCGCCCGCTCCCGCAGCAGGGCGGTCTCGTGGCGGGTGAGGCCGTATTCGGGTTGTTGGCCGATCGCTTCGAACAGGCGGGAGCCCTCCGCGTCGTAGAGCAGCCAGGCTGGAAGTTGCCGGGGTTGCCGCGCCATCCCTTCGAGCACCAGCCGTTCCAGGTCGGCGGGGGCGGGATGGAGGTCGAGCAGTTCCGCCGTTTGGGGAGCCGTCACTCCAGGACCATCGCCTGGCGGGGCATGGGCCGCGGCGTCCGTCTCCGGAGCCGCTGGTTCGGATCCCCGCAGGTTGCCCTGGTTTGGAGTCCGTTCCGCAGGGCGGCCGGGCGGGGCAACCGGGTGGTCGGCGGGGGGCCTGGAAAGCATCGGGCCGCCGGCAGAAGGTTTCAGTCTCGATCGTATCGAGGGCCGGTTCCTGCTTTTAGGGGAGTTCGCGGGCCAGCCGCAGACCACTGGCCATCCAGCGGCACGCCGGCGGGAAGAAGTTGCGATAGGTGAGCCGCTCGGCTTCGGCGTGGCCCTCCGGTGTGAGGAAGCAGCTGCCCCGCAGCACGAACTGGGAGGTCATGAATTTGCCGTTGTATTCCCCCACGGCCCCCGCGGCCGGCCGGAAGCCGGGATAGGGCCGGTAGGGGCTGCCAGTCCATTGCCAGAGCACCCCATGGGCCTGCTCCAGGCCATCGGCGGCGGCCAGGGTTTCCCACTCGGCTTCGCTCGGGAGCCGTGCCCCGGCCCAGCGGGCGTAGGCATCCGCTTCGAACCAGCTCAGGTGCCGCACCGGTGCCTGGGGATCACGGCGGCGGCGGCCGGCCAGGGTGAAGAGGTCGTCGCCCCGCCAGTAGCGCGGCGCCTGCCAGCCGCGCTGCTGCACCACGGCCCAGCCCTCGCTCATCCAGAGCTCGGGGCGGCGGTAGCCCCCGTCGGCGATGAAGTCGGCGTAGGCGGCGTTGGTCACCAGTCGCTCGGCCAGGGCGAAGGGTTCCAGCCACACCTGGTGGCGGGGGGCTTCGTTGTCGAAGTGGAAGCCCTCGCCGCCATGGCCGATCGCCACCAGGCCGCCGTGATGGTGGCGCCAGCCGCCGCTGGCCGGGCCGGAATCTCGGCGCGCCGTCGGGCTCTCGCCCCCGCTCCCGTTCGGGAGCTCACAATGCTTCTCCGCCAATCGCCGCTCCTCGACTCCGCTTCCGCCGCCCTCCGAGGCCCGCCAGGCCCGCTCGAAGGCCGCCTCCGGCCCTGCGTCGCTGGCGTCATAGACGGGTTCCAGGGGGTTGCGGGAGAAGCCATCCAGCAGGTCCATCAGCAGCAGCTCCTGGTGCTGCTGTTCGTGCTGCAGGCCCAGCTCCACCAGCACCAAAAACCCGTTCTCGGCGGCGGGGGGCTCCGTCGCCGCTGCGGCCAGCAGCTGCTCGAGGGCGGCATCGATGCGGTGGCGCCAGGCGAGCACCGCATCGATCGGCGGACGGCTCAGCAGGCCCCGCTCCGGGCGGGGATGGCGGGCGCCGACGGCGTCGTAATAGCTGTTGAACAGAAAGCGCCAGCGGGGCTCCGCCGCTTCATAGGTCAGCGGGGGGCGCTCTGGGGTTGTGCGGGAAGCGTCGCCGCCCACGGCCTCCCTCTCCAGGGCGGGCCGCAGCAGAAACTCCTCGAAAAACCAGGCGGTGTGGCCGAGATGCCACTTCGGCGGGCTGGCATCGGCCATGCCCTGCAGACCCAGGTCCTCCGGTTCCAGCGGCCCGATCAGGGCCTCACTGCGGCCTCGCACCTGCTTCAGACGGGCTGCCAGCTCCGCGGAACCCATCCAACCGTCCCTCAGGCGCTGCGACCTTAGGAAGGTTCCCTACGATCCGGCCACGCAACCACGCACCGGCAGGCCAGCAGGAATGGGCGGCATCACGTCAGACAGCAGCATCCCGTCCGGCATCTGTGAGGGCTTCAGCGCCGCCGTGGGCCACACCCCCCTGATCCGCCTGCGGGCCCTCAGTGAGCTCACCGGCTGCGACATCCTCGGCAAGGCCGAATTCATGAATCCCGGCGGTTCCGTGAAAGACCGGGCTGCCTTGGGCATCCTGCAGGAGGCGGAGCGCAGCGGCGAGCTCCGGCCCGGCGGCACCGTGGTGGAGGGCACCGCCGGCAACACCGGCATTGGCCTGGCCCACCTCTGCAATGCCCGCGGCTACCGCTGCCTGATCGTGATCCCCGACACCCAGTCGGCCGAGAAGATCGGCCTGCTGCGCAGCCTGGGGGCGGAGGTGCGCACCGTGCCGGCCGTGCCCTATGCCAACCCGGACAACTACGTGAGGCTTTCCGGCCGCATCGCCGCCGAGATTCCCGGCGCCCTGTGGGCCAATCAGTTCGACAACCTCGCCAACCGCCGCGCCCATTACGACACCACCGGCCCGGAGATCTGGGAGCAGTGCGGCGGCAAGGTGGATGCCTGGGTGGCGGCCACCGGCACCGGCGGCACCTATGCCGGCGTGGCCCTGTACCTCAAGGAGCGGGACGCCCGGGTGCGCTGCGTGCTGGCCGATCCCCACGGCAGCTCCCTGCACAGCTGGGCCAGCGGCGGCGACCTCCGCTCCGAGGGCAGCTCGATCACCGAGGGCATTGGCAACAGCCGCGTCACGGCCAACCTGGAGGGCGCCCCGATCGACGACGCCGTGCGCATCGGCGACCAGGATGCCCTCGACACCATCTACCGGCTGCTCTGGCAGGAGGGACTCTTCCTGGGCGGCTCGGTGGGAATCAATGTGGCCGCGGCGGTGGAGACGGCCCGCCGGCTCGGTCCTGGCCATCGCATCGTGACCGTGCTCTGCGATAGCGGCGACCGTTACCGCTCCCGTCTCTACGACCGGGGCTGGCTGGAGGGCCGGGGGCTTCAGCAGCCCGAGCAGGGCTGATGGCACCTTCCCCGGCAGCTCCTGGCCAGTCGATTGGCGGCCGTTACCGCCTCGTGCGGGCCCTCTCCGAATCCCCGGACCAGGGGGTGCTCTGGCTGGCCAGCGACGGGCTGGCGTCCGATGCACCCATGGCCCTGCGCCAGCTGCCGGCCGACCGGGATCCGGCGATGGTTCGCAGCCTGGCTTCCCGCCTGCAGGGGGTGCTCCATCCCCAGGTGCCCCGTTTCGGCGCCGTGATCGACGACGGCGGCAGCCAATGGCTGGTGCGCGATTGGCAGGCCGGCCGCACCTTTGACCAGCTGCTGGAGGCCCGCCGCGAGCGCCAGCTGGTGTTCGGCGCCGGCGAGGTGCTGCTCTTGTTGCGGCAGCTGCTGCCGGTGCTGGTGGCCCTGCATGGCCAGGACCTGCTCCATGGCGACATCAGTGCCGCCAACCTCCTGCGGCGCGACAGCGATGGACTGCCGGTGCTGCTGGACTTCGGCCTGGCCCGCGGCGCCGCTGCCGACCAAGGCGCCGCTCCCCCAGGTGCCACGCCCGGCTATGCGCCGCCGGAGCTGACGCGGGGCGAACCGGCAGCCCCCTGGATGGATCTCCATGCCCTGGGGGTGCTGTCCCTGGTGTTGCTCAGTGGTGAGGAGCCCGCCGCCCTGCTCGATCCGCTCACCCTGGAGTGGCGCTTGCCCGTGGCCCTGGAGGCCGAGCTGGCCCTGCGTCAGCCGATTGAGCGGCTCCTCAGCCGCGATCCCTCCCGCCGCTTCACAAGTGCGGCCGAGGCCCTCGCCGCCCTGCAGGCGGTTCCGATGTCGGAGAGCACCGGGCCTGTCCCCCGGGCCGACCGCACCGTGGTGTTGGTGCCCCAGGCCCCCGCCGAGCCCGTCCCCGTGGCGCCGGTGACCACGGCGGATCCTGGCGCCGGCGATCCGCAGGTACGTTCCGCTGGGCCTGCCGTGGCTGCGGTCGCCGCTGCAGCGGTGCTCCAGGACGTTCGCCCTGTTGCCGTCCCAGGGCCGGAGTTGCCGGGCCTGGCCAGCTCAGCGCCGGCGCCGGAGCCTGCCTTCCGGGCCCCATCCCCCCGTCCGCGGCCGGAGGACAAGGAGGAGGCCGCCGAGGGGGGGCTTTGGCCGGTGCTGATTGCCCTGGTCCTTTCCGCCGTGGTCGGAACGGCCCTGGGCTGGCTGTGGCTGGGCCGTGCCCGTCCCAACGCTCCCGCGGACTCGGTGGGGGAGGTGCCCCTGAGCCTGCCACCGGCGGAGGTGGATCAGCGGCAGCAGCTGCTCAACCGCCTGCGCGCCCTGCAGATCGACCGCGGCTGGTTCCTCAGCCTGGCGGACGCCAGCCTGCTGGCCCAGTACCCGGAGCGGAAGGGGCGATTGCCCGGTGATGGGCTCGAGGATGCGCCGCTGCGCAAGGTCTGGAATGACCTGGCCCAGGAATGGCTGGCGCGGGTCGAACAGTTACCCCTCCCCCTGCGCCGCCGCCTCGGCAGTTTCCGGGCCTCCGACTGGGAGCAACGTCAGCAGAGCCTGGTGGCCCAGGGGTTGAGTTCCTCGGTTCTGGCCCAGCTGGTGTCCGGCAGTGCCACCTCCCTGCTCCCCGGCCAGTCTTCCGGTGACCGGATGCCGCCGGAGCCCTTCCGCCAGCTCTGGTACGCCGCGGCCGAGCTCACCCTCGAATCGATGCGGATCGATCCGATCGCGTTGCGTTCCCAGGTCACCGAGGTGCTCGCCGCCGATGTGCCGGCCAGTGGCGCCCGCCTCTTCGCGGTGCGCCTGCCGGCGAACCACAGCCTGGCCCTCGGGGTGAACGGCACCCCCCTGCTGCAGATGGCGGTGTACGCCGCCGATGGATCCGTCCTGGCGCCGCGGGGTCCGCTGCGGGTGGTGAGCATGGGCAGCCAGAAGGCCTCCCCGGTTCAACTGCTGGTCACCAACGAAGGGGTGGCACCGGCGCGGATCAGCTTGTCGCTGCGGGCCGACCCGCCGGCGCCGCCCGCGCCATCCCCGACCCCCACGTCACCAGCTGAAACCCCGGCAG
>Ga0310334_100072_pt1 | contig 31710 bp, 30 predicted proteins | sample LakMicMIDCLREDC7_FD_195548 | JGI IMG/M metagenome (GOLD analysis project Ga0310334, IMG submission 195548) | Enriched freshwater cyanobacterial communities from Lake Michigan, Michigan, United States - MI23.DCL.RED.C7 (v2) (version 2) | ecosystem: Environmental > Aquatic > Freshwater > Lake...
TCTCGGGCGTGGGGATTGGGCTGGGCATGGGTGGGGGTCGCGAGAACGGGCCAGAGAGGGCGGGGTGGGTCAGGATCCCGGTGATGGGGTTCGCTCAGGGCGATGGCCCTCAGGGATCGGCCGCCGGGATGCGGGCCAGGACCTCGGCCAAGGCGCTGCGCCAGTGGAGCGGCGCCAGGGCGAGGGCCTGACGGCTGGCGGTGCAATCGAGCAGCGAATAGCTGGGACGTTCGGCGGGGGTGGGGTAGTCGGCGGTGGTGAGCGGTTTCACGGCCGCGGTCTGCTTCAGCAGGCCCGCCGCCACCCCCAGCTCGCCGATCGCCACGGCGAAGTCGTACCAGCTGGCGGCACCCCCATCACTCCAGTGCAGGATGCGCGGGCCATCGGCATCGGCCCCGATTCCGATCGCTCGCCAGCAGGCCGCCGCCAGGGTGTGGGTGGCCGTGGGGCAGCCCACCTGATCGGCCACCACGCCCAGGGCATCACCGGCTGCGGCCTTGGCGGCATGGAGCCTCAGCATCGTGAGGCAGAAGTTTTTGCCCACCGGCCCGTAGACCCAGCTGGTGCGCAACACCCGGGCTCCTGGAAGGGCAAGGGCCGCCGTTTCGCCCGCCGCCTTCGTGGCCCCATAGACCCCCAGGGGATCGAGCGCCTGATCCGGCCGGTAAGGCGAACCCTGGGCGCCGTTGAACACGAAGTCGGTGCTCAACTGAAGCAGGCGGCCGCCCGTTTCGGCGAGGGCTTCGGCAAAGGCCTGCGGCGCATGGGCATTGATCGCCATGGCTGCATCAGGCTCGCTTTCGGCCCGGTCGCCCGCGGTGTAGGCACCGGCATTGAGCACCCAGTCGGGGCGATGCTCCAGCACGGCCTGCCGGCAGGCCACTGCATCGGCCAGGTTCAGTTCGGAGCGGCCGGTGGCGATCAGGGAGACGCCCTCGGGAAGGCTGGCTTGCAGCGCGGTGCCGAGTTGGCCTTCCCGGCCGGTGAGCAGCACCTTCATGGTTGGGGGCCGCCGAAGACATCGCCGGCGGCCAGGGCCTCGGCCAGGCCTGGAGCCGCGGCATCCTTGTCCGCCAGCAGCGGCTCAATGCCGCTGGAGGGCCATTCAATCGCGATGGTGGGGTCGTTCCAGCGGAGCGAACGCTCGCAGTCGCGGTTCCAGTAGCCCACGGTTTTGTAGAGCACTTCGGCGCTGTCGCTGAGGGTGAGAAAGCCGTGGGCGAAGCCCACGGGAACCCAGAGCTGTTGGTGGTTCTCGCCACTGAGATGGGCGCCGACCCAGCGGCCGAAGCTGGGGGAGTGGCGACGCAGATCCACCGCCACATCAAAGATTTCACCGGCCACGCAGCGCACCAGCTTGGCCTGGGGCTCCGGCTCGATCTGGTAGTGGAGGCCGCGCAGCACGCCACGGCGGGAGCGGGATTGGTTGTCCTGGACGAACGCAGGCAGCGCCTCGGGTTCCAGGCCGAGGGCCTCGGCGAAACGGCGCTGGTTCCAGCTTTCGAAGAAATGGCCCCGCCCATCGGCGATCACCCGGGGGGTGATCAGCAGGGGGCCTTCGATGCCAAGCGTTTCAACCTGCATGAACCGACTCCAGAAGTTGCAGCAAGTAGTTGCCGTAGCCGCTCTTGCGCAGCGGACCCGCCAACCGCTCCATAGCTGTTGCATCGATCCAACCCATGCGCCAGGCCACCTCCTCGGGGCAGCCCACCTTGAGGCCCTGGCGGTGTTCCAGGGTGCGGATGTAGCTGGCGGCCTCATGGAGCGAATCGGGGGTGCCGGTATCCAGCCAGGCCATGCCCCGCCCCATCAGTTCGACCCGCAGCTGTCCATCGTCGAGGTACAGGCGGTTCAGGTCGGTGATCTCCAGTTCCCCCCGGGGTGAGGGCCGCACCTGATGGGCCCGTTCCACCACGGAGGCGTCGTAGAAATACAGACCGGTCACGGCGTAGCGGGATCGCGGCGAGGTGGGCTTCTCCTCGATGCTCAGGACCTGCCCATCGGGGGCGAACTCCACCACGCCGTACCGCTCGGGATCCCGCACCGGATAGGCGAACACGGTGGCGCCGCTGGTCAGGCCGTAGCTGGCCTGCAGCTGGGGCACCAGATCGTGGCCATGGAACAGGTTGTCGCCCAGCACCAGGGCGGCGGGGTGACCATCGAGGAATTGCTCGCCGATCAGGAAGGCCTGGGCCAGGCCATCGGGGCTGGGTTGGATCGCGTAGGTGAGGCTGATTCCCCAGGCGCTGCCGTCACCGAGCAACCGTTGGAACGCGGCCTGGTCGGTGGGGGTGCTGATGATCAAAATCTCGCGGATTCCCGCCAGCATCAGGGTGCTGAGCGGGTAATAGATCATCGGCTTGTCGTAGACCGGCATCAGCTGTTTGCTCACCGCGGTGGTGAGCGGCGCGAGCCGGCTGCCGCTACCACCGGCCAGGATGATGCCCTTGCGTAGTGGTGATGCCTGGGCTGGAGGCATGCTCCCCGGGATTCTTGGATGCTGCGGATTGTCCCATGGGCGGCGCGGCACTCTTCCCCCGCTGCTTACTTGGCCTCCATCCAGTTCGGACCCACCCCCGATTCCACCTTCAGGGGCACCCGCAGCTGCACCGCTTGCTCCATCGTGAGGCGGGTGAGCTCGCGCACCTCCTCCAGGGCTTCAGGGGTGACCTCCAGCACCAGTTCATCGTGCACCTGCAGCAGTAGGCGCGCCGGCAGGCCCCGCTCTTCGAGGGTGCGGTGCAGTTGCACCATGGCCAGCTTGATGATGTCGGCGCTGGAGCCCTGGATCGGGGCATTGGCCGCCGCCCGCAGTTGCTGGCCCTCCATGCCGCCGCGCCGGGCCGCCTCCAGGTCGATGGCCAGGGGATCCTTACCCAACAGGCGCCCCAGACCGCCTGGATCGAAGTGGAAGGGGCGCCGCCTGCCGAGGATGGTTTCCACATAGCCGCGGCTGAGGGCCAGCCGCTCCTGCAGCTCCAGAAAGGCGAAGACGCGGGGGTAGCGCTGTTTGTAGCGGCTGAGGAACTCCTTGGCCTGGGCCTGGGGTAGAGCCGCTTCCCGGGCCAGCCGCTGGGCGCCCATGCCGTAGATCACGCCGAAGTTGATCGTTTTGCCCAGCCGCCGCTCATCGGCGCTCACCTCCTCCTTGTCCAGCAGCAGCCGGGCGGTGAGGGCGTGCACATCGTCGCCGTCGTTGTAGGCCTGCACCAGAACCTCTTCACCGGAGAGGTGGGTGAGGATGCGCAGTTCGATCTGGGAGTAGTCGGCACTGAGCAGCAACCAGCCCTCCTGGGGCAGGAAGGCCTTGCGGATCCGGCGGGAGAACTCCGTGCGGATGGGGATGTTCTGCAGGTTGGGATTGCTGCTGCTCAGCCGGCCGGTGGCGGTGACGGCCTGGTTGAAATCGGTGTGCACCCGTCCGGTTTCCGGCTCCATCAGGGCCGGCAGGGCCTCCACATAGGTGCTGCGCAGCTTGCTGAGGGTGCGGTGCTCCAGCACCAGGGGCACCACCGGGTGGTCGTGTTCCAGTTTTTCCAGTACGGCGGCGTCGGTGCTCCAGCCGGTCTTGGTCTTGCGGGATTTTTTGCGCTCCAGCCCCAACGTTTCGAATAACAGCTCGCCCAGCTGTTTGGGGGAGGCGAGGTTGAAGTCCACGCCAGCGGCCTCGCGGGCCCGGATCTCCAGGTCCGCCAGGGTGGTGGCCAGTTCCGCGGAGAGCTCCGCCAGGTAGGGGCAGTCGATGCGGATGCCGGTGGCCTCCATGGCGGCCAGCACCGGTTCGAGCGGCAGCTCCACCTGCTCCAGCAGGGCCGGTAGGGCGGGTCCCAGGGCCGCCAGCTGCTGGCGCAGAAGTCCCGTCAGCCGCCAGGTCACATGCACGTCCATGCCGCAGTAGAGCGCTGCGGCCTTGATGGGTACCGCCGCAAAGCTGGCTCCCTTTGGCACCAGTTCTGCGTAGCTGGTGGGGGTGAAGCCGAGGTTGCGTTGGGCCATCACCTCCAGGCCGTGCCGATCGTTCGCGTCGCGCAGGTAATCGGCCAGGAGGGTGTCCATCACCACGCCCTTGAGGGCCAGGCCATGGCGCAGGAGCACGAGGCGGTCGTATTTGGCGTTCTGGAGCGTCTTGGGGTGGGCGGGGCTGGCTAGCCACGGGGCCAGAGCCTGCAGCACCGTTTCCAGGGGCAGCTGGGCCATAGTGGCCTCCGCCAGCGCCGGTTCGCCCAGGCCTGCCAGCAATCCCTGGGCCTCGCCGCTCGTATGGCCGATCGGGATGTAGGCCAGATCAACGAGCCCCTCCCCCCAGCAAAGGCCCACCCCTACCAGTTCGGCCTGGAAAGGGTTGAGGGCGGTGGTCTCGGTGTCGAGGGCCACGGGGACCGCTGGATCGGTGGCCGCCAGCAACCGCTCCACCAGGGTCTTCAGTTGCTTCGGCGTGGAGATGATCTCGGGCTGGAGGGCCGGAAGGGCAACCGCCGGGGGGGCGGGGCTGTCCGGGACTTCCTGTTCGGGTGCCGGTGGGGCTGGTTGGGTCACTGGGGCTGCGGGTGCCGCTGTGATGGCCTTGCCCAGGGGCTCATCCACGCCGGGCTTGGCGGCCAGCACCTGATCCGGATCGGTGTGGGGAATGTGATCCGCCGAAAAAGTCCGCTCGAAGGCCCCCAGCTGGCGCACCAGGCTGCCCAGCTCCAGCTCCGCGAGCCGCCTCGCCAGGGCCGGGCCATCCACCTCCCCCAGGGCCAGCCGGGGCTCGCTGGGCAGGGGGATGTCCACCAGGATCTCCGCCAGCATGCGGGAGCGGTAGGCGTTCTCCTTGTCGGCCGCCAGTTTGGCTTTGAGGGCCCCCTTGAGGGCGCCCTTGTTGTCCTTCTCACCGGCAAGGCTTTCGAGGGCGGCGTAGACGCCGTCGAGGGTCCCGTTCTCCTGCAGCAGGGTGATGGCCGTCTTCGGGCCCACCCCCTTCACGCCGGGGATGTTGTCGCTGGAGTCGCCGGTGAGGGCCTTGAGGTCCACCACCTCCTCGGGGCTGACGCCGAGTTTGGCGATCACCCCGTCGCGCCGGATCAGGGTGGGCCCCGAACTCTTGGCGTAGGGGCCGCCGCCCATGTAGAGCACGGCGATGTCGCGCTCGTCGTCCACGAGTTGGAACAGGTCGCGGTCGCCGGAGAGAATCCGCACCCGCCAGCCGCCTGCCGCCGCCCTGGTGGCCAGGGTGCCCAGCACGTCGTCGGCCTCGAAGCCCGGCGCCATGCAGAGGGGCAGATCCATGGCTCCGGCCAGGATCTCCTGCAGGGTGGCCAGGTCGGAGAAGAAGTGCTCGGGCGCCTCGTCGCGGTGGGCCTTGTAGGCGGCGTCCGCCTCGTGGCGGAAGGTGGGTTCGGCGGTGTCGAAGGCGATCACCACGCCCTGGGGGGTGAGGCCGCGGCAGTTGTCGAGCAGGGCCTTGAGGAAGCCGTAGGTCACGCTGGTGGGAATCCCCGCCTTGGTGCTCAGCCCCCCATCGCCGCCCTTGGCGAAGGCGTAGAAACTGCGGAAGGCCAGGGAATGGCCATCCACCAGCAGCAGCAGGGGCCGCGCAGGAGCTTCGGCCTGAGCCACCGGAGCTGAATCCGCCACCTTCTTCTCGCTGTCGTTGGCCATGGTCTCCCGCCCCTTGGATCCCGTCCGTGGCCACAGCCTGCCAGAGGTGTCCCCACCGCCCAGGGCTGCGGCGGCGGTCTTTAGCCCCTGCGGTGGTTACCGCTGGTGGCTGCAGCGCACCTGGGAGCCGCAGCGGCCGCCCCTGCTGTTCGTGGGGCTCAATCCTTCCCGCGCCGATGGCCAGCGGGACGACCCCACCCTGCGGCGCCTGGTGGCCTTCGGACGCCGCTGGGGCTTCGGGCGGCTGGAGGTGCTCAATCTCTTCGGCGCGGTGGCCACCAGAGCGGCTGCCCTGAAGCGGATGGCCGATCCGGTGGGATCGGAGAACGACGCCTGGATCCGGCGTTGCCTGGTGCGCCTGGGTCCGTGGTGCTCCGAAGCCAGCCTTCCGGTGGATTCCTGTGGAGCGGAGCCGACATTGGGCCCGGCTGGGGCGCTGCTCTGGCTGGGCTGGGGCAATGGCGGAGCCTGGCGGGGCCGCGATGGCGCCGTGCTCTCCCTGGTGGCCGAGTACGGGGTCAAGCCGTTTGCCCTGCGCTGCACCGCCTCGGGCCAGCCCCGCCATCCTTTGTATTGTCCGGCGGCGATGACCCCAGGCCCATTTGCGCCATCGTGGGGGGCGTTTCCGGATCCACCGCCTCCCCATGCCCCGTCTTCCGCGTCGGTTTCACATCCACCTGATGCTCAAGGGCGGGCATGAGCAGGTTGTGGAGTTCCGCAGCCTCGAAGATTTCCAGAAGTGGTACGGCGGCGTGCTCACCACGGCGGCTCCGGAAGCCTTCGTGAACGTGCCCCTGGACGATCTGGAACTGGAGTACCTGGTGCTGCGCGCCTCCAGTGTGATCGCCATCCGGGTCGAGCCGATCTTCGCGAACCTTCAGGACTAGGTCGCCGGCAGGATTGAACGACCAGATTCAAGCCGAAAGGCCAGCCAGTCTTGGGGCCGCTTCCCCGAGCCGGTGCAGCAGGGTGAGGGTGGTGAGCAGATCCGGGCCCTGCAGGCTGCCTAGCAGGGCGGCCCGGGCACTCTTCATCACCACCCCCTTCTTCACGCCAGCCGCCGTGGCGGCCTCCTCCAGCAGGACCTTGGCGGCATCGGCCTCCAGGGGGCCTTCCGGCAAGCCCGCCTGCAGGGCCGCGATGGCGGCCGCGGCCCCTGGGGCCTCCAGCTGGTCCAAGGCGGCCTGATCGGGCTCCGGGCGGTGGAAGAAGGGTGCGGCCTGAGCCACCCCATCGTTCAGGCGGGTGAGCGAGGGAACGAGAAGGGTGCACAGTTCCAGCTGCCAGCCGGGATCGGCCCCAGCACCATCGGTGGCCCAGCCCTCCGCCTGCCATAGGGGTAGGAGTTGCTGCCGGAGCGTTTCGGGATCCAGGCCATGGAGCACCTGGGCATTGAGCCAGTCGAGCTTGTCCCAGTCGAAGCGGGCACCGGCCCGGTTGACGCGATCAAAATCGAACACCGCCGCCGCTTCGGCGAGGCTGAAACGTTCGCCGATGCCCTCCGGCGGCGACCAGCCGAGCAGGGTCATGTAATTGGTCAGGGCGTCGGCGCTATAGCCCATCTCACGGAAATCGCCCACGGAGGTCACCCCGTCCCGCTTGGAGAGCTTGCGGCCCTCCTGGTTGAGGATCAGGGGGGTGTGGGCGAACACGGGGGCGGGCACCCCGAGAGCCCCATAGAGCAGCAGCTGCTTGGCGGTGTTGGCGATGTGGTCCTCGCCGCGGATCACATGGCTGATGGCCATGGCGGCGTCATCGACCACCACCACCAGGTTGTAAAGGGGATCACCGATCCGGTCGGCGGGGGCGCGACGGGCGATCACCATGTCGCCCCCCAGGTCGGAGCCGGACCAACGCATCTCACCGCGAACGAGGTCGTTCCAGGTGATGGTGGCGTCGTCATCGATGCGGAAACGCACCGTGGCTTCGCGGCCCTCGGCGATGAAGGCCTGCTCCTGCTCAGCCGTGAGATCGCGGTGGCGGTTGTCGTAGCGGGGGGGAAGGTTGCGGGCTGCCTGCTGCTCCCGCATCGCCGTGAGCTCGGCCTCGCTGGCGTAGCAGCGGTAGGCCCGGCCGGAGGCCAGCAGTTGTTCGATGGCCAGCCGGTGCTCGGCAATGCGGGCGCTCTGGATCACGGGCTCCCCATCCCACTGCAGGCCCAGCCACTGCAGGCCCTCAAGGATGTTGGCGGTGTACTCGTCCTTGCTGCGTTCGCGGTCGGTGTCCTCGATGCGGAGGAGAAATTGGCCGCCGTGGCGCCGGGCGAACAGCCAGTTGAACACGGCGGTCCGGGCGGTGCCGATGTGGAGGGTGCCGGTGGGGCTTGGGGCCAAACGAACCCGGACCGGACCAGCGACTGCCACCGTGGAGGGCTCCTGAGAAATGAACGGGACTGACGGGGCTCGAACCCGCAACTTCCGCCGTGACAGGGCGGTGCTCTAACCGATTGAACTACAGTCCCCCGTCGCTTGCGCGGGCTTTTAGAGCCCGTGAATCGGCGGCGCCGGCCCCTTGGCCGACTTGAGAAGTATCCAACGCGACCTGTCCCTCCGTCAACGCCGGACCCGTCTGCTGGGTGTGCCGCGGCTGCCTGCAGGTTTGAGCGCGAGGGGCTGCAGGGGCCAGGATCGGTTCCCACTAAAAAAGGCCCCCCGGATGCTGGGAGGCCATGGGACCCGCAGGGGAAGGAAGCTTCGGATCCTGCGGCTGCTGGGGCTGATCGTTGGGGCTTGAACGGGGATGGGCTTGGGCAATGGTTGCCCAACCTGAGGGCGTATTCAGGGACGGAAACCGGCCGGCTCGATGAGACGCACCTGGTTGCCACGGGCTGTGAATTCACGACCTTGGTCGCTCTGCACGACAACCCGACCTCCAGACTTGACGCGGATCACGCGGGCCCGTACCCAGCCGAGGGCTGCGGACTCCAGCACTTTCACCACGTCACCGGGTTGTAGATCCAACTCCATGCTCGGAACCACGAAACTGCAAATGGGGCCATCGAACGCGCCGTGGAGGACTTGAACCCCCGACATCAGGTTTTGGAGACCTGCGTTCTACCAACTGAACTAACGGCGCAAGGCGACGACCCCAGGGAACTGGGCTTAATCCACCGACCCCTCCGTTGGAAGGAGTCGGTGGACGCGTGGCTCAGCGATCGAAACGCTGCTTCACGCGGGTGGCTTTACCCACCCGGTCTCGCAGGTAGAACAGCTTGGCCCGACGCACCTTACCGCGCCGCTCCACCTTGATGGAAGCGACCTGGGGGCTATGAAGCATGAACACCCGCTCCACACCGATGCCCTGGAAGATCCGGCGCACGGTGATGGTTTCGTTGAGGCCGCCATGGCGCATGGCGATGACCACGCCCTCGTAGGGCTGGATCCTCTCCTTGTTGCCCTCGCGGATCCGTACGCCCACCTTCACGGTGTCGCCCACGTAGATCTCGGGAAGATCGGCCTTGAGCTGTTCGGCCTCAAAGGCATCGAGCAGTTCCCGGGCACTGCGCCGGCCGGTGGTGACCTTCACCGCGGCGCTGGCGGTCTCGGCGGCAGTCTCAGTGGCCGTCTCAGGGGTGGCTGCCGCTGCGGTCTCGCTGGCGGCGGCATCTGTTGCTGTCATAGCTGTTGCGCTCGATTCTGATGTCGATTCGGTTGATGATTCGGCTGTTTCCGCTGCCATCCCAGCTCTCCAGTGCCTGGCCGAACAGCCACTGTACCGGCTCACGTGTCACCCCTTGCCCGACCCCCGGGCCGGCGCCACCGCTGCCAGAGCATCGCTCCGCCCGTTGCCAGCATCCAGAGCAGGCCCAGGCCATTGGCCAGCACGTAGAGGGTTTCGCCGCTGGGGCCGAGCCAGTGGCGCAGCCATTCCCCCTCGTGCAGCACCATCAAGCCATGGGCGGAATCCCGGCCGAGGCCGCCCCAGTCGCGCAGGAGTCGGTAGGCCAGCCCCGTGCTCACGGTGAGCAGCAGGGGAGCCAGCACCCAGGGGGCCAGGGCGGCGTGGGCACGGCGCAGGCGCAGGGCTAGCGGGAGCGTGCTCTTGCTGGTGCCCCCGGTTGGCTGGGTTGCGGAGCCCTCGGCTTCGCTGCCGCCGGTGGACTCCTCCGGGTGTGGATCAGCCATGGCGGCACGGCGGTGAGCAGGTGCCATTGATAACTTGAAACAGCACCGAACGACCTGCCGGAGTCGGCCCCGTATGAATCTCTTCGCCGATCTTCTGGCTGCCTCCCAGCCCAGTGCCGCCCCCAACGGCACCGTGACCCAGAGCGGGCCCCGCATTCAGAAGAGCCGGCGGGGCGTGGAGGTGAAATCGGCCCGGGAGATCGCCGTCATGCGGCAGGCCAGCCGCATTGTGGCCACGGTGCTACGGGAGATGATCGCCATGGCCGCCCCCGGCCTCACCACCGGCGACCTCGACCGCCAAGCCGAGAAGCGGATCCGGGAGATGGGCGCCACCCCCAGCTTCAAGGGCTACCACGGGTTCCCGGCCAGCATCTGCGCCTCAATCAATAACGAGGTAGTGCATGGCATTCCCAGTAGCAAGCGGGTGATCCGGGCCGGCGACCTGCTCAAGGTCGACACCGGCGCCTACTTCGAGGGCTACCACGGCGATAGCTGCGTGACCATCTGCGTGGGCGACGGCGTGCCGGAGGAGGCCCGCACCCTCAGCCGCGTGGCCCAGGAATCGCTGATGAAGGGGCTGGCCACGGTGAAGGCCGGCAGCACCCTGCTGGAGCTGGCCGGCGCCGTGCAGGACCACGTGGAGGCCCACGGTTTCGCCGTGGTGGAGGACTACACCGGCCACGGCGTGGGCCGCAACCTGCATGAGGAGCCCTCGGTGTTCAACTACCGCACCCGCGATCTGCCCAACATGGTGCTGCGGCCGGGCATGACCCTGGCGGTAGAGCCGATCCTCAACGCCGGCAGCAGGGGCTGCCGCACCCTCAAGGACCGCTGGACCGTGGTGACCGTGGATGGGAGCCTCTCGGCCCAGTGGGAACACACGATCGTGGTGACCAGCGACGGCTGCGAGATCCTCACGGACCGGGATTTCTGATCACCGCTGCGGCGCCGCGGGTGGTGAGCCGGAAATAGGCCCAGCGGCTGAGGGTGGCCAGGGGCATCAGCACGTAGGTGAGGGGGTTGGGGGTCACGATCACCAGGCCGCAGTCCCAGTCGAGCGCCTGGCGCATTACCTCGCCGGCCACCCAGTCGGCGTCCATCAGGCCGATCGGATTGAGGCTCGAGCGAAAGGGGCCGAGCACGAGTCGGCGGAGCCGCAGCGGACCGCCGGCCGAGTTGGCCAGATCCAGGGCGCGCAGGCTGAGCAGCTGGCCCACCAGGCGTTTGCTGATCTCATAGAGCGGGCTCACCGCCAGCTGGATCTCCGCCTCCGAGGTGTTGAGCCACAGCTCGGGGAGCGGCCGGGCGTCTCCGGAGGCAGCCTCCCGGCCCCCGGCGTCGCGGCGCTCCCCGGCCACCGCGGCGAAGAGCTCCAGCAGGCGCCAGCTACTGAGGGCGTTCACCTCCAGCGAGCGCTCCACGGCGGCCCCGTCGCGGGCGTTGTGGACATTGACGCCATGGTTCAGCACCAGCACGTCCACCTCGACCAACAGGGGGGCCAGCTCCTGTTCTTCTCCGACCCGCCAGCGCACCTGGCGCAGGGGAATGGGATGGCCCTCGCCGTCGACCAGCTCCAGGGGGCCCTCACCGCTGGTGAGGGCGATCAGCCGGGCGCCGCGGTCATGCCAGCGGCGGAGCAGGGCCCGGCCGAGGCTTCCCCCCGCGCCGGTCACGGCTACCCAGGGGGGCAGCGACTTGGGGTTGGCGGGGAGATCCGCGGCGTTCATGGTGGCTCTGCGGGGGTGAGCGCACCCAAGTAAGAACGCATTCTGCTGGGGGACCCTGTTCGCCCCAACGTCGTGGGGGCGTCCGCCGTGAACCATGGGCTCGGCGGTTCATCCGCCACGATGGTGGCCTGTGGTGGGCCGCTGCCTAGATTGGCGCCGAACCGCTGACCCCGGCGAGGTTTTCCATGCCCACCCCGTTGCTGATCGGCTCCTGCGAACCCTTCAGCGGCAAATCGGCGGTGGTGCTGGGTCTGGCCCGCCTGCTGGGGCGCGAGGGCGTGTCCGTGCTGTTTGGCAAGCCGCTGGCCACCAGCGCGGCTGAATTTCCGATGGATCCCGAGGTGCGCTTCGTGGGCACCACCCTGGGCCTGAGCGACGAGCAGTTGCTCCCCTCGCTGCAGGTGCTGGAGCCGGCCACGGCCCAGGCCCGTCTGCTGGCGGCGGATCTGGAGCCCGGCCCTGGGCTCGACGACCTGCGCGATCGCATCGCCGCGGAGTCTGAGCGGCTGGTGCTGCTGGAGGCCGCCGGCACCCTGAGTGAGGGGCTGCTGTTCGGACTGTCGCTGGCGCAACTGGCCCGGGGCCTTGATGCCCAAGTGGTGCTGGTGCAGCCCTGGAGCGACAGCCTCAGCGTGGAGCCCCTGCTGGAGGCCCGCCAGCAGCTGGGTGATCGCCTGGCCGGGGTGGTGCTGAACCGGGTGCTGCCGGAGGGGATGGCCGCCCTGCGGGCCGAGGTGGAGCCGGCCCTGGAGCGCCTGGGCTTGCCGGTGCTCGGGGTGATGCCCCGCAGCCCCCTGCTGCGCAGCGTGACCGTGGAGGAGCTGGTGCGGCGCCTCGATGCGCGGGTGCTCTGCTGTCACGACCGTCTCGATCTGCTGGTGGAAACCCTGTCGATTGGGGCGATGAACGTGAACTCCGCCATGGAGTTCTTCCGCCGCCGCCGCAACATGGCGGTGGTGACCGGCGCCGACCGCACCGACATCCAGCTGGCGGCCCTGGAGGCCTCCACCCAATGCCTGATCCTCACCGGGGTGGGCGATCCGCTGCCCCAGCTGATCAGCCGGGCCGAGGAATTGGAGGTGCCGGTGCTCAAGGCCGACCACGACACCCTCACCACGGTGGAGACGATCGATGCGGCCTTCGGCCATGGCCGGCTGCATGAGGCCGTGAAGGCCACCTACGCGATTCGGCTGGTGGAGGAGCACTGCAATTTCTCACGCTTGTTCGAGCAGTTGCGGCTGCCGGTACGGGCTTGAGCCGCTCGCCAGCAAGGTGGTTTGCCGCTGCTAGGGTCGCTGGGAAGCTTGCGGTCAAAGGGTGACCCGGTCCCTCGATCTACCGGCACTGGACCGGATCGACACCCTCGCCCAGGAGCTAGCCATGCTCCAGGACCGGGGTCAGCGGCGGATTGCGATTCTCGGCAGCCGGCATGTGCCGGTGGTGTCGCTCCACCTGGTGGAACTGGTGGCCCGGGCCCTGGCCCATGAGGGCAACAGCCTGATCACCTCCGGCGCCCAGGGGGTGAACTCCGCCGTGATCCGCAGCGTGCTGGAGGTGGACCCCAGCCGCCTCACCGTGCTGCTGCCCCAGAGCCTGGATCGTCAGCCGACCGAATCGCGCGATCAGCTGGAGAAGGTGCTGCACCTGGTGGAGAAGCCGGAGCACGACGATCTGCCCCTGCCGATGGCCAGCAGCCTCTGCAACCACGAGATCATCAGCCGCTGCGACCAGCTGATTTGCTACGCCTTTCACGACAGCGAAACCCTTCTCTCCAGCTGCCGCACCGCCGAGGACATGGGCAAGGTGGTGAGCCTGTTGTTCTTCGACTGAGCAACGGGCGTTCAGGCCCCGAGCTCGGGATCCCTGGGCAGCACCTGGAGCTGGGTGCCCTCGCGGCCCATCACCGTGACGGCGCTGCCGCTGGGGAGCGGGCTGGAGGGTTCAAGGTTGCGGGCGGCCCAGCTCTGGCCCTGCCAGCGCACCCGGCCTTCGCCTTCACGGTCGAAGGGGGCGATCACCTCGGCCAGCTCGGCGCCGGCCGCCGGCGGGATGGCCCGCTCGCCGTGGCGGCGGGACCAGCGCCGCGCCAGAACGTAGGCCACCCCCACCAGGGCCGCGAAGATCAGCAGCTGCGGGGCCGCCGCCAGCTGGGGCAGGGCGCTCGCGAGCAGCACCAGCAACAATGCCGCCAGGCCCCCCACCAGCAGCAGGCCATCGCTGTCGAGGCCGATCAGCACCACCGTGAGCAGCAGGGCAGCGAGGCCGAGCCAGAGCAGGGGCAGGGGGGGCATCCGAACGGGCCGCGGCGGTGGATTGGCTCCATCCTGCCTACGCTCAGCCCAGTGGTGCAGCCCCGATGGAAGGACTGTTCATTCCCGTGCTGATCGCCCTCGGCGCGCTGGGCATCAGCGGCGTGAAGGTCACGAGCAGCAGCCGCTCGATGCTGGTGGAGCGCCTCGGCAAGTACAACCGCCAGCTCTCGCCGGGCCTCTCCCTGGTGATTCCGGGGCTGGAGCGGGTGGTGAGCCACGAATCGCTGAAGGAGCGGGTGCTCGACATCCCGCCGCAGCAATGCATCACCCGCGACAACGTGTCGATCGAGGTGGATGCGGTGGTCTATTGGCAGCTGCTGGAGCATCCCCGCGCCTATTACGCGGTGGACAACCTGCAGGCGGCGATGGTGAACCTGGTGCTCACCCAGATCCGCGCCGAGATGGGCAAGCTCGACCTCGATGAAACCTTCACCACCCGCTCCGAGGTGAACGATGTGCTGCTCAAGGAGCTCGATCAGGCCACCGATCCCTGGGGCGTGAAGGTGACCCGGGTGGAGCTGCGCGATATCAAGCCCTCCGTTGGGGTGCAGCAGGCGATGGAACAGCAGATGACCGCCGAACGGGAGAAGCGGGCCGCGATCCTGCGCTCTGAAGGCGAACGGGAATCGCAGGTGAACGCCGCGCGGGGCCGGGCCGAGGCCCTGGTGCTCGATGCGAAGGCCAAGCAGGAGGCGCTGTTGCTGGAGGCCGATGCCCAGGCCAAGCAGCAGCTGCTGCTGGCCCAGGCGCGGGCCGCCTCCGCCAAGGAACTGGCGGCCGTGATTGAGGCTCATCCGGCGGCGGCCGAGGGCCTGCGGCTGCTGCTGGCCAAGGATTGGATGACGATGGGCGAGAAACTCGGCAATGCCCCCGCCGGCAGCGTGCTGATGGTGGATCCCCAGAGTCCGGCCAGTTTGCTGGCGGCGCTCAAGGGGCTGCAGGACAAGGGCTGAGGCTTGAGAATGACCACGGTCAACAGCCTCAGGGAGCAGCACCGCCTCCAACGGATTGGCACGCTTCGCGATCAGGCGCGGGTTCTGCTCGTGGATCCCGGCCAGGAGGTCTGGTTGTTCGGGTCGTGGGCCCGGGGCGATTGGGATGCCCGCTCCGATGTGGACCTGTTGGCCGTGGCCCCCGATCAGGTGGCTGCCGAGGCCCTGGCCGATGCCCTGAGGGAGGCGGGGGTTGGCGACGACGTGAAGGCTCTCTCCCAGGAGCGCTGGCGGCAGCGCCGGTGCGGCCAAGATCCCTGGTGGAGGGGCATCGGTCGCGATGCCATCCTCCTGGCGGCGGGCGCTTCCGCATGACATCTCGGCTGCAGGCCTGGATCCGTCAGGCGGAGAACGACCTCGCCATGGCGGACTTTGCCCGCAGTGGCGGTTTCTTTGCGCAGGCCTGCTACGGCTGCAGCCAGGCGGCGGAGAAGTCGCTGAAGGGGCTGCTGATGGCTCTTGGCCAGGAGCCTCCCCGGAGCCATTCCCTGGAGCGCCTGGTGGATGCCTTGGCCGAAGTCGGTCTGCCGGTGGAGCCTTTGAGATCGTTGCAACTGAAAGCCCTCAGTCGCATGAGCACGGCCAGCCGTTATCCCGATGGCGATGCGGCGCCGGTTGACCTGTTCGACGCCCGGGACTGCGAGCAGGCTCTTGGGATTGCTCGGGAGGTTCTGGCCTGGGTGAACAGGGCTCTGAACGCAGGGCCGTTTGATGGGGCTGCTTGAGGACAGGGCATCCGCTGAAGGTCGGCCCCCCGGATCAGCCCCCCACCACCCCGCGCAGGCCTTCGCTGTAGAGGAGGGCGGTGCAGAGAATGGCGCCGGCCCAGCAGAGGCTGCGTAGGGGCGGCACATTGGCCACGTAGGCGCCGATGTAGCCGAGCCGCAGGGCAGGGTGGAGCCAGGCCGCGGCTACCGCCAGGGCGGTTGGAGCGGCGCCGGTGTGGGCGGCGAAGAGGGCCAGCAGGCAGGCCGGGGCGTGGAGGCTGAAGGCCTCAAAGCAGTTCTGGTGGGCCCAGTTGGCGCGCTTGCCCCAGGCCGGCAGCCGTTCGAACATCGCCCTGGGGGCGGCCAGGTCGGCGGGGGTGAAATCCGCCTTGGAGCGGGCGGCCGCCAGGGGGAAGAGGCTGGCGATCACCACGGCGCCGGCCAGCACCAGCGACCAGGCGAAGGGGGCGCCGGAGTGAAGGGCTGCTGCCGCATCGGTGGCTCCCGCCACTCCGGCTTCCACCGCCAGCGGAATCGCGGCGAGCAGCGCGGGGAGGGGAAGCGGAATGGGCATGGCTGGGAGGGGCGCCGGGCTCCCTTTCTAAGGTCTGACGGTCAACGGTCGGGGCCTGGGCGGCTCCCATCTCTGGGGTGCCTGGGGGAGCGAGCCCTCAGGCCACGTTGCTGGATGCATTGGTCGCGGAATGGGGCGGCTTTAAATTGGGTCGGTCGCGCAGGAGTTGGCCATAGTCGCCTGCTTCGAGGGGACGGGAGAACAGGAAGCCCTGGAAGTGATGGAAGCCCAGTTCCGCCAGGCGCTCGGCCTGCCATGGTTCTTCCACCCCTTCGGCCAATACGGAGGCCCCGATCGAGCCGGCCATGGCGAGGCTGGCCCGAAGAATGGCCAGAGATGCCTCGGAATTGTCCATTTCACGGACGAAGCTCTGATCGAGTTTCAGCGTGTGGATCGGTAGGCGGAGCAAGGAGCTCAGACTGGCAAATCCGGTGCCGAAGTCATCGATTTCTAGGGCAATACCAGCTGCATGAATCGCCGTGAGCTGAAGGATTCCTTCCTTTTCAAGCGCACTCGATTCCGTGATCTCCACATGGATGTGCTCGGTTTTGAGCTGATGCTGATTGAGGCAGCGCAAGAGATGGGCGCCCACGCTGATGCGATCGGTCTTGAGCTGTGCGGCGGAGATATTGATCCCCATCGGAGGTGGGTTCAGGCCGGCTTGCTGCCATTGCGCCTGGTGCTGGCAGGCCGTTTCGATCACCCAGGCCCCGATCGAATGGATTTGGCCGGTTTCCTCAGCCAGGGGGATGAACTGCCCCGGACTCACCGGGCCCAGCTCGGGGCTCTGCCAGCGCAGCAGGGCCTCGCAGCCGATCAGGTCTCCATTCACGTCCACCTGCGGTTGGAACACCAACCGCAGCTCTCCACCATTGAGGGCCTTCTGCAATCCCTGCTCCAGGCTGAGCACATCCCGGGCTCCCTCGGTGAGGGCCTCGCTGTAGATCACCAGGGCATCGGAATGGCTGTGGTAGTAGGCCTGATCAAGGGCTGCTGCGGCGTAGCCGAGCAGGGTTTCGGCGTCGCGGCCGTGTTCGGGATAGGCGCAGATGCCGGCATAGAAGCTCAGGCCGCGCTGCATGTCCGTGAACTCCTCCATCTGACGGGGAAGGTGCTGCTGCAGGTGCAGGGCGGCGGCATGGGTCGCTTCACTGTCCCGTCCAGGCAGGACGATCACGAATTCATCGGAATTCGGCCGCATCAACAGGTCACCATCCTGGATCCACTCCTGCAGGATCCTGGTGGTGGTGAGGAGGATTTCATCGCCCTTTTCGCGGCCCAGCAGGGAATTGATCCGGCCAAAACCGGCCAAATCCAACCAGATAATCCCTACGGCCTCGCGCAACAGATCACTGTCTTGCGGAGCGTCTGTCGCCTCGGCCTCCGTCCCGCTGTCCTGCTGGGACTCCAGAAGCAGCCGCTTCAGATTTCGCACCGTTGCGGTCATGTTGCCCAGCCCGGTGAGAGGGTCTTCGAAGGCAATCCGCTCCAGCATCATGCGGGCTTCTTCCTGTTCCTTGACATTGATGATCAATCCTTCACAGATGCGGAGATTGCCCTCCTGCCGCACGCTCAACCGAACCTCATACCAACACCATTGACCCGTTTCCGATACACCGCGAAAACGGTTACTTGTGATATCGGTGCTATTGCCATCACTGCCGAGAAGGAGCTGGGCCACGCTGGTCATGTGATCCCGCTCATCGGGATGCACCTTGGAGAGAAAGACCTTCAACAGGGTGATGGCGGAACCCTGCTCGGCGACCCAATCCGGGGTGAAATGGCAGTGGATGTAGGCCGGTGAGAGGAAATAGGCCTGCATTTCCTCGCCTTCCGGCGTGATCGGCATCCGGAAGAATTCCACACCTGCCCGCCGAAGCAGCTCCACCACATCGGCCCGCAGCGGTAACCGGTCGACCGGATCGGTGTTGAGGCGGCTGCTGAGCTGGTCCCAGGAATCGGTCATGGTGAGGACTGGAGCTCTGCTGAGGGTTGGGGAACGGAAGGCTGGCAGGCCGTGAACCTCATTACCAGATGACGGATCGTGATCCCATCTTTCCATGGTTGGCCGGCAGGACCCCGGGCCCGTTGCAGATTCGACTGGCGCAACAGCGGTTTGAGCATGGCTGGTATCACCGCCATGTTCAAGTAAGCACCAGCACAACTGTGCTGACCATGCCCCCAATGGAGGTAACAGGACTTCGGCCGGTCCGGGCGGAAGTCCCAGGGGGCGGGCACCAGCTCGGGATCAAACATTGCCGAGGAGTTCCAGGCCATCACCATGGTGCCCCGGGGTATGAAACGTCGGCGAAATCCCTCACCCACCCAGCAGTCCTGGTCCGTCCAGCGATAGATCACCGGGTCGCCGGGCGAGAACCGTAGTGCCTCCATCACGCAGCCGAGCAGGGCGTTGTCGTCATCCCTGAGGGCGGCCTGATGGGCGAAGGTCAAGGCTTCGGGGCGATCGAGGAGCACATCCATCACCTGGCAGGTGGCATTGATCAGCGGGGTCATCGCTCCCACCAGGAAGCCGGTGAGATTGATGCGGAGGGTCTCGTCATCCATGCCGGGGGTGCCGCTGGCCTGGAGCCGTAGGCAGCGGCCCAGCACATCAGAGGGATCCGGGCCGGATGGGTCTTCGGCGTGGTCCTGGTTCCGGCGCCGGTCGATGCAGTCCCGCAGGGCCTGGGCCACCCTGGGTCCCGCGATCAGCGCACCTTCTTTGGAAGCGTCACCCTTGAGGTCGTAGAAGATGTATCGGAACAGGTTTTCCAGCCAGCGGTGCTGTTGATCAACCACCCCATCCCCGTTCTCCCCGGCGGCATGGAGCGGAACCGGGATGCCGAAGTAGTGGGTCACCAGGTCTTCCGCCACCGGAATCACCAGCTGGGTGGGTAGATCGATCTCGTGGAATCCTCCAGAGCCGCTGAGCCTGTTGTCTGAAGGTTGCTGCAGGATCTTGTCGAGGTGCTCACGCGCATCCGCCTCTGCCCGCAGGCGGCAGCGTTGGCTGTCCTCGCGGCGGAAGACGAGACGCATGTTGGAAATGTCGCGGTCGTAGCGCGGGGTTGCCTGCATGCCGAGCAGGAAATTGCCCTTCTCACTGGGTTGGCAGGCATCATTCCCCGGCCCATCCAGCAGGGGCGCGGTGATGTCGCGCATCCGGGAGCCGTAGGTCACCAGGAAGGTATCCGGCCGCTCCAAAACGTCCCGCACGTCGGCGTTGCGGGTGAGCCACACCATGCCGTTGATCGGAAAGTCTGGATAGCTGTTGGGATGAACCAACTTGCGCCACAGGAAGCCGGAGAGACGGGGGCTCGGGTAGATGTTGCGGAGCAGGGAGAGAATGAAATACAAATCGAGATGGCGTGCCAGCACCACCCGCCAGCGGCCCAGCAGGCTGGATGCTTCGCGGCGATGGCGCTGGGCTTTCTCCTCGGTGGCTGAGTCCGGTCGGGTGAGGCGTTGGAATCCCAGGCTCGCCACCCAGTTCAGGGGTGGGCCCAGCCTCGACTGGTGGCTCGCGCGGCGTTCCGGATCCACCCAGACCAGCTCCCGCCCCAGGGCCAGGGCAAGGCGCCAGAGGCGGCTGCCCAGCTCCCGCAACCGGTCGATGCCCCGAGCCAGATCCTTGAGGGTGGGGGGGATCCGTGCCAGCAGCCAGGCGAGCAGGATCAGCGCGATGGCCACCTTCCACCAGCGCCCATGCTGCAGCTGCGCCATCGCATCGGAGGCGAGGCCCATCAGCCCCTGGACCAGGGGCGGCAGATCCAGGCCGTGGGGCTGAGGAACAGAGAGGGCACGCATCGGTGTGGAAGCGGAAGAGTGGTCCTTGCTTTCAGGTGGGATCGATCACCTGGTGGCTGATCATGCGCAGCGCCGTGAGGCTGGGCATGAAGAAGTAGGCCCCGCCACGGCATTGGACCGGTGGAGCCGTCCGAACGATGAAGGGAAGCTGTAGGGACTTCTCCGCCGGGCTGGCGATCACCAGCTTGGACGTGAGGGAATCGGAGGCTTCCTGCTTCGCCATGACTCCACTAATCGGACAGACATCGTTTCCGGCCCCGAAATCAGAGCCGTAGTTGATCCATTGCTGCTGAACGAATTCGAACTGGCGGAAGAGGCTGCTGCAGAGCGCCATGAAGAGGGTTCCCCGTTCCTGTCCGTCATCCGATGGCGGGGAGAGCGGGTCGTTGTCCGCTGATCGCAGCGGTGGGCCGTAGGACATGCCGCGCCGCAGCATCCTGCGCCGATTGGCGAGGACCGAGGTGGCCATCTTCGGATCCCGCTTGCGGGGGTCCAGGGGCAGCCGGGGGTCACCGCTGTCGCGGGGATTGCTGCGGCGGATGTGGGACGTGATCGGGCAGCGGCTCCCCTCGCGGTCTTCGGCTTCGAAGCTGAACTCCCGGAAGTGACGTTTTAATTCGGTGAGCTTTTCGTTGCTGCCTTTCCCTTCGGCCACGGCTTGGCGCAGCTGCCGGAATGTCTCCCGGAACTTCTGCCAGTCGGCGTAGGTGGGGTAATTCACCAGAGGTGTGCCATCACTCCAGCGGCCCACCAGCTTGGCCCTGAGCAGTTCGCGGGCTTCCTTCCTGGCCGCTTGGCCCGCTTCCCTGGGCGGCTTCACCCTGCCGCTTTCCACCCAGGCCTGGAAGGCGGGTATCTGGGCGTCGAGGCCCTTCTCGAAGCTGGCCACATCCTGGTGCAGCTTGCGCACCACCAGGAAGGTGCCATTGCGGCTGAAGCTGCGGGGCACGGGGGCCTGGGGCTCCTCCTGGGCCTCATCGGGGTAGCCCAGGAGGAATTCACCGGTGGCGATGGGGTCCCAGCGTCCACGGTTGCGGCGGCCCTGGCCGATCACTTCCTCGACGCTCTGTTGGCGATCGGGATACTGACCCTCAAAGACGGGATCGGCGATGCCATCAAAAAAGCCAAAATGTTCATATTCGCTATAGCGCCAGTGTTGTTCGGGATGGGCCATGCTGAAGACTTCATCCTCGGCTGCACTGCGGGGTATGCCTTCCATCGGTAACCAGGGTGTTTGCGCCTGATCGAGGGGATCATGGATGGATCCGTCCTGATTCAAAACCTGCACGCCATGTTGATGGGCTCGTCGAATCAACCTGCGGCTGAGCCTGTGCAGGCGTTGGCGGGCCAGGATCTGGGCAGGTTTGAACACCTCTTCTGCGTGGTAATCAGCCTTGTTCACGCCTGGATGATCCCCCGTGGCGCGGTAGAGCTTCTCTAGAAAGATTGCCATGTTGACGCGCGTGACAATCATCAGATCAATGCTGTGCTCTTCCTGGCGCCAGACCTGATCCCATGCCTTGATGTCGTCATGGAGAATGGGCGCGCGGGCTTTCATGCCCTGTTGGAATTCATCCGGGAAGCCCCTCAGGGTGGTGATCGGCACCTCCAGGGCCGCTAGCCCCCGGTAGGTGAAGGCCACATTGACGGTCAGGGGTGGGGCCGCTGGCGGTTTCGGTGTGATGCCGCGGCTGCGTTTGGAGTCGAAGAGTTCGGCAGTGGTAATCCATGGCAGCAGGCTTTTCAGAAAGGCATGGGGCGTCGCAGAGCTGCTTCGGTTGCAATGGAACAGCAGCCCATGGCCCATCGGGAATGTGTTGCGGCCGTAGGGGATCAGCACGTTTCCCTGGATGTCGGCGCGCACGAGCTGTTGGGTCATCAGGCTTCCGGGGGTGAGGGTTTCGCGGCAATCGAATTGCTGCCGGGTCGGAGCGTGGCCCTCTCAAGGTTGTGGGGTTGGTGCTCCTCCAGAAAGGCCCGGAAGCTTTGGCGCAGGGATGGCATGGGGTGGTCCCCGCCGCTCGTTTGCTGCTGCTCCAGCCACTCGGTGAGGTGTTGCTGCAGATCGAGGGACTTGAGAACGGAGCGAAGATCGGTGCCGTGGCGGGTTGGCCAGGGCTTGTAGGCAACCTCCAGGAACTTGCGCCAGCTCAGTAGAGCCCCGGCCACCAGGCTGGCTTCGATGAGCATCGGCCAGGCCAGCTTTTCCAGGTGGAAGCCCTCCCCTTGGACGCTATTCAGGCCATCACGCCCGAGGATCACGATCATGGCGATCAGGCCGCCCCCCAGCAACAGGAGGCAAACCAGCAGCAGGCCGAACCACGCAAGGCCAAGCACCCGGACCGGGGGCTGGACAGAGCTCGGCCAGAGCCCATCTTTATCGGCGGGCCATCGGTAATTGGCGAAGGTGAAGGTGCTCTCGATCTCGTGGTGCACGATCATGTCCACAAACGAGTTTTGCCTTTGGCGGGGATCGTTGTTGAAACCGCGGCAGTGACGCATGATCAAGGTCCATTCTTCCTCCATTCCCTGCCATAATTCATGGAGATAGTTCTCCACCGTCTGGCGGCTGCCATCGACAGCATCGAAATCGATCAGCAGGGCGAGATAGGCATGCTCCAGTTGGTCAGGCTGTTCTGGATCGTTGATCTGAGGTTCCTGGAGAACCCGATCCCGGAGCAGGCTGAAGACGGTGTCACCCTGCTTGCGGCCGTTGTAGGCCACGTTGTTGATCACGCTCAGCCGAGCGAAATGGGTGCGCTGATTGCGGCTGAACGGCACAGGCCGGGCTGGGCTGTCTCCCGCCTCGATCTCCTTGGAGGAGCGGGGTTCATCCACCGTGCGGAGGCTCGAGAGCAACAGGCGTAAGCTGCTACAGGGTGATGTCGAGAGGCCGCTCCAGCTCCAGTCTGGAGTCGGGCCGCCATCGGTGCGCAGGGGGAGTAGCACCGTGAGGTGATAGAAACCGGCGTCGAAACTCGGCATCAAGACTTCGGTCGGGGAGCCCCGGAGGGGGAGGGGGGGGCTAATTCGGCCTCGGCGAGGAGGTGTGCCTCGAGGGCGGTGATCAAGTGCCGCCGTTGTTGACTGGTTTTCAGGGTTTCCAGGCTCGCGAGCGGAGCGTTGCCCAGGCTGGCCAGGCTGTTTTGCAGCACGCCCATGACTCGGCAGAAGACGACCTGGAATTTTTGGTCGCGGTCGTTATCCTGCAGGTTGGTGTCACACTTAAGGCGATCGAGTTCGCGTTCTAGCGATTGAAGGGCCTGGCGAACCAGGAGGGCATTGTTGATGTCGCGCGAGGAGGCCTGGGGAGTCGCATTGTAGTAGTAATTGTTGTCGATGTAATTGTGATCGATATAGGTCTTAAACGGTGTGCTCGGAACCGATTTGGGGTAGCCGATGCCTTGATACCAGAGAAGGTCAGTGCCGAAGCCGAGGCTGTCGGAGAAGTCGTCGAGATACTGATCCCAGGTGCCATTGAAGTTGCTGGCAAACAGCTGATAGCCAAGCTTCGTGCGTGTGCCGGCGGGGGTGCCAGGCCAGCGATCGGCCGGAAGGGGAGACCAGCGGGCAAAGTGGATAATGCCCAGGTTCACCAGGGTGCTGGCCTGGTCTGGGATGCAACGGAAGATACCGAACACGATCCGGTTGATCCAGGTGGCTGCCATCGGACTGATGACCGTCATCGCGTAGGACTTGCCGGCTAGGTTCGACATCGCTGCAACAGTGCGGCCTGGTGGGGTGCATCAGGCGTGTAGGTATCTCAAGTATAGACTATGTCTTGTCAGTCGTCTGCAATTTGTAGTGGTGTTCTGACCTGTGGCGTCTGCTCCTGCTGTTGGACTGGCCCAGGTGGATGACCACCGCCAGCCGCCGGGTCTGCGGCCATGGTCGCAACAGCTGCGGGATGGGGTCACCGCAGGGGCAGCCTCTGCAGGCGCCAGCCGTTGGCGATGGCCAGGGCCGCCAGATGGACATCGGTGCAGAGCCGGGCTGGCAGCTCAACGCCACGCAGCAGTTGGTGAAACACCTCCCAGGGAGTCCCGTTTCGTCGTAGAGCACCGCCTGCAGTTCGCTGCCGCCGCACTGATTCGGCCAGGGGAGATCGCGGCAACGGCCGAGCCGCTCAAGCAGCACCTCGTGCCGAGCCGCTTCTTCCTGGCCTGGTGCGGCGGAGCGGCAGCGATCGAGTTCGGTCGGTCGCCATCGGCGTCGGCATCCGCCAAGGCACAACTTGTGTTGGCCCTCCGCCAGCTCCAGGCCTGCCAGATCGGCCTAGTCGCGAGGCTTGATGGCCGGGGACTCCCGCCTGGGCTCCTCATGCAGCTCCGGTGGCCATCACCCCAGCGATTCAGCCTCCAGGAGTTGAACCCCCTCACTGGCACAGAAGCGTTGATCAAAACTCAACACTGGTGAGGCACCGGCGCGGGCGGCGCGAGCACCGATCAGCTGATCAGCCAGATCACCCTCCTGGCGGAAGTGCTTGGGGGCATCAATCACCCCGTCGATGGCGTCGACGACCACGCCGCGGGTGTGCACCAGCCGCTCGCCTAGCAGGCGCACGATCACGTTGGTATCACGCGTCCGCACGAACAGGGGCGGGGTTGGAATCAGCGGTGACGGCATCGGCGATGGCCTGGTCCATCTCAGCAAGGCTCAGGCTGCGGCTGACGCTGGGCCGATGGCGGAACAATCCTCCGGCTCGTATTTCGAGGGCACCAGCACCAGCCGACCCTGGCGGTCGATGCTCGCCTGGAGCCTGGCCCCTGGTGCCAGACCGAGGGCATCGCGCAGTGGCCTGTGGATGGTGAGCTGACCCTTTGAGGTGAGGGTGACGGTGCTCATGTCGGCATTGTAAGGCGGCTCGCCTTACTTCTCGGTATCCCTGGCGGAACCCGCAAGCGCAGATCCACGTTCTCGGTGGGTGGTGTGGCAGGGGGGGGAGGAATCAAAGAATCCCGATCGGAGTGCTGGCGGAAGGGTCATAGGCGTTGAGGAAGAGAACGGCGTCCTGATCGCTCTGGAAGCCGGCAACGCTGTTGTTGAGGGCCACAAAGGTGCCGTTGAAGCCGGTGACCTTGAAGGCGCGGGCGGTGTTGGCGGCCCAGGTGGCGGGGAGCACGGCGGCCAGTTGGGAGGGATCGAGTCCGGCGGCGGTGCCGCTGGAGCTGGTGAGGTTGGCTTTGTACGCCCGGCCACTGACCTGAAGCTTGTCGATGGCCTCGAAGTTGGTGATGGTGTCGTAGGTGGGAGTGGCGGCTGAGCTGAGCAGTGAGTTGCTCAGTTGGGGTAGTAAGTAGATATCGGCGGAAGCGGCGATTCCCGTGAGCGTGTCCTGGGCGGCTGTGCTGATGGGCGCCTCAAGAACGATCGAGCGCGGCGCCGAGATGGGTCCGCCGTTGCCCGCGCCATCGATCACCTGGGCCGTGAAGACAGTGGAGCCGTTCGTGGAGAGCGGTGTGGTGGGTGTAAAGCTCCAAGTGCTCTGTCCAGCCGCCACGACGCTCAGGGTGGCGTTACCGGCGAAGACGCCATTGCTGAAGATGCGCAGGGTTTCACCAGCCGCCAGCACCGCACCCGCTGTCGCCCCTCCGAAGGTGCCGGTGAGGGTGGGCGTGGTGTCGTTGGTCGTGGCGCCATCGGCCACGGAACCCTGGATGGTGCCGGCGTTGTCGGTGATGGCGGTGATGGCCGCCGTTTGCAGTGGTGCTGTGGTGTCGAGGATGAGGACGCGTTTGGCACTTGCGGGCCCCTGGTTGCCGGCGCTATCGAGCACGCGGGCGGTGATGGTGAAGGAGCCGTTGGCGGTGAGGGTGGGTGTGGCGCTCCAGCCGGTACCGCTGACATCGGCATCAACCAAGAAGGTGGTGCCCTGGTAGAGCTTCAGGGTCTCACCCGGCTCCAGCGCCGCGGAGAGGGTGCCCGAGAAAGTGGGCGTGGTGTCATTGCTGCGGCCGCCGGCCGCCACAAGGCCCTGAATCGGATCGGTGTTATCGCTCACGGAGGAGATGCTCACCGTCTTGGTGGGAGCGGCGGTGTCCAGCACGATCGAGCGCGGCGTCGAGATGGGTCCGGCGTTGCCCGCCCCATCGATCACCTGGGCCGTGAAGGCGTAGGCAGCGTTGGTGGTAAGCGCTGGGGCGTTGGTGTAGCTCCAGGTGGTTCCCCTCACGACCGCATTGCCGGCGATTGCGCCATTGCGATAGATCCTCAGCACCTCGGCGGTGGCGAGAGCCGCAGACAGGGTGCCGGTGAGGGTGGGCGTGGTGTCGTTGGTGATGCCGTCGTCGGCGATCAAACCGGTGATGGTGCCCGCGTTGTCGCTGATGGCGGTGATGGCCACCGTCTGGTGCGGAGCTGCTGTGTCGAGGATGAGGGCGCGGCTGGCACTGAGGGGCCCCTGGTTGCCAGCAGCATCAACGACGCGGGCGGTGATGGGGATGGTGCCGTCGGTGGGGAGGCTGGGTGTGGCGCTCCAGGTGAGAGCCGTGTTGTCGACGATGGCATCGACTAAACCAACAGTGCCGTTGTAGAGCCTGAGCGATTCACCCTCACCCAGAGGCGCGGAGAGGGTGCCTGTCAGGGTGGGCGTGCTGTCATTGGTGCGGCCGCCAGCAGCCACCAAAGCCTGAATCGGATCCGTGTTGTCGCTCACGGAGATGATGCTCACCGTCTGGGTGGAAGCGATGGTGTCAAGCACGATCGAGCGTGGATCCGAGAACGAATCAGCCACCCCTGCACTGGTGAAGATCGCCGCTTTGAAGCGATGCGCTCCTGAAGTCAGGGCTGTTGCCGGGGTGTAAGACCAGCTGGTGCCAATCACGGTGGCATTGCCTGCATCAACATCATTGCGATAGACCCTGACGGTGGAACCTGCGGCCAGCTCTGCGGCGATGGTGCCGGTGAGGGTGGGCGTGGTGTCGTTGGTGCTGCCCCCGTCAGTGATTGGACCGGTGATGGTGCCGATGTTGTCGCTGATGGCCGTGATCACCACAGAACCGTTCGAGATCACCGGAGCCGTGATGGTCGAGGTGATCAGGTATTGGCCCAGGCTGCCGTAGTCGCTGAAGCCGCTGGGTGGATTGGCAAGGGGACTGCCGACGCCAACTCCCTCAACGCTGAGGTAATAGTCGCCGGCGGCCAGCGACAGGTTGAAGTTGACATCGAGCCGGTCGAGGGGAGTGCTGGTGGCGATCAGAACGCCGCTGGCGTCAAAGAGTTGGGCGGAGATGGCGAGGTTGGGCCCCAGGCCATCGAGGTACTGGGTGGTGAACGTGCCATCGCCGTTGGAACTGAACACCCGGCAGGCATTGCGGATGCTTAGGGAAACGGAGGTCGTGGCGGTGCCGGTGTTGAAGCGAAACCAGTCGACATCGCTGTTGCGCTCGATGATCCCGAAGCAGCTGGGGGCCTCTCCACTCAGGGTGTAGGCGGTGGCGAGGCTGTTGCCGTAGTCGTCGTCCCGGTAGGTGAAGCCATTGCCGGAGACGTAGGCGTTGCTGACACTGCCGGTGATCAGGCCGAGATCGTCTTCTTGATTGTTTGCCCCGATGTAGTCCCCCTGGCTCCAGGTGGTGACGTTTTCGTCGGCCTTGATGAAGGGTGCGCCCATGATCGTGCCCCAGCTGGTGGCGCCGCTGCCGTGACCTTCGTAGTAGTTGGAATCGCTGCCGAAGCTGCCGCCGTCATGGCTGAGGCCGAGGCTATGGCCCACCTCGTGGCTGACGGTTTCCGCAGCTGCGTAGATGGAGGCGGCATCGGTGGCGTTGTAGCCGTTGAACACCAGACAAACGTCATCGGTGGCCCAGTTGAAGCTGCCGAGGAAGGCGCTGCCACCGCTGCCGGCGCCCGCATTGAGGATCGCTGCGTTGGTGAGCAGGTTGGTGTTGGTGGTCATGGCCACCCGGATGCCCCAGCGGCTGTCACCGGCGCCTGAGTTTTTTAGGTCTTCGCTGGTGGGTTCCTCGGTGGTGACGTCGATGTTGAACGGGGCGAAATCCTCGGCGACGCGGCGCCAGATGTCCTGAATCGCCTGGTGGGCCGCCGCGGAGAACGGCGAGCCATAGAAGGCCCCCACCTGAAGGGCAGCACCGTCCTCCCATTCGGAACTGGCCAGGCTGTACCCATCAAAATCGAGGTAGATCCGATGGTTGGCGGTCGGGTTGCTGTGCAGCTTGAAGGTGAGATCGGGGCCCAGTGCCGCTGCGGCCGGGCCTGCACTGGCACCGGCGCCGGTAACGTTCACGATCAACTGTGAGCAGGCCGGGCAACGACAGACGGTTGGTCGTGCTGTTGCGAGGCTGGTGTCGAGAAGCCCAGGCAGCGGGCTGGCGGCCGCCTTGACGCTGCCGTGGACGTTCGGCCGGTTGGCGAGGAAGGTCGAGAAGGCCTGCGAGCGGTCCAGCTCCCCCCACCAGGGGTTCAATTGCCGCAATGGCGGGATGGGGAGGGAGAGGGGCGCGGCCACGGTTTCCGTAACGGGGATGGGTCAGGACAGCTCATGGAGCCATCCAAGTGGACGGTTAACGCAACCCCCGGACAAACCTACACCAGATCTACATGATTCTGTCGCCACGCGCGTAGCCATGGCGCATAGGCTGCGGGACACTGGGTGGGCCCCTGCGCCCTCTTCCGACGCGCCATGAGCACCTTTTCCTTTGATGTGGTGAGCGACTTCGATCGCCAGGAGCTGGTGAACACCCTCGATCAGGTACGGCGCGACGTGGGCCAGCGCTACGACCTCAAGGATTCGGCCACCGAGATCGAGCTGGAGGAGGGCAGCCTCACCATCACCACCGCCAGCGACATGACCCTCGAGGCGGTGGTGGATGTGCTGCGCCAGAAGGCCACCAAGCGGGATCTTTCGCTCAAGATCTTCGATTTCCAGCCCGCCGAGGCGGTGGGGGGCAACAAGGTGAAGCAGCAGGTGTTGCTGCGCAAGGGCCTCAGCCAGGAGCTGGCCAAGCAGCTCTCCAAGACCGTGCGCGACGAGCTCAAAAAGGTGACTGTGGCGATTCAGGGCGACAGTCTGCGCATCACCGGCAAAAGCAAGGACGACCTCCAGCAGGCGATCCAGCTGCTCAAGGCCCAGGACGTGGAGTTGCCGCTGCAGTTCGAGAACTACCGCTGAGGTCGACTCAGGGTTCCGTACGCACGATTTCAGGCAAGCCGCTGAAGCACTGCACCGTGCGGAACAGCGATCAGGTCGTCCAGTGGTGGCCCCCCGAAGCGCCCTGAAGCCGGATGGCGGCAGGCGCGGCCCTGGTTTCCACCCAATCGCGACGCCGATCACCATCCCAAGGAAAACCAGGCTGTACATTGCCTGTATATCCTTGCTACACTGCTGGGATGCATGGGCTGTCGCCCAGGCTCTTGGAGGCAGGGATGCTGAGCACTTCTTGTTTAGGCCCGCCAACCTGCGCCAAAGCAGGCTGGGCCTCTGCTTCGCGCCTGGGTCGGTTATCGCGGGCCAAATCGGCCCTCAGTGCAGCAGTAGCGATCGGGATCGTCGGGCTGACGAGCGGCTGCCAAAGCCAGGGCCAAATCGCGGGTCAAGGTGCCACCATCTCGCCCAATCTGGACGTGACTGATGCATTTGCTTTGGCATTGCGAGCCAATCAAGATGCCCTTCCATCTCTATTGAATATTGATTCAGCTTCGGCTGATAACCCGCCGTCGATTAGCGAGGCCCAGCCCACGCCGGCTGCCCCCGGCCCCCTGCCGATCTTCGGTGCCGCGGCAGCCTTCGGTGCCAGCCGCCAGCTGAGGAGGCGCATCAAAGCCAGCGCAACAAAGCCAACAAAGGGGTAAGCGCTCCATCCAGGCCTGGCTGATTGCAGCGCTCGAAGCGGCCCGTGCTGGGGGTGGCGTCGATGTCCCTACGCGATGATCGGCTGGTCGTCGCCAGCAGCTCCCACGACCGCCATGGCGCCATCGGGCTCGGAGGGTGGCCGCGGGGGCTGGCGGTTCTGGATCGACCGGGGCGGCACCTTCACGGACCTGGTGGGCCGGGCGCCGGATGGCTCCCTGGTGGTGCGCAAGGTGCTGTCGGAGCGTGGTGATCCCGCCCTGGCCTCTGCCGCCGACCCCGCGGTGGCCGCCATCCGCGAGGTGCTTGGTCTTCCCTCGGGGCAGCCCCTCCCAGCAGGCCTGGTGGAGGAGGTGCGACTCGGCACCACCGTGGCCACCAATGCCCTGCTGGAGCGCCGCGTGGCTCCGGTGTTGCTGCTGGTGAACCGGGGCTTTGCCGATGTCGCCGCCCTTGGCGAACAGCACCGGCCCGACATCTTTGCCCTGCAGGTGGAGCGGCCGCCGTTGCTGCCCTACCGGGTGCTGGAGGTTCCCGGCCGCCTGGCCGCCGATGGTTCTGAGGTGGACCCCTTCCACCGCGATCCCGCGTTGGCGGACCAGTTGCGGCAGGCCCGGGCCGAAGGGCTGAACAGCTGCGCCGTGGCCCTGCTCCACGCCGTGGCCGATCCATCCCACGAGCTGGCGGTGGGGGCCTGGCTCGAGGAGCTGGGCTTCGCTCCGGTGCTGCTCTCCCACCGGGTGGGCGGCCTGACGCGGCTGCTGCCCCGTCTGCACACCACCCTGGTGGAGGCGGCCGTGCGGCCGGTTTTGCAGGCTTACCTCGCCCAGGTGCGGCGGGCCCTGGGTCCGGCCACCCGCCTGCGGGTGATGACCTCCGCTGGGGTGCTGCAGCACCCCGACCAGCTGCTCGCCAAGGACACGGTGCTCTCGGGGCCGGCCGGGGGCTTGGGGGGCGCCGTGGCGGTGGCCCGTGCCGCGGGCCTGGCGGAGGGGCCGATCCTCGGCTTCGACATGGGCGGAACGTCCACGGATGTGTTCCATCTCGAGGCGGGCGCCGGCATGGAGCTCAACCCCGAAACCGCCGTCGCCGGACTGCGCCTGCAGGCCCCCACCCTGCCGATCCACACCGTGGCAGCCGGCGGTGGATCGGTGGTGCGGTTGGAGGACGGCCGGTTGCTGGTGGGTCCGGAGTCGGCCGGGGCGGATCCGGGTCCGGCCTCCTATCGGCGAGGTGGTCCGCTCACCATCACCGACGCCAATCTGCTGCTGGGGCGTCTTCCTGAGGGGGCGTTGCCGCCGGTGTTCGGGCCCGGAGGCGACCAACCCCTCGATGCCGCCATCGTGCGGCACCACTTCGTGGCCTTGGCCGCTGAGCTTGCGGGTCAGCCGGATGGGGCGCTATCGCGTCTTACCCCAGAGGCGCTCGCCCAGGGTGCCCGCAGTATCGCCCTGGAGCGGATGGCCGACGCCATCCGGCGCATCTCGATCCAGCGCGGCCACGACATCCGCTCCGCGGTGCTGGTGAGCTACGGCGGGGCCGGGGGCCAGCACGCCTGTGCCCTTGCCGAGCGGCTCGGCGTGGCCCAGGTGCTGCTCCATCCCTTGGCCGGGGTGCTCTCGGCCTACGGCATCGGCCTTTCGCGCCAGGAGGCGCTGCGCAGTGCGGCGGTGCAGCAGCCCCTGGAATCCGAGCTGCTGGGGGAGCTGCGGAGCCGGCGTGATGCCCTGTTGGCGGAGGCGAGCCAGGCCCTGAGGCAGGCCGGTGATGGTCCTGGCGAGCGCTCCGCCGCACGGGTGAGCCTGGAGCTGCGGCCCGCGGGCGGGGAGCGGGGCCTGGAGGTGCCTTGGAGCGACGGGGCCAGCACCGGGGACCTCCGCTCCGCCTTCGAAACGCGCCACCGCCAGCGCTTTGGCTACGTGGTGGAGGGCGAGGCGCTGGTGGTGGAGCGGCTGCAGGTGTTGCTGCCGGCTGGCGGGGGGGGGCTCGACTTACCAGGCTTTGTGCGACGTCAATCGG
>Ga0310334_100074_pt1 | contig 31245 bp, 42 predicted proteins | sample LakMicMIDCLREDC7_FD_195548 | JGI IMG/M metagenome (GOLD analysis project Ga0310334, IMG submission 195548) | Enriched freshwater cyanobacterial communities from Lake Michigan, Michigan, United States - MI23.DCL.RED.C7 (v2) (version 2) | ecosystem: Environmental > Aquatic > Freshwater > Lake...
GCCTACATCGACGAGCAGGGCCGGCGCATCCTGGCCGACCTGAAGAGCCTGGGCAGCGAGAGCAGCAGCACCTACAGCACCGCCGCGCAGCTGGGCGGCTACATGGCCCTGGAAGCCACCTGGGGGAACCTGTACGACGCGGGACAGACGATCTGGTGCCGTCCTGGCTCCACGACCTTTTCGCCGCTCTACAGCGTCGCTGAGTGTCGGATGGCGTGGGCTGGCGCCTGGGCGACGTTCAAGGCTCGGGCTTCTGAGCCTGGTTTCATCTGATGAAGCCGCCAGCGGATCGGCATACCGAGCGGCTAAGGTCCAATCACGGGGCAGGTAGCCTTGTCCCGCCGGGTCGGTCCTCCCCGTAAGGCTGGACGCGGTGGCGCCTGTTGACACGGCAGGCACCTGAAACCGTATCGGAGGCCCGGTTTCATTTGGTGCAGGGGTTCCTTGGATTTCCAAGGGACCCCTTGCCGTTGACAAGCTGCGGATCGGTGTGGTTATGCTGCAGATGTCAGGCAGCGATGTCTGGCAGTTCCGTGATCAGTCCTAACCATGAACGCTTCAGGCCTCAGCGTCCGCACGTGGAATGACGCGCCCATCACCCGCCGCGACAGCGACGGCTACGCCGATGCAACGGCCATGTGCCGCGCCAACGGCAAAGAGTGGAGCAACTACCGCCAGAACGAACGCACGGCCGCCTACCTCCAGGCCCTGGCCGCATCCCTCGGCATCCCCGCCGATCAGCTGGTGATCACCACCACCACCGGCCCCAATCATCTCCGCGGCACCTGGGTGCACCCCAGGCTTGCCGTCGATCTGGCCCGCTGGCTATCCCCGCAGTTCGCGGTCTGGATGGATGGGTGGTTCCTCGAGCAGTTGGGGCAACCACAGCCCGCCCCGGCGCTCATGGGCGACGGCTGGCGCAGCATGGACAGCGATCAATGGCTCTCGCAGCCAAAGGCCCTCCTGGCGGCTCAGTTCCTGTTATGTGACGCCGAGGCAGGCGGCAGCCGTGCGATTGATCTCATCCGCCACCGGTGCGAGCGCCACGTTGAGGTCTTGACCCCTGGCGCCCCCGGGCATCGCATCCGCTCCCTGCTCGACCTGCCACCGTCCGGCCGTGCCGCCCTGCTCACGGTGCGCCGCCTGCGGGCCTCTGGTGGACTGGCAAGGACCACTGACGTGCGGCGCGAGCTGAGCAGCATCTTCTCCCCCGACACGATCGCCAACCGGCTCAGGAAGCTCCGCCAGGAGGGCTTCATCACCAAGCGCGGCACGGGCTGGCATCTGACCCAGATCGCCACCGACCTGGCTCAGCAGCTTGATCACGGCCACGGCATCGACGCCGCCGCCTAACTCAGGCTTGCAATTCGTAACGGCGGCCACCTCGGCCGCCATACCCAGCCGCTAAGGTCCCCGCAGGTTCAGAGTTCTGAGCCCCACCACACCACCCACACCCCCATGCAAACCCCACGCCTCAGTCCAGGCCAGCGCATCGGCGACATGGCGCTCTGGCTCGCCTTCACTGCCTTCTTTGCCGTGGTGATCTCCCATGGTTGAGCAGACTCAGACTCTCGAGGTTGATCAGCTGAGCACCGACGAAGTGCTCGACCACCTGGTGAACATCCGCCAGGCCATGGCTCGCCTGAAGGCCACCGACGACGCCCTGCTCGACCGGCTTGATCAGCTCGCCAAGGCAGGCCAGCGCATCGGCGACATCGCGCTCTGGCTCGCCTTCTGCGCATTCTTCGCCGTGGTGATCTCCCATGGTTGAGCTCACTCAGACTCTCGATCTCGATCAGTTGAGCACCGACGAAGTGCTTGATCGACTGGTGCTAGTGCGCAAGGCCTTGGCCGGCCTTAAGGCCTCTGACGAAGCATTGCTAGATCGGCTGACGCAGCTGGTCGATGCCGGCGAGCTCGACCCCGGCGGCTTCTCCCACAACGACCACAGCTTCACCTGGTCAGCCGGCCGGAAAGGCTGGACCTATCCCGCCGCCGTCCAGGAGCTGGAAGTCAAGACCAAAGCAGCCAAGAAGGCTGCCGAAGCCGATGGCAGCGCCACCGCCAAGACCGGCGAACCCTTCTGGACCATCAACCCCCCGAGGCAGCCATGAATACCATTGACACCCTCACCGATCGGCTGGTTTCCACGGCCACCATCGCGATCATGGAGGCCGATGAGATCGACGACGGCCCCGGCAGTTGGATTCGGCCCATGGCCTTGGCGGTCCAAGCCCATTCAGCGGCTGAGCTTGTCGCGCTTGAGCAGCTGGCAGGGCGGCCCTTGACGCTGCAGGACGCTGTGGCGTTCCTGCTGCAGGGGGTGGAGCTGTGAGCACCGCCATCGCCACCCTGGAGCGCACCAGGGCCAGCATCAACGACCTGATCGAGCAGGCCGCCGCCGAGGTGGAAGCCGATCGCCTGGAGCGGGAGCGGCAGAGCGCCCAGGCCATCGAGTACGCCAACAGCGCCGCCAACATCTCCGCCGCCTATCTCCAGGGCCGCGAAGACGAGCGGCGCCGCGTCCTGGCCCTGCTGGAGGCGCAACGCGAGGCACTGGGCCGCGGCGGCGTGAACGCGATCAGCCTGCATACCCTGAGCCGTTCGATCCTGGAGGCCGAATGAGCAGCCGGTATAGCGATGCCATGCGAAAGCACATGCAGCAGGGCATCCGCAGATGGGGCCATCCTTCGCAATACGACTTGCCAGTGGCCACCACCTTCACCGGCATCACCCCACCCCGCGCCGACCAGTTCCGCCCTGGTGATCTCTGGCGCGGGCCTGACGGCGCGCTCTACCTGGTGCGCGTCTTGCGCAACCTGCCGAACCACGCCTGCCTGAGGCCCGTGACGGGCGGGGCTCATGCCCTGCTGCGCCGGGATTCGGTGGTGGGTTTCACCAGGACACGGTGGGGTGGGGAAGGGTGAGCGATCTTGTCCGATCCCTGCTGGCCAGGCGGCCATACATCCAGGAGGGAACTTTGCTCGACTGCCTGGAGCTGGCCGATTGGCTGGGTATGCGCATTGCGGCGGGCATTGTGCCGGAGATCACCACCGCTGAGCTGATGACTCGCTGGCAATGCTCCCAACCCTGCGTCAGCCGGCGCATCTCGGCATTACGTCAGCACCAGTTGATCGACGTCACCGACCACCCAGGCCGCGGAGCCTACTGGGCCGTGTATCGCGTGGGGCCAGCAGTGTGACCAACCCCCAGAAGGCAAAGGGCGACCGCGCCGAGCTTGAAGCGTCCGCGATCCTCACCGACCTGCTGGGCGTGCCCGTGCGGCGCAAGCTGGGCGCTGGCCGCATCGATGACACCGGCGACCTTGACGGCGTGCCTGGCCATGTGGTGCAGGTGGCCAGCTGGGCCGATACAGCCGCAGCGGCCAGGGTGAAGCCGAAGGAAGCCGAGCAGCAGCGCATCAACGCCCAGGCCACCCACGCAGCCACCCTGGTGCGCTTCCGGGGCGGCACCTGGCGGGTCGTGCTGACCCTGGAGCAGTGGGCCCGCTATCTCACATGACAGCCCCCGTCGTCCACCGCTACTTGGTCACCGTGCGCATCGACGCCTGTCGCACTCGCGACCACTTGGTGAGCGCACCAACCCAGTGGTCAGCTGGGTGGCTATGGCGGCAGCTACATCCTGAGCAGACTGTGATATGCGTTCGCAGGGCTAAGGGGTATGGCGGGGATTCAGATCAGCATTGACGCCAGCGGCATCAACAAGGCCCAGGCATGGCTGGCGCAGATCCAGGGGCAGATGCCTTACGCCGCCAGCCGGGCGTTGAACGATGCAGCCAAGCAAGTGGCTGACGATCTGAACAAGTCCACCAATCGATACTTCGACAGGCCGACACGCTTCACTCAGAACGCCTACCGCGTCTCCAGTCGCAGCAACAAGGCGAACCTGGTGGCAGAGGTGCGGCCCAAGCCCATCCAGGAGCGCTACCTGCTCCCGTCTATTCGTGGTGGTGTCAGGCCGCAGCGTCCGTCCGAGCGCAGGTTGGGCGGGATCTCACCGGCCTGGAGACCTGGCCGTGATGCCAGGCTGAACGCCTCGGGCAACATGAGCAAGGCCGCTGTGGTCAAGGCGCTCAAGGGTGGCCCCGATCTATTCACGCTCAGGGACAAGCGGGGAAAGCTCAGGCCTGGGGTCTTCCAAAGGATGAAGAACAAGGGCGTTAAGTCCGTCCTGTCGTTCAACAAGCTGCCGAACATCCCCAGGCGTTGGCCCATCGAGCGCATCGCCCGCGACAGCCTCAATGCCAGCTGGACGCCGTTGATCAATCGCTACCTGGCCGAGGCGATCAAGACGGCAAGGTGACAGGGGGCACCCCCTAGTACAAAGGTACTGTAAACGCTCCCTAGCAGCGGGTAACTCGCGAGCCCGGCTTGTGGCGTGATACCAGTGCCGAGCAAGGTTGCCGCTCAGAGTTCCTAGCCTGATTGTGGACCGGCGAGGTGAGACTCCCGGCCCGTGACCAACCTGCGGAATCAGGCCGATGGAACTACGTTACGCATTTGATGGCGATCGCTTTCGCCTTGGAACGCTTTGCAAGCACGGCCATGCATGGCCAGGCACAGAGCAAAGCCTGAGAAGGATTCACGCCACGGCATCCAGCTGCATGGGATGCACTGGCCGAAAAGGTTCGAGCTGGCTGTTGTCTTTCCTGGACTATGAGGCAATGGGCTGGCCGCCAGGACGCACCCTCGGGAAGCTCTGTTTGGCTGACCACAAATGGAATGGCCTGAACGCATCAATCAGGGACAAACAGGGAAAATGCCCCAGCTGCGAAAGCATCAGAAAAGTCCAGGCGCAAAGGGTGAAAGCACTAGATCCCGAGTACCGCGCCCGTCGATCGGCTGCCGCCATGGCGCGCACCGCCAGGCGCATGGCTGAAGACCCAGAAGGCGAGCTGCGCAGGAGAAGGGATCTGCAGCGCAGAAGAGTTGAAAGCGGAAAGGTGCGCCAGTACAGGGCAGCGACCAGACAGCGATTTCTTGACCAAGGCCTGACGACCCGCGGCACCAAGCCAGTTAACGGGCCAGAGCAAGCGCTCCTGCGCGCCATCCGCCGCGCCGGCCGATCCCCCAGCGTTGCCCGCCTGGTGATGAATGAGCAACGCCGATACTGGCGGAGCAACCCAGAGGCAAAGGCGGAGCATGACCGCCAATGGGCCCAGGCCAGTTGGTGGCTGGAATACCAGATCAAGCCCGACCTGCGGCTTTACCACCGGGAAAAGTCCAAGCGCCGCAAGGCTCAGAACCGGGGCCAGACCCCCGTGCAGATCCCGGTGGCTGCACTCCGCCAGCGGTTCAATGAGTTCGGCAACTGCTGCGCCTACTGCGGCGACAGCGGCGACATGCAGATTGAGCACGTGGAGCCGATCAGTAAAGGCGGCGCGCATGACATCGGGAACATCGTGCCGGCCTGCTGGCCGTGCAACGCCAGCAAGCGACTCAACGACATGGAGACCTGGTATGGCTCCCAGCCGTTCTTCAGCGAGCTTCGCCTCCGCCGGATCCGCCGGGTGATCCGCCAGCCCGAGGGCCAGCAGCTGGCCCTTGCGCTGGCCTAACAGGCTCAGGCTCCCAACTTGCAACCGATTGCAACCGCTCTCTAGGCTGGTTGCAATGCCGAACCAGCTCAACAGCACCAAGGGCGCCGAGCTGATCGAGGCCCAGACCGGGCGCCGCTGCACCCGGCAGAACCTGGACAAGCTCTGCGACCGCGGCGCGCTCAGGGGAAGCCCGTGCATCCTGCAGGCCAAGCCGCTGCGGGTGGATGGCGATCTGCTGGTGAGCGAGTACCTGGCCCGGGTGGCACCGCACCAGGCCGAAGCGCATCAGCCAGCGGCAAAGCGTGAGCGGCCGGCGCCAGTGGATGCCACCCCGGGGCCACCCCGGGGCCACCCCGCCCAGCTCCCCATTGATGCGCCGGAGGATCTCCCTGATTACACGATCAGCCGCGCCCGCAGCGAATACGAAAAGGCCAACCTGCTGGAGCTGCAGCGCAAGACGCAGGAAGGCCTGTTGCTCCGCCGCGAGGATGTCGAACTGGCCTGGGGCCAGGCGGTGAACATCACCCGCACCCGCCTGCTCGGCGTGCCCAGCACCGCCAAGCAGCGCATCCCCCACCTGGAGATCGAGGAGGTGGAGCTGCTGACCACGCTGATCCGCGAGGCCCTGGATGAGCTGGCGGCCGGGGAGGTGAAGGCGTGATCACCGCCGACCCTGCGGAGCTCACCCGGCAGATCCTGGCTGGCTTCAAGCCGCCGCCGCGGCTGCGGCTGAGTGAGTACGCCGATGAGTTCGCGGTGATGACCGGCAACGCAGCCGAGAAAGGCAAGTGGAACACGCTGCCGTACCAGCGCGAGATCCTCGACGCCTTCACCGACCCGGCCGTGGAGACGGTGGCGATAATGAAGAGCGCCCGGGTGGGCTGGACGAAGATGCTCGGGGTGGTGGTGCAGTACTACAGCCACCAAGATCCCTGCCCGGTGATGATCGTGCAGCCGGTGAAGGAAGACGCAGAAGGGTATTCCAAAGAAGAGATCAAGCCGCTGTTTGAAGACACGCCGGTGCTGCGCGGCCTGATCTCAGAGAGTAAGTCTCGCGGCACCGCCAGCAACACGATCCTGCTGAAGCAGCTGGCCAACGGCGGCCTGATCGACATTGTGAACGCAGCCAGCGGCCGGAGCTTCCGCCGGAAGTCTCGGAAGGTGGTGCTGTTCGATGAGGTGGACGCTTACCCCAAGCTCGACGAGGGCGACCCGATCAAACTGGGCCGCAACCGGGCGGATTACTACTGGGACCGCAAGATCGGCCAAGGCGGCACCCCCATCTTCGCCGGTGGCAAGACAGAAGAGGCCTTCCTTCGCGGTGATCAGCGGCGGTTCTATGTGCCCTGCCCGTTCTGCCAGGCCATGCAGGTGCTGCGCTGGGAGCAGATGATCCGCGAGGGCGAGCACGCCGGCCACTACGGCTGCGAGAACTGCGCCGAGCCGATCCCCCACAGCAAGAAGCGCTGGATGGTGGAGCGTGGCGAGTGGCGCCCCACGACGGTGAGCCAGCAGCCGGGCCTGGTGAGCTTTCACATCTGGGCCGCCTACAGCTACAGCCCGGCAGCGGACTGGACCGTGCTGGTGCGTGAGCACGCCGAGGCCCTAGACGCCATGCGCAAGGGCGACCCCGACGCGATGCAGACGTTTCACAACACGGTCCTAGGCGAGCCGTGGGAAGACTCCATCAGCGGCAAGCTCACCGGCGATGGCCTGGCCCAGCGGCGCAAGAACGAAGCAGCCGGCAACGGCTACCCCGAGGGCACGGTGCCCGATGGCGTGCTGCTGCTCACCGCTGGCGTGGATGTCCAGGGCGGCGGCGGCACCACCGGCGAGCGGCTGGTGCTGACCGTCTGGGGCTGGGGCCGCGGCGAAGAAGGCTGGCACCTGGGCCATTGGGAGATCGATGGCGACCCGCAGCAGCCGGAGACGCTGGCCCAGCTCGACCAGATCGCCAAGACGCGATGGCGCAAGGCCGATGGCACGGAGCTCCGGCTGACCATGGGCGGCATTGATGACGGCGGGTATGCCACCCATGAGGTGCGCGACTGGTGCCGCAGCCGCACCGCCAGCTGGGTGCCGATGAAAGGCGCACATCAAAAAGGCAAACCGCTGATCGGCCGCGGCGTGCCGGTGGATGTGAATAGGAAAAACCAGGGCATCACCAAGCGCGGCGTGCTGCTGTTCAACGTCGGCTACGACGCCAGCGTTAACCACCTCCAGGGCCGCCTGCGCAATGAACAACCGGGCCCCGGTTACCTGCATTTCGGCATGGCCAGCACCGATCAGTTCCTGGCTGAGCTGTTCCCCTGGAAGCGGATGCCAAAGCGCGACAAGGGCCAGACCACCTACAGCTGGGTGCTACCTGCTGGCTCCCGCGACGAAGCCGGCGACTGCACCCGGATGGCCTATGCCGCCCTGCAGCTAGTGGCCCGCCGGTACAACCGCGCGACGATGTGGGATCAGCTGGAGGCGCAGCTTGCCAAGCCAGCCGCGACCCCCCAACGCCAGGCCAGGGCAACACCGGCGCAGCCATCATTCCTGACAAACTGGTGAGATCAGGCTCCCTAGCCTGATGCCATGACGATCCCTGCGACGATCCGCGCCGGTGACACGGTGGCCTGGCGCGACGACGCCACCACCGACAGCCTGGGCAATGCCGTCACCAGCGCGGCCTGGTCGCTGTCCTTCTTCCTGCGTTCGGCTACTGCTGGTGCCACCGGCGGCCTGACCGTAGCCAGCACCAGCTATGGCAGCGGCTGGGAGACGACGATCAGCGCCACCAGCTCCGCCACCCTGGCGGCCGGCGCCTGGTACTGGCAGGCCCGGGCCACCAATGGCGCCAACGCGATCACCACCGGCACCGGATCGCTCACGATCCTGGCGGCCCTGAATTACAGCGGCACCCCTGCCGCCTTTGATGGCCGCAGCCAAGCGCGGCAAGACCTCGACGCGGTGCAGGCCGCCATCCGCAGCCTGATCAGCGGTGGCGCGGTGAAGCGCTACACGATTGGCAGTCGCCAGCTGGAGCGGTTCAGCCTGGCCGAGCTGATCGAGCTTGAGAACCGCCTCAAGGCCCAGGTGGCGCGGGAAGAAGCGGCGGAGCGGATGGCCAACGGCCTGGGCGACCCCCGCAATCTGTTCGTGAGGTTCGGCTGATGGCATTCGGTCTTGGCTTCTCAATCCGTGAACGGCTGGGCCTGCGCAAGAGCGAGCCGCCCAAGCCGCAGCGCCGCGCCTATGCCGGTGCCAACATTTCACGGCTCACGGCTGACTGGGTGAGCGGCGGCAGCAGCGCCGACAGCGAGATCAAGGGATCAATCAGCAGGCTGCGCAACCGGGCCCGCCAGCTGGTGCGGGACAACGACTACGCCAAGCGGGCGAAGTCGCTGGTCACGAACAACGTGGTCGGCACCGGCATCCGGCTGCAGATGCAGGTGCGGATGCAGCGCGGCGGCGGTCGACTGGATCAGGTGGTTAACGATCAAATTGAAGCGGCCTGGGAGAAGTGGACCCGCAAGGCCACCTGTGATGTTGCCGGCCGCCTGAACCTGCACCAGATCGAGCGCATGGCGATGGGCGCCATGGTCGAAAGCGGCGAGATCTTGATCAGGCTGGTGCCGCAAGCCTTCGGTGGCGGCCGGGTGCCGCTGGCGCTGCAGGTGTTCGAGTCTGATCAGCTTGACGAGAACTACACCGGCGGCAGCACGGTGCCGGGGAACGAGTGGCGCATGGGTGTGGAAGTGGACCAGTGGGGGCGGCCTGTTCGGTATGCCTTCCTGGCCAAGCATCCCGGCGACACGGCCCTCGGCGGCAGCAACCCAAGCGCGCGCCATCTGCTGGTGCCAGCCAGCGAGGTGATCCATCTTTACCTGCAGGAAAGGCCAGCGCAGACCCGGGGCGTGTCGTGGTTTGCCGCTGGCATTCAGCGACTCCACCACCTAGCTGGCTATGAGCAAGCGGCCCTGGTGCGGGCCCGGGCAGCGTCGGCGTTGATGGGATTCATCACCAGCCCAGAAGGCGCTGGCGACACCTACGGAGAAGAGGTGATTGACGGCGAGCACGTCACCACCTTCGAGCCGGGCATGTTCAAGACGCTGTTCCCCGGGCAGTCCGTCGAGGTGCCGCAGATCAACGCGCCAGACGGGCAGCTAGAGCCGTTTGTGCGGGGGATGCTGCGGGCGTTTGCCAGCGGCATCGGCGTGAACTATGCCGCGCTGTCGGGCGATTACTCGATGTCGAACTATTCAAGCTCCCGCCTGGCGCAGATTGAAGACCGCGACTGTTGGAAGGTGCTGCAGCAGTACCTGATCGACGAGCTGCTGACCCCGGTGTTCGAGCGCTGGATCGAGGCCGCGGTGCTGAGCGGTGCGCTGAACCTGCCGACCTACGACCTGGCGCCCGATCGCTTCTGTGCCTGCCGGTGGATGGCCCGCGGCTGGAGCTACATCGACCCGCTCAAAGATGCCCAAGCCGACAATCTGGCCATCCGCTCAGGCACCAAGACCCAGGCCCAGGTGGTGGCCGAGCAGGGCGGCGACCTTGAGGAGTTACTGATCGCCCGCAAGGCCGAGGTGGACCGGGCCCAGGAGCTCGACCTGCAGTTCGACTCCAACCCCGCCGACGACATGCAGGGTGGCTCCACCGAGTTCGCCGAAGGTGAGGAAACCGGAGTTCCTAGCCTGAACCAAGACGGGGAGAGTGATGGACCTGATGCGTGACCTGGAGGGCCAGACCCATCGCCGCGCGGCGTCGCTGGATGGTGCGGCCATCAGCAGCGAAGACCGCACGATGGAATTCTCCTTCTCCAGCGAATACCCAGTGCAGCGCTACTGGGGTAGCGAAGTGTTGAGCCATGAGCGCGGCGCTGTTGACCTGGGCCGCCTATCGGATGGTGCCCCGGTCCTGTTCAACCATGACACAAACCGCCCGATTGGCGTGGTGGAGCGGGCCTGGATTGATGGCGAGAAAAAACGCGGCATGGTGTCGGTCAAGTTCAGCCGTAATGCGTTCGCGCAGGAGGTGATGACCGACGTGGCCGATGGCGTTCTGCGGAATGTCTCGGTCGGCTACTCCATCAATCAGATGGAGGAGCGCGGCGACAACTTCGTCGCTACTTCGTGGCAGCCGTACGAGGTAAGCATTACCCCGTGCCCAGCTGACCCAACCATCGGCATCGGGCGAAAGCTCGACACCGATGGCGCGGCCCCAGCCGCAACCCCGACCCCTCTACCTTCCCCTACTCCCATGGAAGACAACCTCAACATCGAGGCTGTGCGGGCGGAAGCGGCTGCACAAGCCGCCAACGCCGAGCGCACCCGCATCGCCAGCATCAATGCCCTGACCGAGCGCCACGGCCTCAAGGATCTGGGCACCACCCTGATCGAAAACGGCCGCAGCATCGACGAAGCCCGCGCCGCGGTGCTCGACAAGATCAGCGCCAAGCCTGTCGAAACCGTCAAGCCGGTCGAGATGGACCAGCGCGACGCCACCCGCTTCAACATCACCGCCGGCATCCGTGCTGCTCTGTCTGGTGATTGGAGCTCCTATGAAGCCGGCCTGGTGCGCGAAATGAGCGCCGAGGTGCAGAAGTCGATGGGCCGCAGCCCCTCGGCTGAGCGGGCTTTCTTCATTCCCTTCTCTGCTCTCACCCGGGCCACTTACGTCACCAGCGGCGCCACCACCGGCGGCAACCTGGTGCAAACCGATCTGCTGGATCAGGACTTCATCGAGTTCCTGCGCAACCGTTCGGTGATGCTCGCCGCTGGTGTACGCACCATGCCCGGCCTGCAAGGCAATGTGGCGATTCCCCGTCGCTCTGGCGTGGCTTCCACCTACTACCTGAGCAGCCAGACCACCGCCATCACCCAGTCGGAGTCCACCTTTGACCAGGTGACGCTCTCGCCGAAGAACCTGGCCGCGCTGTCCAAGTACAGCCGCCAGACCCTGCTGCAGTCCACGCCCGGCATTGAGCAGCTGGTGCGCACCGACCTGATCGACGGCATCAACGTCGCGATGGATCTGGGCATCCTCAACGGCTCCGGCGCATCCGGCCAGCCCACGGGGATCATGGGCACCAGCGGTATCGGTTCGGTGGCGATCGGCACCAACGGCGGCGCCATCACCATGAACGCCCTGGTTGATCTGGAAACCGAGCTCAGCGTCGACAACGTCGTTGTCGATCGCAACACGGTTAGCTACATCACCAACGCCAAGGTGATGGGCAATTTGAAGAAGCTCCGCGCTGGTGGCTCCACCACCACCGACGGCCCCTTCCTGGTGAACGACAACCTGGTGGCCATCGGCCGCGGCGGCACTCCTTCGGTGGTGAATGGTTATCCCATCTACGTCACCAACCAAGTGCCCAGCAACCTCACCAAGGGCACCAGCTCCGGTGTCTGCTCGGCGGTGGTGATCGGCGATTACAGCCAGGCCATGGTGGGCCTGTGGGGCAATGGCCTCGAGATCACCGTGGGCGAGGACAGCGACGACTTCTCCAAAGCGCTCACCAGCGTCCGGGGCATCGTGACCTACGACGTGGCGGTGCGCGATCCCAAGGCCTTCGCGGCCGTGCTCGACGTGACCACCAGCTGATAAGGGCTCAGACTCCCAGTCCTGACCGGGGCGGCGTCTGCCGCCCCTTTCCCACATGAAGATCTTCCTTCTGCGCAACACCATCGCCAGCGGCCAGGCCCTGGAGGCCGGCACCGTTCAGGACGTGTCCGACGACGACGCGGCGATCTTGGTGCGCCTGGGCCGCGCCACCACCGAGCTGCCTGAAGCCAAGCCGACTCGCAAGGCGAAGGAGCCCACCTGATGGCTTTCACCGAGTCGCTTGATCCGTTCCTCGCCGACTTTGGTGTGCCGGTGACGGCTGGCGCGGTGAGCGGCCTGGGGATGCTTGACCAAAACTCCGAGATGATCCTCGGCGGCGAGATCACCGTGATCGATCTGCTGCTGACCGTGCCCACGGCCACCTTCGGCAGCCTGAGCTATGGCGACCTGGTGACGGTTGACGGCACCAGCTACAAGTGCGAAACCCAGCCGCAGCGCTTTGACGACGGCAGCTTCTGCCGGGTGCCGCTGGTGAAGGTGGATCCAGATCCCGCAATTGATTACATCCTGGACGGTGGCGCCGCGCTTGCTTCCGGCACTCTTTACGACGGTGGCGGCGCATGAGCCAAACAATCCCGGCCCGCATTGTTATACGCCGCGACACTGCGGCGAACTGGGCAACGGTTAATCCCGTCCTGCTCAATGGCGAATGGGGCTTCGAGACTGACGCCAGGAAGCTGAAGATCGGCGATGGTGCCAGCGCCTGGAACGCGCTGAGCTACTTCTCCACCGGCAGCGGCAGCGGCGGCGGCAACACCATCCTGAGCGGCAGCGGCGCCCCTAGCGGCGCCCTGGGCGTCAACGGTGACATCTATCTGGACACGGCAGCCACGCGCCTGTATGGCCCCAAGACGGCCGGCGCGTGGGGCTCTGGCGTTGCACTGATCGGCGCGCCAGGCGCCAACGGAACCAACGGGACCAACGGCACGGCAGCCACTGTCAGCGTTGGCAGTGTCACCACAGGCGCCGCTGGGTCGTCGGCGACGGTGACGAACACCGGCACCACCAGCGCCGCCGTGCTGGCGTTCACCATCCCTCGCGGCGACGCTGGGACCAACGGGACGAACGGAACCAACGGGACGAACGGCACAGCCGCCACCATCGCCGTTGGCACCGTCACGACTGGCGCCGCGGGCACGTCGGCCAGCGTCACCAACAGCGGCACCAGCAGCGCAGCCGTTTTCGACTTCACGATCCCCCGCGGTGACACCGGCGCCGGTGGCGGTGGCAGCGGTACGGTCACCAGCGTTGGCCTGAGCCTGCCTGGCCTGTTCTCTGTCAGCGGCTCCCCGGTCACCAGCGCCGGCACGCTCACCGCCACCCTGGCCACGCAGAGCGCCAACCTTGTCTGGGCTGGCCCGACCACGGGCGTGGCCGCAGCGCCATCGTTCCGCTCGCTGGTGGTGGCGGACCTGCCGGCCATTACCGGCTACACCAGCGGCGCTGGAACTGTCGCGGCCACTGACACGATCGTGACGGCGATCGGGAAATTGAACGGCAACGACGCTGCAAAGGCCACCGCTGGCGCCATCACAGGCTCGGGCCTGACCATGGCGACGGCCCGCATTGTGGGTCGCACCACGGCCGCCACTGGAGCGCCGGAGGAGATCACCGTCGGCGGCGGCCTGAGCCTCAGCGCTGGGGCCCTGGCCCTGGCGAGCACGGCAGTAACGGCTGGCTCATACACCTACGGCTCGTTCACCGTTGATTCGGCAGGTCGGCTCACCGCTGCCAGCAATGGCACGGCGCCAATCTCCGCCGTGCTGACCGGGTACACCAGCGGCGCCGGGACCATCGCCGCAACTGACTCGATCCTGACGGCAATTCAGAAGCTCAACGGCAACAACGCTGCAAAGGCCACCGCTGGCGCCATCGGCAGCAGCGGCCTGACCATGGCAACCGCCAGGCTGCTGGGCCGCACCACAGCGGCCACGGGCGCGGTTGAGGAAATCACGATCGGGGCCAACCTGACACTGACTGGTGGCGTGCTGGCGGCAACTGGCGGTGGAGGAGGCGGATCTCCAGGCGGCAACACCACTCAGGTTCAGTATAACAATGCAGGCGCATTTGCGGGCGCTGCAAATGTTGAGATTATCTCCGACAATCTTCAGCTAACCGCACCCGGCAGCACCCCAGCAGCGGCCGAACCGTCAAGCGTTGTTGTATATCCAGCGAGCCTGGCTGACAGGTTCATGCTGGCCATGCGTGGTCCGACTGGTGCCGCCACGTTGTTGCAGCCAAGCATCTTTAGCAACAACATTATGATGTTCAGCCCCCAGAGTGGCACGACTGGGACGGGCTCCAGCAACTTCCAAACGGCATGGACTTCCAACGGAACGGTATCCCACCCTGCACCAGCAGCCACCGACGTAGCCAGCTCTGGCAGGCGCACTAATTATGCAAATGTGGTCACAACCCAAAACCAGCAACTAGGCCCACGATTCAGCACCGACTCTGAAAGGTGCTTCTTTAGGGGTAACGTGGCAGGCACTGGAGGATTCTTCTTCTTTTCTCGCTTCCGCCTTATCTGCCCCGCTGCAACCGTACGGCTATTCTCGGGGATGCAGGGCGCCGCAGCTACTGGCGCCATTGCCACCCAAGACAGATCAATTTTTACTTACTGCGGCCTGCAGCACAATACTAATGACCCGGCGACAGGGTCTGGTGCGCTGAGCTTTGCAACCTGTGATAATACGGCAAGAACCGAATTGCCAATAAACCTCACAGCAAACTTGGTGACCAACTCACCGCTGCTGGAGTTCAGCATGTACTGCGCCCCAAATGGCGGCACAATTTTTTTCAGGCTGGACGACGTAAGCAACGGAGTAACCTACGCAAACTCTGCAACGACCAATCTTCCAGGTGCAACGGTGATGATGTCTCCGCAGTGTCAAGCAAGTAATGGCACTGTAAACGTCACGGCCGGAACCGTTGCGATGGCCGTCTACAAAATATATGTCGAGAGTGTCTATTGATGGAACCAAACTACGCTGGTTTCTGGGCAGCTTTCAAGGGCACCGCCGCCTGGCATGGGTTGATGTCGATTGCCCGATACAGCGATGCCGTCGAGCTGCGCACCGTTCGGCTCCGAGTGGAGATGCTCGATGCCATCAACGGCAACCCCAACCAGACCGACATTCAGGAATCGATCTGGAGACTGATGGAGTTAGCGGGCAGCAACGCACAGGAAACGCAGCTACAGGAGCTGGTGGGTCTTCTCGCCTTGTACAACCTCACCCCCACCTACTCCCTGCAGCCGTCGGCAGAATGACCGCATCGCCCCTATCAGCTATGCCTCCAGAAGATGTATCGCATCGGGACATCTATGTTCGGCTCGCTGAGCTGGGCGCCAAGATCGACAACATCCTTTCAATCATGGCCGAGCGCAAGGAAGACGTAGCCAGGATCACCAAGGACCTTGATGCGCTGTTTAGCCGCCAGCGCGCCCTGGAATCCCGGCTCGCCCAGATCGCCGGGATCGGCCTGGTGCTGGCGGTGGGGATCCCGGCGCTCGCCACCATGTTTCAGCTCAGGCTTACCGTTCCGGTCGAGCACCAGCAGGTGAAGCCATGAACTGGCCCGTCGTGGTGCTGCTGGCCGGTTACATCGGCATCTGCGAATACCGGGCTCCATCGCCGCATCAGGCCTGCGATGCTCGCTGGAACGTCGCTCTCGGCGTGCTGGTGCCATCGCCTATCCAGGGCGCCATCCCAGCCGCTGGGCGCCTGCTGGGCCTGGGCCGCCGCCGCCGGCCTGACACCGATGTGGAGCCCAGGCCATGACCCTGAGCAAAGCTGAGCGGATCCTAGCGGCGATCGTCACGGCGATTACCCCCACCACCGGCATCAGCTCGAGGGTGTTCAGGGACCGCTGGGAGGCGGTGGCCAGATCAGAGATGCCCTGCATCGTGGTGGAGCCGCTGGACGAAAGCGACGAGGTGCCGACCACCGGACCGATCAACACCGACCTGACGGTGAGTATTGACATCCTGATCAGCGGTTCGCCGCTGAGCACCCTGGCTGACCCGATCCGGGTGGACATGCACAGCCGCCTGATGGCCGCCACCTTCACCGGGCTCCAGGTGATCCACTGCTACCCCCAGAGTCGGGAATGGAAGGCCGAGCCGGGCGAGATCGGCATTCTGAGCTCTTCCTATTCTGTGAGGTATCGGACCCTTCTTTCCGATCTGACGGCATGACCGCTGATCTCCCCCCTTGGCCCACCACCGCTGGCAGCTTCCTGCTGGTTGATGGCGAATGGGTCAACCAATCCCCCGCTGAATCCCCCGAGGTAACGACCGATGGCATCGAACAAGCGGCAGATCCTGATGGTCAAGACGGAGGCCACCTACGGGGTCAGCCCTAGCGCAGCCGGCACCGATGCCCTGCTGGTGCTCGATGCCGAACTGACCCCGCTGGATGGCGAGCTGCTGGAGCGCGAGCTAATCGACTCCACGTTTGGCCGGGTGCGTTCGCGCGTGATTGCCCAGCGGAAGATGGGCCTGAAGTTCGGCATCGAGGCGGCGGGCTCTGGTGCCGCCGGAACCGCGCCAAAGTTCGACCCGCTGATGCGCGCCTGTGGCTTCAATGCCGCGTCCGTGCCTTCCACGTCGGTCACCTACACCCCAATCAGCACGACGCCGGAAAGCTGCGAGCTGCACCACAACTGGGACGGCAACAAGCACCAGGGCCTGGGGGCCCGAGGTACGTTCGACATCTCCTTCCAGGCTGGCCAGTTCCCCCGGTTCGACTACACCATGACCGGGATCTACGTCCCTCCTACGGACGTGGCCTTCCCTACGCCGACCTACACCAACCAGGCGGCCCCGGTGGCCTTTGATGCTGGCAACACCCCGACGGTCACGGTGGCTGGCCTGTCGGCCTGCGTGTCTGAGTTCAGCTGCTCGATTGGCAACCAAGTGGAGTTCTTCGACCATGCCGGTTGCACCAAGCAGGTGCGTATCACGGATCGAATGGTGGAGGGCTCCATCACCATCGAGCGGCCCGACGCTCTGAGCACGAAAGATTTTTACGCGCTCGCCATCGCTGGCACCACCAGCGCGATCACCTTCACGCACGGCACTGTCGCCGGTAACCGGGTTGGCATCAGCATCCCGCTTGCCAACTTCGGCCCGCCGGTCCCGGCTGACCTGCGCGGCGTGGCTGGCCTGCAGATCCCATTCGTGGCCCTGCACTCCGCCGGTGCGAGCGACGAAATCTCGATCGCTTTTACCTGAACCAAGCGGCTCGGGCTTCTCACTCCGAACACCTCACCACATGGGCTTCAAGCTCTCCACCGCCACCAGTTACCCCTGGCCCGTCGCCGGCGAACTGGCAGGCACCCGCTACAGCTTTAGCGCTCAGTTCGCCTTCCTGGATCAGGAGCGGATCGATTACCTGCTGGTGGCGTCAGCCAAGCGGGCGGCACTTCTCAAGCGCGGCGAAGACGATGCCAGCCTGGAGGGTGTGACGGCCCGTGCCATCGCCGCCGAGGTACTGGTGGGTTGGTCCGGTGTGACCGATGACGACGGCGAGCCGATCGACTTCACCGCAGCGGCTGCAGACAAGTTCCTGAGGATCCAAGGCGTGGCCGCCGCCATCGTGGAAGCCTGGGGCGAAAGCCTGGAGGGTGGCAAGCGGGGAAACTCCAAGGCGCCGCGCGGCATTGGCTGAGCGGCGCTGGGAGCACCGATGACCTGCAGGAATCGGCAGCAGCGTGGGGCCTCGAGCTGCCGCCGGAGCTGACCGAGCCGGAGTACTTCGATGTTTGGCCAGAGAACTGGCCGGCGGTTTGCCTGTTCATTCGCTGTCAGACCCAATGGCGGATCAGCATGAACGGCCGGGCCGGATTGGACTATGGTGCCCTGATCGCCATGGGTAGCCTGTTTTCAGTAGAGAACCTGAGCCAGGTCGTGGAAGACGTGCAGGTGATCGAAGCCGAGATCCTGATTCAGGGGGCGAAGCGCTGATGGCCGCCAATATGGACGCGCTGCTGAGAATCGCCACTCGCGTCACGGGCACCGAGCAGGTGACCGCGCTGCAGGGCAAGTTCAAGCAGGTCGAAGGCGCAGCAAACAGGCTGACCAGCAGGATGGGGCTGCTCGGTGGTGCGCTGGGCGCATTGGCGCCGGTTGCCACCGTGGGCGGCCTAGCGGCATTGGTGGGAAAGACCATCGAAGCCGGCGACAAGTTCAACGATCTCAGCCAGCGGACGGGCGTGAGCGTTGAATCGCTGGCGAAGTTCAACAAGGCAGCAGCCACCAGCGGGACCGACATTGACGCCGTGGCCAAGAGCCTTGGCAGGCTCAGTAAGGGCCTGTACGAAACCGCGACCACCGGCAAGGGCGCCACGGCCGCTGCGCTTAATACTCTTGGCATCAGCGCCAAGGACGCCGCCGGCAACCTAAAGAGTGCCGATCAGGTAACGCTGGAGATCGCCAACAAGTTCAAGGCTATGCCTGATGGCGTGGAGAAGACAGCGCTGGCAGTGCAGCTATTTGGCAAGGCTGGCGCCGAGATGATCCCGATGCTGAACGAAGGCGGCAAGGCTATCGAATCGCTCAGCGTGAAGATGACCACCGCCTTTGCGCAGAAGGCCGACGAATACAACGACAAGCTGGCCACGCTCGGCGGCAAGGTCGGCGGCTTGGCGGCTGGTATCACCGTGGCCCTGCTGCCGGCGCTCGACGCCGTGGCCACCGTGCTCACCCTGGTGGTGGATGGCTTCACCAAGCTGCCTGGGCCGATTCAGGCCATCGTTGGTGGCCTGGCTTTGCTGGCGGTCAGCTTCACGGTGCTAGCTCCCATCGTGGCCAGCGTGATCACGGTGCTCGGCGCGTTCCAGGGGCTGGCCATTGGCGCCACCATCGCCGGCTGGCTTGGTGCGCTTGGACCGCTGGCGGCTGGTCTGGCAGCGTTCGCCACCGCCATCGTTGGCTGGCCGTTGCTGATCGGTGCCGCACTTGGAGCCGTGGGGATCCTGATCTATCAATTCCGCGACGACATCGGCAAGGTGGTTGGCGCCATAGGCAAGACCATCCGCATCGGCATCGGCGCCATCTGGGACTGGGTGAGCAAGTCCATCAGCAGTGTCGCCGGTGCGCTGGTCAAGCCGTTTGAGGCCGCCGCTGGTGCCATCAAAGGCGTGCTGCGCAGCGTGCTCCAGTTCGGTGCCCAGGTGATTAACGGCTTCCTGGGCGCCGTGAATCAGATGATCAACGCGGTAAACAGCGTGGCCGCTCGGCTGCGGCTGCCCCAGCTGCCCACCTTTGGCACGGTGTCGGTCCCCAGCTTCGCCGGCGGCGGCTACACCGGCAACGCCCCCCGCAGCGGCGGCCTCGACGGCCAGGGCGGTTTCATGGCGATGCTGCACCCCCGGGAAACCGTGATTGATCACGCGCGGACCGGCGGTGCTGGCGGTGGCGTCCCCAATATCACGATCAAAACCGGCGAGGTGCTGCAGATGCCGGACGGCAGTCAATGGGTCAGCATGGCTGACCTGGAGCAGGCCATGCGCGCCACCGCGGCTGGTGTGCTCGGCCAGCTGCGCACCCCCGCCGGCCGCATCGCCATGGGTGGCGCCTGATGGCTACCGGGCAGGCTGCGTTCGTTTCCCTGGGCGATGGCATCGGCACCACCTTCGCGCGGTGGCAGAGCTACTGGATCGACGCCATCACGACCTGGGACAGCCAATCCTGGACCTATCAGCAGTTCGATTGGAGCGGCATCGCCAGCGGCCAAGCCACGGGCGAGCAAGCCACCCTCACCCTGCCGGCAGTGCCATCGGTGCTGGGCGTGACTGAGGCGGCCCTGGCGGGCCCGTGGGTGGCGGAGGTGCGGGTGATTCAGTTCGACGAAGAAGCCGGAACCACCGCACCACCGGCCGCCTATGTGCTGGCCGCCAGCTGTATCGGTGAAGTGATCGGCGCATCGGCCACGCTCACCACCATGACCTGGAAGCTGGGCTCGGCGCTGTCGCCGGTTGGTGCGCAGTTCCCGCCGCGCACGGCGATCACGCCACTGATTGGGGTTCCCTGCCGGTTATGACACTTCTCGACGGACGCCTAAAGGAGTACCTGGCCAAGAACGGCCGACCGCTCAACGGCTGGATCAGCAGCAGCGCGCTCGAGGGCGCCAACTCAGGGAAGCTCCCCCCGCCGGCCAACGCCGCTGCCGCTGCCGGTAACTCACCACTGAACGTGCCCCAGGCCGCCATGGTGGTGGGTGAGCCGATCCCGATCGTGTTCGGCCGGCGGCGCGGCACGGTTGGCGGGGTGTTGATCTTCCCAAAAGCCACCGAAGCACGCTTCGAGAACAACGCCACCACCGTCACCAGCCGGTACCACATGGTGCTGGCCGATGGCCGGTTGCCAGATATTCAACGGCGCGATGTGAGGCTGGGCGAATGCCGCATCGGCACCTTCTCCCAGAACTACAACCAGCGGGCCGGCACTTTCGTGCCCGGCAACTTCGCAACCGCACAGACCGGGTACACCGTCCCGACCTTTGCGAATTACACGGGAGGCGGGGGCAACTACCAGGGCCTCAGCACCTTTGAAGCTGGCAACACCTTCACCGGCGGGTCCGACGACTGGCGCACCGGCTGGAACATCTTCATTCGCGGCGGCATGATCATTGAGCGCGGCCGGCTGCTCGACGCCACCGTGGACAGCAGCGACAACCTCGCCGATCTGACCCTGTGGGCGCTGCAGCGGTCGGGCCGGGTGCCTGCCGCCATGATTGATATCACCAGCCTGACCAGCGCTGCGCTGTTCCTGGAGACGGTGGGTCTGTGGTGCAACGGAGAGTTCAGCGCCTCGGGAAACCTGGGGGATTGGCTGATCAAGATCCTGCCCGACTTCCTGCTGCGCGAGACGAAGGTGGGCGGCAAGTTCGGCCTGCGGCCCCTGCTGCCGGTCAGCGGTGGCGCCATCAACACCGGCGCGATCACCCCGGAATGGGTGCTGACCGAATCGGCGATCATCCCCGACAGCTACCAGGTGGACTACGCCGAAGCGGCCAGCCGGCGGCCGGTGGCGATGGCGATGTTGTGGCGCCAGCAGGCCGACGACACCGACGTGCCAATCGTGCGCACGCTCACCGTGGGCGATCAGAACGCCTCGGGGCCAGTCGAGCAGCACGACCTTTCGCAATACGCCACCACCGAGAATCATGCGGCAAAGGTGGGCGCCTACCTGTACGCCAGGCGCACCCTTTCAACTCACACCGCAACCGTTCGCATCAAGCCAGGCAATCAGACCGGCACGATCGCCCAGGGCGACATCGTTCAGATCTATCTGGCGGTTGAAACCAGCCGCGAAGCGGTCGGCAGGATTAACCGCTTCTACCAGGTGGAATCGATCGGCCATTCGCTGAGCGGCGAAGAGACGCTGAGCCTGTCTCACTTTCCGGTCAACTCCAGCGGCCAGAGCCTGATTGCGCTGGCGGTGGCCAATGCCACGGCACCTGGCACCACGCTGAGCTCCAACCGCACCGGCGGCAGCTGTGACATCCCCGGGGCGTCCACCAGCACCACCGTGCCAACCAAGAGCACCAGCGGAACACCGATCAGCGGCCAGGCCACTGGCGGCGGAGCTTCGAGCACCTACTGGGCGGCGACTGGGCAGTTCATTGATCTGTTTGGCGGTGGCACCTTTGGCGGCGCGGCGCCCACCGATTCACCAGCAGGGCCAGCCGAAGGCGGCGCCAGGCAGTTCGCCAACAGCGGCGGGCCTATCGGCCCTAGCACTGGCATCAATGCGCTGGGTGGAGATGACAGGTGTCCCTATGGCTATGCGCCATTTTCGCCGGACAGCTTCGTATATTTCAGAGCCGTTCCAAACGTCTTTAGCAATAGTCCGCCAAACTATGGGTGGTCTCCTACTGCTACGCACCACTTTGTTTCGTTGGCAGTTCCCTATCTATCTCCTCGTCCTGTTGTGTGGCCAGGTAGCAAGGTGCAATATGGAGTAGCAAGTGCCGGAGGTGATCTTGTGAAGTATGGCATTGCGTCTAGGTCTGTTCCGCTCAATGCTCTTACAGTCTTAGACATCAGTGGCAACTATGATACTGGGGCGACCAATGACGCAGGCTACTTTACGGGGCGGGATATCTATTACGAGTTTTCTAACAGCAGAACCGCTACTGCTGCAGTGCAATGGTCCGGCAATTATGGCGTAGATAATTTGTTCATTCTCGGTTACGTTTGCAGCTCTCAGGACGGCACCCCTGGCACGCCGGTGCTTGCAAAGCTCTACAAGGTCGTCGAGGGCGACACCATGGCCATCATCTCGCAAAAGGCCTACGGCACAACTTCCAGGGCGAATGACATCCAGGCAGCAAATCCTTGGCTAATGGGCCTAGACAACTGGGGCCTTGTTCCGGGCACGATGCTCACAATCCCAACCTGATGGCCACCTTCCCATCCCTGTCTCCATCAGCTGCGCCGATCACCCCGGGCGCCTGGCCCGTCTCGGCGATCAACAGCCTTAACGGCGCCGAATCGCGCATCAGGCAGGGATCAGCACAGATCGGCCGGCGGTTGCGGCTCACGTTTTCCAACATCACCGAGGCCAACTTCCTGGCGCTCCTGGCTCATTACCAAGGCCAGCGGTCGGGCTTCGATCCGTTCGGATTTGACACCGCCACCCTGGCCGCTGATCTCACCCCGTCAGGCCACGCCTGGCTTTACGCCGGTCGCCCCCAGGTGGTCGATGAACACCTTGACGTGTTTACGGTCGTCTGTGAGTTCAAAAGCGAGCCACGGGGGCTGGTGGTGGCCAGAGGGAAAGCGTGGCGGACTGGGGGAACCACGTTCGCGGCGGGCATTGCTACCGACAGTCGCAGTGTGGCCGCAGGTAAGCAGTGGGCGACCGGATCAACCACTCTGAATGTTGGGGTCAGGTTTAACGGGGTCGGATCAAACGGGGTTCCATGGGTGACCGGATCGACGACGTTTAGACCTGGGCCGATGAGAGACTCATCTTTCTCGTCAGTGTCCTTGTTGCTGCACATGAACGGGAGCAACGGCAGCACAACGTTCACCGATAGCAGCAGCAACGGCCTTGCATCTACGGCAACCAACGCAACAATCAGCACGGCCCAGAGCAGGTTTGGTGGCGCAAGCGGAAGCTTTGTCGGGGCCACCTCTTACCTGACAATCAACCCAGGCACCAGCAGCCCGTTCAACCTTGGCACTGGCAATTTTACCCTGGAGCTATTTGCGTTTATCAGTACAAGCCAACCGCAATCTTTCCCGATCGTATTCTCGCACGGCACAGGTGCGGCAAACTATGGGATTATTGCCGACGTTGCGGCATCAACTCTTGCATTCTTTTACGGCTCACCAAGGCAGTACATGGCGTTAGGAGGGCTTGCTTATGAGACCTGGACGCATTTAGCAGTCTCAAGAAGCGGAACAACCATCAAAGCATTTGCCAACGGAGCAACGCAGTCTTCTCAGACAATGTCTGCACAGCTTGGCGACAGCTCCGCGATGACTGTTGGCGCCGAAGTCGGCGGCTCCCTAAATAGGTTCAAAGGATACTTAGACGAGCTTCGCGTTACGAAAGGCGTTGCTCGCTATACGGCCGACTTTGCCGCGCCTGCGGCGCAATTCCCCGACGACTAATTTGCCGTTTTTCCCTAGCCTGGGCTCAGACTTCCGACTCTTATGGCATCCGTCATCTACGACAGCTTCATCGCCGACGTGTTTGCCGGCACGTGCACCACAGCCAGCACCTACAAAGCGATGCTGGTCACATCGGCCTACACCGAAGACCGTGGCGCCCATAGCAAGCGCAGCAGCGTGACCAACGAAGTCACCGGCACCGGCTACACCGCCGGCGGCGTGACGCTCACCCTATCGGCCAGCCTGAACACCACCACCCACATCCTGACGCTCACGATCCCCACGGCCACCTGGGCCAGTAGCACCATCACGGCGCGCAAGTTGATCGTGTATCGCTCCACTGGCACCGCCGCCAACGACAACCTGGTGGCCTGCATCGACAACGCCGTGGATCTTGTCAGCACCGCCAGCAGCATGACCTGGAACGCCAGCACCTGGACCATCCCGCTCCCCGCGCCGGCCTGATGGCTGCCTTCCCCTCCATCGAGCCGCTGGAGCGGAGTTATGACCTGGGGTCGCATCCGATCTCGGCGTCCGCATTCAGCAACGGGGACGAGACGCGGTTCCTGCATTCTTTTGTCTCCTCAGGCGTGCCGCTAGCGCTGGTGTTCCGCAAGCTGAGCCTCACCCAGGCCCGGCAGATCAGCGCGCATTGGGACGGCCAGGGCACCGCTCGGCCGTTCACGATCCCGGCGCACCTCTGGCGCACACACAGCTCTACCACTGACGTGGTGCCCGCCACATTTGTCTGGCGTTATGCGAGCGCGCCAGAGGAGACCCCGGCCAGCGGTGGCCTGTTCGATGTGTCCGTTCAGCTGCTCGCTGTTGCCTAGCCATGACCCTTTCGACCCGCGTCAACCTGTCTGACACCTTCCGGCTCCACAGCAACCCAACGGCCACCAAGACGATTTACTTGGACTTCGACGGGCACATCACCACCCGCACGAACTGGAACAACAAGCCCGGACGGGGGACCACCATCACCACCCCAGCATTCAGCACGGACGCTGACACCGCGTTCAGTGATGCCGAGCTGGAGCGCATTCAATACATCTGGCAGCGGGTCGCCGAGGATTACTTGCCGTTTGGCATTGATGTCACCACCGAAGACCCAGGTGATGACGCGCTTCTAAACACGGGTGGCACTGATAACTGCTGGGGGATACGGGTGGCGATCGGTGGCTCAAATGCGGATTGGTACAAAGCTTCAGCCACGGGCGCTGGCTACCACAACAGCTTTGGGCTAGAAGGATACGGTGCTGTTTGTTTCACATTCTCCAACAACCTGGGCAAGGGCAGCGAAAAATCTGTAGCAGAAACTTCCAGCCATGAGGCGGGCCACACCCTCAACCTAAACCACGACGGCAAAAACCCAGGCACGGAATACTACAAAGGCCACGGTACTGGCCCCACTGGCTGGGCTCCAATCATGGGCAACTCCAATCATAAGGCTTTGACCCAGTGGAGCCAGGGAGAATACGCAGGCGCTAGGAATTACAAAGGCAGCACTACCCAGGAAGATGATATTGACATCATTGCCAATAATCCAAGAAGTGGTGCTGGATTCCGGTCGGATGACTTTGGCGATTCTGCCGCCACCGCCACCGTGCTCAGCGGTCCAGTCCTGAGCCAGTTCGGCATCATCACGACCCGCACTGATTCCGACTGGTTCAGCTTCTCCACCGGCTCCGGCAACGTCAGCCTCTCGATCAACAATGCCCTGCAGGCTTGGGTCAGGAGTGACAACGGGGGATTCTCCAGCCACATCCTCGCCGGCCGCAGCCCCAACCTTGACATCGCCGCAACCCTCTACGGCGCCGATGGCACCTTGATCGCCACCAGCAACCCGCTCAACAAGCTGAGCGCCAGCTTCAATCTCAGCCTGGCAGCGGGCACCTATTACCTGATGGTGGATGGTGTCGGCTTTGGTGATCCGGCCACCAACGGCTACAGCGACTACGGCAGTCTCGGGGGATACCTTGTTACAGGGACTCTGATCTGAATCAGCAGACTGGGGCCATGGCAAACACCACCGCCTCAGTTCGCGACGCTGCTCAGGAGATCGCCAAGCGTGGCGGGATCCTGCCCCACCAGCTGGCCGCTTTGTCTGCGTTGGATCAGGCTCTGACGCCTGAGCAACGCCAGGCCTTCACGGCTGACTGGAGAGCAGCTGGCAGCCCGGCAGCGCCCGCGCCTGAACCACAGCGTCATGGGCTGATCGGCCCCAAGCGGCGACCCGATCTGAGGCCCGGCGATCACCACCTGGTGGTGGACGACAAGGCAGAGACCATGGTCGCGTTCGATCACAAAGGCCAGCGGCTTTGGGGTGTGGCGGCACTAGCGCGGGGCCAATCCACGGAACGCGACTGGCGCTCCCGTGGGTCCGACACACCGCCGGGCCTGTACAAGGTCGGCACGGTCTACCGGGACTATGAGGACAACCCGACGACCACATTCAGCGCGGATCGCCGGGCCTACGGGTGGTACAGCTTTGATCTGATCGGCCTGGAGGGGCAGGAAGGGCCTGGGTCCGTTGATGGCCGCGACGGGATCATGATCCACGGCGGTGGCTCTGCCTGCGGCTGGCCTGGTGCCTGGCTGCCACTCCAGCCGCTCTATCCGACGCTCGGCTGCATCCGGATGCACAACCGGGACCTACGTGACCTGCTGTTGCCCCTGGCCGGGATGGGGACCATCTACGTGTCGGTCTGGCAGGAAGGAAGATGAGCGAGCGCACCTTCCAATGCCGCCGCAACTCGACCTGTCGGGCCTGGCTGCCGGAAAGCGCGATCGAATGGCAGGAGACATCAGGTCGGCGCCGGCCGTTCTGCGCGCCGGGCATGTGCCCCAACAACAAACGCAGTGACACCAGCGATGAGTTGCTGGCGCTGCAGCTGGAGCTCCGCCGGGTGAAGGAGAGCGCTCGGACTGCTGAGCGCGATCGGGACCGTGCCCTGGCGGAGCTGGCCAACACGATCGACTCACTGGCCACAGCCTTGGACATCCGAGAGATCGAGCAGCCGGAGCCGCTAAGCGACCACCACCACGGCCCTAGGTCCGAATCGGTGCCGATCCTGCTGTGTTCGGATTGGCACTGCGGCGCCGTGGTGCGCGCGGAATCGGTCAACCAGTTGAACGCCTACGACGTGGACGAATTCCACCGGCGGGCCGGGGCCCTGTTCGTCAATGCCCTGAAGGTGATCCGCATGGTGCGGAGTAGCTGCGAAGTTCGCCAGATGGTGCTCTGGCTCGGCGGAGACTTGATAGACAATTGGCTGCACCCTGAGCAGGCCCAGCTTCAGGAGCTATCACCAACCCAGCAGATCATCGAATGCGAGCGCGCCATCGTGGCGGGCATCGATCACCTGCTGGAGCACGGCGGCTTTGATCGCATCGTGATCCCCTGCAGCTACGGCAACCACGGGCGCACCACCCCCAAGATGCAGGCCGACAACGCGCACGCCACCAGCTACGAATGGCTGATGTACCAAAGCCTGCGCCGGCATTATCGGCATCAAGAGCGCATTGAATGGCACATCAGCGACGGCAACATCCTTTATGTGGAGGTGCTGGGCCGACTGCTCCGCTTCCATCACGGTGATGCCATCCGCTACCAGGGCGGCATTGGTGGCCTGACTGTGCCGCTCACCAAATGGCAGCTACGGCAGGACCAGGGCATCGCCGCTGACCACAGCTTCTTTGGCCACTTTCACCAGCTGACCATGGGCACCGGCTGGTCGGTGAACGGCTCGCTCATCGGGCCAACCGCCTATGGGCTAAAGCTCGGATTTGCGCCAGAGCGCCCACAGCAGCTACTCAGGTTCCTGGACAGCGAGCGCGGCTGGACTGGGGCCTTCCCCGTCTTGACGGACTGACCAGCGCCGCATCAGCTCCAACCGGCTCCGGTCCCGCAGGCATTCCCCACCGGCGCAGATCTCCCAGCAGCAACCGCCATCAGCATCCACGGCGGCGCGCAGGGTGGGGTCATCAGACTGGGGAACCTGATCTGCGGTCATGGAAGGCTGGTGGCTGAAGCCTGAACTCAGTCTGTCCAGGGAACTGGAGTTGGAGACGGCTCGCCGGGAGATCCCCCGGCTCCACCGCCACGACCTTGAGGCCCGGCTGGATTCGGCGCTGGTCCACGCCGTCACCTTCGACCACCTGCTCCGGCAAGCCCTGGCGCGGGTGCAAGAGCTGGAGATCAAAGAAGCCTTAGCTGCTCCGCCAACTCCGCGCCATCTGGTATGGGCCCGGGATTTGATGGCGGAGCTGGGATTGAAGCCGAAGGATTGAGCCGGCGCATGGTGTTTTCCGCCAGGCGGATCAGACCCCGGGCGCGATGGACCGAGACTTGTTCCCGCTGCGCCAGCTCGGCAACACCGACCACCGGCTCACCCAGGCCGTAACGCCCCCGGATCAACCGCTGGGCCCGCTCATCAAGCCGCGCCACCAGCGCCACCAGCTCATCCCGGCGTGGGCTGGGGGACTCATCTTCGTCAGCGCTGAGCAAGTCGATCAGCGCCGACGGGTCGCTGGAGGTGGAGCCCGGCAGCGGAGCGTCGAGCGAATGACAACCAGCACCGATCAGCAGCAGATGCTCCAGCTCGGCCTGGGCGATGCCCAGCTCCTGAGCCAGCTCGACGCGGCTGGGGGTGCGGCCAAGGTGAGCAGCCAGAGCCGCCGCCACCTTCCCGGCCCTGGCAATGGTGCCGGTGTGGGTGGTGGGGATCCTGATGGTCCTGCCGTGGCTGTCGATGTGCCGGCTGATCCCTTGGCGGATCCACCAATAGGCATAGGTGCTGAGCTTGTACCCACGGGTCGGGTCGAACTTCTCAACCCCACGCTGCAGGCCGATCGCACCAGCCTGGAGCAGGTCGGGAAGATCAGCCTCGGCCACCGCCACCCCTAGGCCATGGCGGGCCCGCCGAGCGACGTGAGCCACCAGGCGCAGGTTGGCCGAGACCATGCGATCCCGGGCCCGCAGGCCCCGCCGCTTGACCGCTGGAGGGGCTTGGTCTGCCGATGGCTCCCAGTCCTGCCACCGCCGCACCAAGGCCCCCAGGTGAAGGGCCTCGGATTCGGTGAGCAGCGGATGGCGGCCGGCCTGCTCCAGCCAATGCGTGGTCATGTCGCTGCTGGTTGGCCGCATGGCTCAGGGCGGCGGTGGAAACGTGACCAGCGACGCAACCGCCAGCAGGACGGCGAACGCCATGGCGGCTGGGCTGCCGAACCAGAGCAGGGCCACCGCCCAGGCCGTGAACAGCAGCAGCAGCGACAGCGCCACCTGGAGGGCAAAGGGGTCACCCATGGCGCCCCCGGTTCAGCAGGTGCCGGGCCCAGGCCATGCCGATCGAAACGGAATGGCCGGCCGGGACCGTGATGGCCCCGGGTGCGTTGGCCTTCCACCAGGCCCGAAAATCAGCCTCAAGAGCTTGATCCGTGATGGTCGCATCGGCGGCTCGGCTGGCCTTGATGGCCTCGGTGGCAATGAACCAACCCTGTTCTTCTGGCTCCAGTGCTTTGGAGGCTTCGATGATGCGCGCAATGGTGGGGCCGTCCATCAGAAGGGAGCCTCTTCTTCAGCGAACTCGTCCACGTAGCCGGTGGGTTGGGCTACGGCGTAGCCGCCTTCCTGCTCCTCGAAGCCGTCGGCTACCTGCTCGCCCATGTCTTCGCGGGCAACGAACTCAACCACCTGGCAGGCCCTTGGCTGCAGGGTGATGCCGCACCCTTCCGACCTGGCCCACGGGTAGATCGTGAAGCCAACAATCAAAATGGATCCGTTGCCAATGTCTTGGCCATCCCAGGCGGCTTTCTTCGCGTCAACGATTCGAGGGCCCTTGCTGTGGGTGCCGTCGTCGTTGGTGAACCGGTTTGCCTTGAACCTGACGACCGTCTTACTGGCGTCGTCTTTGTCGGCTTTCCAGGGTGTGCCTTTGCTGCTGCGGGCTTTCTTGGCTCCATGCAGCGCGACGAACTCCGCCTCGAGCTTCTGAATGAAGGCCTGGTGGGTTGGGTTGTCATTGCTCAAGACCAGCTCGCATGAGTACGACCACTTGCCTTCGTACTCATCGGCGTTGATCAGGTGAGCCCAGCGCACAGGAGCCTTGGGGCTGTAGATCCTTTCAGATGCCATTGGTGTTTCAGGGAAGGAGTGGTGGAAGGCCCGCGCCTAGGCGGATGAGGTGATGAACGGCGCCGGAAGCGCTGATGTTGTAAGTGGCCATCACGTCGCGGACTGCCCGCTCTGAGTCATCACGCAGCTGGCTTTGGACGACCCAGCCGGATGGCCGACGCGGCGCCCGGCCGTAGGGCTTGGGGCGTGGTTCAGACTTGGGACTCTGAGGCTGCTGGGTCATGCGGCTTCGATGCTGGACGCCAGCGCCAGCGGCGCCACGGCGGGCGATGGCGGGCGATGGTCCAGAAGCTCCATGATCTCCCGGCCGATCCGCTCCAGGGCATCGGTACGGCGGCTGATGGCCAGCATCCGACCGATCCCGATGGGGCCAGGGTTATGCTCCAGAGTCGCCGCGGCCCGATCGTTCAGGGCAGCCTGGTGCTCGGCTGACACCTGATCGATCAGATCGAGAGCGCGGCGGAGCCGTTCACGGTTGCGGATGTCATTCATGGCGCCACACCCCCAGCGTTCTCAATCGACCAGCGGTCGCAGAAGTGCAGGTGGCGCAGTTCAGTGATCACCGGGGCGATGGCCTTGACGGACCGCTCGACGCGGAAGGCGTCACGAAACGAGATCGTGAAGCTCTGCCGCTGGTCAGCCGTCAGGCTCTTGATCATGTTGATCGCCACCGCCTTCTGCTCAGCGGTCAGCGGCGTGGCGGGGTCCCACTTAGGCTCAGCCACCGGCTCAGCGACGACCGTGCCAGAGGTGGCGGCGGCCAGGGATTCAGCGGCGACCTGGGCGGGCGAGCGCGTGGCGTCCTGTACATGCGGCTTGGCGTCACCAGCTGGGTCGCATTGGTAGGAAAGGCCGCTTGAGCCCAGTGCGATCGCCTCCTGCTCCGGCTCGGCAGTCTGAAGATCAGCGAGCCAAACAAGGCCCAGCAGGCCGGCCAAGAGCTCGGGAACGCTGGAGCCTTCGGCGACCGAATCGGCGCCGCCTTTGTGGCGCAGCCGGACCTCGACAAAGCCGGTGTCGATCGGCCGGCTGAACCAGCAGAAGCCCAGGGCCGCGGCTTGGCGGGCGGCTTGAACTGGATGGATGTTCTCGGGGACTGTGGCCTGAAACTCAGCTAGCGCTGCGCTGTACGAAGCGTCGGCCTCAAACGCGCGCAGTGCCAGCTCGGTGGACATTGGGTGCATGTGGTGTGAAGTGCTGCACAGCACAGACCTTAGCCGCTCGCTAAGGCGATCCGCAACCCTCAGAAAGCGCAAAGATCAGAACTCACCCCCCCCCCCCGGGGGGGCGGGGGGCGGGGGGGCGG
>Ga0310334_100075_pt1 | contig 31243 bp, 42 predicted proteins | sample LakMicMIDCLREDC7_FD_195548 | JGI IMG/M metagenome (GOLD analysis project Ga0310334, IMG submission 195548) | Enriched freshwater cyanobacterial communities from Lake Michigan, Michigan, United States - MI23.DCL.RED.C7 (v2) (version 2) | ecosystem: Environmental > Aquatic > Freshwater > Lake...
GGCTGAGCCCAGTGGCGTGAGCGCTCTTCGTTTCAGTGCTTCTTAAAGCCTTCCTTTCCGCGGAAGATAACTAATTAATTATAGCTTGCTCATGGATTTTCATTCGGCCGCCAATCTCTAGTGGGGCTGGCATCTCGTAGGTTCCTCTTCGCAGATTATTCTCCATGGTATGAGTCCCTTTTTTCTGGTTTGTCCTGAGTTTGTCCTAGGTGGTAACAGCACTAATGTCCTCGTCGTCGGTCATAGTCATGGTGTTTATTTGATCGGCCGGAGGTAGGCTGGACATTGATCGCTTGGGGCATGTGCGTGCTTACGGCTTCTGGGGCTGCTCCGGTCATGGCTAGCCCAGCTTGCCTGGCTTTCGATTGCGATATCTTTCAGCTGCAGCTTCACGGTGGGATTCGTCTGTATTTCACAGAGCTCAGCCGTGCTCTTCGTGCGCAGCATGATCCTCGTTTGCGACTGCTTCACCCATCGTTGCCTTCCGATGTGGTTCCACTGTCTCCAGAGAGCCGAGGCAATATGTTGATGGGCGGCATCAGGCTTGGTTCTCTTCTGGTTTCCTTTGTCTCGTCAGTGTTGCCATCGTCTCCCTGGCAGTCGCGCAAGATCTATCACGCCACGTATTATCGCAATCCTTTCCTCCATTGGTCGGCCAACCCTGTCGTTGTGACTGTGCATGATCTCATTCATGAGTGCTGCCCCCAATATTTTGACCCTGCCTATGCATCATCCATTCAGCGTTATGTGAAGGCCAAGCGACGATGCATCTTTGCGGCCGATGCCATCATCGCTGTTTCGCATGCCACAAGGGTTGATCTGTTGCAGACCTATCCCCAGATTGAACCAGCTCGTGTGCATGTCATTCACCATGGATCCGATCATGTACCTGCGATGGGCCCGCCGGAATCCCGTGATCCCCATCCGGATGGACTGCCTTTCCGTTCGTACCTCCTGTATGTCGGCTCCAGGGGTCATTACAAGGGTTTCGACGATCTTCTCCATGCTTTCTCTGGGCTTGGCGGTTCCTCCCGGGATGTGGGTCTGGTTTGTGTGGGATCACCTTTCTCCGAGGAGGAATCCGCGCGGATCCAGCGCTTTTCCCTGTCTGGGAATGTGATCAGTGTTCAGGCGGATGAAGCGCATCTTGTTCGCTTCTACCAGCATGCCCTCGGCTTCGTGTATCCCTCGTGGCGTGAAGGCTTCGGCCTTCCCATCCTGGAGGCGATGCGTGCTCGCTGTCCGGTGCTGTGTAGTGATATTCCTTCGTCCCGGGAGATCGCCGATCGGCATGCTCTCTTCTTCCGGGCCGGTGATCCCAGGGATCTCCTGTCCACGCTCCGGCAACTGTTCGCATTAGATCCTGCGAGGCGGGAGAGCGATTTGAGCGCTGCTCAGGTACATGCATCGCGCTTCACCTGGCAGGTTGCGGCCCGTCGCACCTGTGATCTCTACCTCGGGCTCCTGGGCCGACATGCCTCCTGAGCCGATCGCAGCGCCCATGCCCCCACCCCCGCTTGCGATCGTCGTACCGACCCGCAATTCCTCCGCTCTCCTGCCGCGATTGGTCCGGTCCCTGCAGGAGCAGACCTGGGGAGACTGGCGCTTGATCCTGGTCGATGCGTCGACGCTTCCCGGCGAGCGGCCGTTTCTCGAGCAACTGGTGTGCGCCGACTCCCGCTTCAGCTGGGTGCCCCAGGCTGCCGATGGAACGGGCATCTATGGGGCGATGAACATCGGTTTTCGTCTCCTGCAGCCCGACGAATGGGCCCTGTTCTGGGGCAGTGATGACTGGGCCGCCACCCCGCGGTCGCTGCAGGATGCGCTCAGCGATTCCTCACTTCAGGGCTGCGATCTGCTGGTCTGCCGTGGTCGCTACATGCGCCCTGAGCCCGAGGGTGCGCTGCGATTGGATCGTGTCACCTCCTTCCGCTGGTTCCTCTCTTATCGGCTCTCCGTGTTCCTGGGCTCCACCCCACCCCATCAGTGCACCTTGATCGGTCCAGGGGCCCGGCGGCTGCTCGATCGCTATGACGATCAGTTCCGCATCGCCGCTGATCTCGATTACTTCCTGAAGCTGGCGCTTGGCCGTTCCTGTCGTGTTCGCACCAGCCCTGTTCTGCTCATCGACATGGCCGTTGGTGGTGTCAGCGGAGTGGAGCACGGGCGTCGGTTTCATGAGGTGACCGTTGCCTATCGCAGGGCATTTGCCTTGTTCTGGTTCTTTCCTTTTCTGATGCGTTATTTCCAGCGCATTATCACTTTGCTCGGTCTGCCGTAGAAGTTCTGTGTCTGTTGTTATTATCGCTCCTCTCCTGGCGGCCTGCCTGAGCTGGTGGCTTCTGGCGATCTTCCTTCCAGTTCTACGGCGGCGCTTCCTGGATCAACCCAATCAGCGCAGCTCCCATCGCGTACCTACGGCCAGGGGTGGTGGCGTCGTCTTTGTCCTGGTCGCTTCGGTTGCTAGTGGGATTTCACTGCTGAGCGCGTCTTTGCCGGCTTTGCAGCTACCACAGGTGGCCTTGTCGCTTGCCACCTTCCCTTTGGCAGTGGTCGGGTTCCTGGACGACCGGCAGAATCTCCCTCCAGGCTGGCGTTATGGCGTTCAGTTGTTCACGGCTTTGCTGCTGCTCCTGCTCAGCCCGATGGCGATTCCCTGGATCGCGTTCCCGCTGTTGCTGATCGCCATTACGGCCGTGATCAACTTTGTCAACTTCATGGATGGGCTTGATGGTCTGGTGGCCGGCTGCATGGCCGTCGCTCTTGCAGCTGCTGCTCTCAAGCTTTCAGCCCCTTGGCCCGTCTGGGCTTTGGTGGGTGCCTTGCTGGGATTTCTCGTCTGGAACTGGAGCCCCGCCAAGGTGTTCATGGGGGATGTGGGCAGCACCTACCTGGGAGCCGTGTTTGCTGGGCTTGTGCTGCAGGTGCCTTCCTGGCCCGATGCTTTGGCATTGCTGTTGGTTGCCACTCCGCTAGTGGGAGATGCTTGCGTTTGCGTGCCCAGGCGTTTTATCGCAGGGCAGCGTGTGTTTCAGGCCCACCGTCTGCATCTGTTCCAGCGCCTCCATCAAGCCGGCTGGCCCCACGCCCGTGTCTCCAGCCTCTATATCGTTGCAACAGTGGTTCTTGCCTTGGCACTCCTGTGGGGTGGCCTGTCCTGGGTGATCTCTCTTGCTGCCCTTGAGCTGCTGATCGGTGTCTGGCTGGATCAGAGGGTCGCTGTTCCCTTTGTCGTTGCATCCCGCAGCTGAATGGCCCTGTCCTGGTTAATCCTTGGAGCCGGCGGCCATGGCCGCTCCGTGGCCGATGCCATTGCCGCTAATGGCGACCTTGTGATGGGCTTCCTCGATGATGGTCTGCCCGTGGGTTCTCTGGTGAATGGGATTTCGGTGTTGGGCGCCCTGGCACACGCCCGGGAGCTGCAGCAACTGTTTGCTGCCACCCATCAAGGCCCCCCTGATCACCTGGTGGTGGCCCTCGGTAACCCCGTTCTCCGTCAAACCTGGCAGCAGGTCTTGGAGCAGGCGGGCGCTCCTCTTGGTGTTGTGCTCCATCCCAGGGCCAGCGTGAGTGACTCCGCCCAGGTGGCCCCTGGTTGTGTGGTGCTTGCTGGTGCTGTCGTGAATGCCAACGCCTGTCTCCATTCCGGCGTGCTGGTGAACAGCGGTGCCGTCGTCGATCACGACGCCATCTGCGATGCATATAGCCAGCTCGGTGTCAACGCCGCCATGGCTGGCGGTTCTCGACTGGGCCCACTTGCTTGCCTGGCTCCAGGAGAAGTGCTTGCCTGCGGCCGAACCCGTTTTGCTACTTCCGAATGCGGTCCTGGCGCTCTCGATTCCGCTGAAGGTTCGGCATCGCCGTCGAGCGCATGTCCCTGATGGCTCGATTTGACGTGCTGAAGTTCAGACCCATTGCCTTCCGCGCGCACCTGATGGGCCTGCCGCCCTTGAGCAGGCGGCTGCTGCTGGGAACGATCGATGTGCTGCTAATCCCCCTGGCGATCTGGATCAGCTTCTGGCTACGCACGGCCGAGCCTTGGGGCAGCCATCTGCTGGCCAGCCTGTGGCTGTTTCCCGCCACCTGGGCGATTGCCCCGAGCGTCTATGCCCTAAGCGGCCAGTACCGCGGCCTTACCCGCTATGTGAGCAGTTCGGCGTTCTATGCCGTCGCCCTGCGCAATGGCGTCAGTGTTTTTCTCGTGTTTGTGGCTGGCCATCTGTTGCCGGTTACCCTGCCGCCTTCCAGCATCTGGCCCTTGTTGTGGCTGGTGCTCACCGTGCTCACCGGTGGCCTGCGCTTTGCCCTGCGTGATCTGTTGCTACAGGCCACCCAGCCCCGGCAGCGCCACCGCACCGGAGTGGTGATCTACGGCGCCGGTGCTGCTGCGGCCCAACTGGCCGCCTCGCTCAAAATCGCCAATAGCCACACCGTGGTCGCCTTTCTGGATGACTCTCCCGACCTGTGGCGGCGGGAGCTGGCTGGCATCGCCATCCATCCGCCTCAGCGGCTCCCCGAGCTGATCTCGAAGCATCAGGTGGAACAGGTGTTGCTGGCGATTCCCTCGCTGAGCCGCAGCAAGCGGCGACGCGTCGTGGATGAGGTTCAGCAGCTTGGAGTGAGCGTGCTGCAGGTGCCCTCCCTTGAGGAGATCACCAGCGGACGCGCTCGCATCAATACCTTGCGACCCATTGCCATCGAGGAACTCCTCGGCCGCGATGCCGTGCCACCCGACCCACGGCTGCTTGGCCCGGGCATCACCGGCCGGATGCTCTGCGTCACCGGCGCCGGTGGCTCCATCGGCTCAGAACTGTGCCGCCAGATCTTGCAAAAGAATCCGCGGTCATTGGTGCTGCTGGAGAGCAGCGAGCCGGCTCTCTACGCCATTCATCAGGAGCTGCGAATGCGTTTGCCGCCTGGGGTTGAGCTCCATCCAGTGCTCGCCAACGCCGCCGATCTTCAGCAGGTTGAACAGGTCTTTATCCGCTATGGGGTACAGGTGGTGTTCCATGCAGCCGCCTATAAACACGTTCCTCTGGTGGAGTCAAACCCCTTGGCCGGCCTGGCCAACAACGTCCTCGGAACCCGTGCCGTGTGCTCAGCAGCCAGCCGTAACGCCGTGGAACAGGTGGTGTTGATCTCCACCGATAAGGCGGTGCGTCCCACCAATGTGATGGGGGCCAGCAAGCGCGTGGCTGAATTGGTGGTTCAGGCCAGCGCATCCCATGCGGCAGGAAGCACCCGCTTCGCCATGGTGCGCTTTGGCAATGTGCTCGGCTCCTCCGGCTCCGTGGTGCCCCTGTTTCGCGAGCAGATCGCCAATGGTGGGCCCATCACCCTCACCCACCCGGAGATCATCCGCTTTTTCATGACCATCCCTGAGGCTGCGCAGTTGGTGCTCCAAGCTGCCGTGCTGGCCGAAGGAGGAGATCTGTTCCTGCTCGACATGGGTGAGCCGGTACGCATCCTCGAACTGGCCCGCCAGATGGTGCGCCTCAGCGGTTTGCGTGTGCGCGATGCCCACAACCCCGACGGAGACATCGAGATTCTCTGCACGGGCTTACGCCCCGGTGAAAAGCTCTACGAAGAGCTGCTGATTGAAGCGAGCTCCGAAGCCACCGCCCACCCGCTCATCTACCGCGCCCGCGAAGCCTCCCTGCCTCCCGAGCAACTCTGGCCCCAATTGGATGCTCTTGAAGCAGCCATCGCTCTGCAAGATGCGTCAGCCGCCTTAGAGCTGTTGTCCCAGCTTGTGCCCGAGTGGCAGCGGCAATCCGATGGCAGCACCGCCGCTCGGCCTGGGGCTTCAGGAGGTCCCCGATTGGCCGTCAGCGGCGGCTGAGGAGGCCGCAGGCCAAATTTGTGTTGGCAAAATTATGCGTTGATGCCGATAAGCCAATGGCGTAGAGGGTTTCGCTCTCGTCGCCTCTCCTGCCAGGCGATCGGCCTCGCTGGTGTTCAGGAGATGGCCTTGAGTCTCTCCGGATGTGAGCCCACAGCGCGGATGAATGTGGTCCCACATGCCGACAGACAGTCCTCCTGAGGGATGCCCTATTGCTGACCTTTGTGCTGCCGGCTGTAGCCCGACGTGGGCCGATCTCCGGGGTCCACGCCACTCGCCGATCGCTGGCGCTGGGAGTACAACACGTTCAGGCCGCACTCGGCTCTCCAGGGGCGTACGCCCCTGGAGGCAGCTCAACAGGGAGCTGCAGCATGACCACGACCACCCACTCTCATAAGCACTGGACCAATAAAAGGGGGCACGTCACAGGCCATCCAGGCGGTTGCCGCCATGTAGAGAGGGCACGTGGTGGATCTCGACAGCACGCTCGCGATCGCTGGGGCCCAGCTCAGCCACGCCCATCGCCTGCCCATGGCAGGCTGCACACGATGGATGCCGACTTCCGCGGCCTCGGCGACGACGTTGAACTGATCGAGAAGCTGGCGTGGCCGGCTATTAGTCCATGTCCGGACTAGCCTTGGTAGGCCTCACGTTCCCGGCCGTGCGATCGGTCAATGTCCACCAGGCCAAGACTCAGTTTTCCCGGCTGATTGATGCCGCCCATGCCGGCGAAACCATTGTGGTGGCCAAGGACGGCAAGCCCTGGGCCCGCCTTGTTCCCCTTGAGCAAGGCGAGCCCAAGCGCCAGCCGGGTGTGCTCAAGGGCCAGCTGCTGTTGCCGGCGCCGGATGATCTGCTGGCGCCTCTGCCGATCGAGGAGCTTGACGCCATCGACGAGGCGGCTTTTCTCATCTGATGCCCTTTCTGCTCGATACCCACGCCCTGCTCTGGTGGTTGGCCGAGCCTGAACGACTCTCCCCAGCTGTGTACGCAACGCTGGCGGACCCAGGCCAGCCCGTGTTCATCAGTGCAGCCTCAGCTTGGGAAATCGCCACCAAACACCGCCTCGGGCGCTTGCCAACAGCAGACGTGCTGTTGCAAGCCGGTTGGCCGCTCCTGGAGCAACAGGGTTTTCAGCACTTGCCGGTGAGCTGGCGCCATGGCGTGCAGGCAGGCCGTTATCCCCTGCCGCACCGCGACCCCTTCGATCGTTTGCTGGCTGCCCAGGCGGAGCTGGAGCAGCTGACCCTGCTCACCCTCGATCCCGCCTTGGCTCCGTTCCCCTGCCAAACGCTGTGGTGAGAGCGGCTCAGGACTTTGCCCTCGCAATCGGTTGAGGCTTCAGCCCCACGGTTGCCGAGAACTGCTGTCGCGGCATCCCGCCGCAGATCGGTGCCACCCTGCTGCAAAAGGACCCTGAATTCCGCGCGATCGCCGGGCTTCCCCAGGAATGGCCCGGCTGACCGGATTTACAGGGGCCATGGCGCCGGTAATGGAAGACTGCCTTACCATGGTGGTGTGCATGGGAGGACCGGCTTGGCTGCAACAACGCTGACGGTCACCGGCAAAGGACAGGTGACCCTGCGCAAGGAGCTTCTGGCTCATTTGGGCATCAAGCCTGGCCAGCGCCTGGACGTTGAGGTGCTCCCGGGTGGGCGGCTACAGCTCCACGCTGAGCAGGCCACCGGCTCCATTCACGACTGCCTTGGTTTGCTGGCAGGTCGGTCCCGCCATCGCGCCACGCTTGAGGAGCTCAACCAGGCCGCCGCTGCCGGTTGGGCTGGATCGATGGCGGCGGGTACGGATGCCCCATGAAGATCACGGCTGACACCAACGTTCTGGTGCGCGCCCTGGTTCAGGACGAGCCGGTGCAGGCCGAGATCGCCAGTGCCCTGTTGTCGCGAGCGGAGCAGGTGGCGATTCCCCTGCCGGTGTTCTGTGAGCTGGTGTGGGTGTTGCGGAGGGTCTATGGCTTCACCGCGGCTGACTGCACCACGGCGATCGAAGCCTTGATCGCCAGTCGCACGGTGATGGCTGATCGCCCGGCGGTTGCTGCAGGTCTTCAGCTGCTGGCTTCAGGTGGCGATTTCGCCGATGGCGTGATCGCCTTTGGCGGCCGCCAGCTGGGCAGTGAACGCTTCGCCACCTTCGACCGCGCTGCCGCTCAGCTCCTCACCGACGCAGGGGAACCGGTTCAGTTGCTCTGAATCGCGTCGCGTTGACATCAGCCTGGATCGAACCAGCGCCTGCCATCGGCACGATTCATGCTGGCCCGCCGTGCTGAGCGGCGGGTGAACTGGCTCACCGTGGGGTTGGGCACCAGTGGATCCACATGGGCCACCTGCTCCCAGAGCTCAGGCGGCGCCCAGCGCAGCGCGTGGGTATGGCGCTCGTGCTGGGTGATGTGGCACCAGCGGCTACAGCCGCACTGCGGGCAGAACAGCTCCTCCAGCCACTCATTGCTGAGCACGAGCACCGGGTAAGCGTCGATCACCAGCTGGGCGGTTTTGTGGCTCATGCCCCGCGCCTTCAGCTCTTCAGGCGTGAGCAGATGCAGGAAATACTTGCGGCCGTTCCCCTCGATCCGCTGTTCGGGATGGGCCGGGCAGAACAGTTGGCGCCCCTTCGGCCGGCGCGATCGGCTCCGCGGGCGTTGGTCGGGATCTGGGCTGCTCACCGCTGAGGACCGACTCCTGTCATCTTCTCATCGCCGTGCACCGGCTCTCTGAATGTGCGACCACAGTTCAGTTCCATGTGGTCCCACATCCCGACAGTTCTGGGGAGTGGTCTGCAGGTCGCTCAGTGGGCATGTCGCTGTTGCTGGCGTCAGCCCGGCAAGGAATGCTTAAAGTAAGGATTCCTTTCAGGCTGGTGCCGTGGTTGTTGCCAAGCGCACGAGTAAGAACCAGCTCACGCTGCCCAAGGCCGTTGTTGAACAGGCGGGGTTGGCCGACTACTACGACGTGACCTGCGACAACGGCCGCATCGTGCTCACTCCCCTCCACCCTGGCGGCGCCAGTGCTGTTCGGGCCCGCTTGCGCCAGCTCGGGATCAACCAAGCGGATGTGGCTGATGCGGTGATCTGGGCCCGCAAGGTATGACGCGTAGCCCAATCAGAGTTGTTCTCGACACCAACGTGCTGATTTCAGCCCTGTTGTTTGAGAACGGCCGGCTTGGTTGGCTGCGTTGTTCTTGGCAGAACGGCCGTTTGATCCCTGTGCTGGCGCAGCCCACCCTGCGCGAGCTGTTGCGGGTGTTGGCTTACCCCAAATTCAGGCTTGACCCGAACGATCGTGACCGGCTGCTTGAGGATCTGCTGCCGTGGTGTGAAAGCTGGACGCTTGCGATCCCGACCAGTCTCCACCGTGTTCGAGACCCCCATGATCAGGTGTTCTTGGACCTGGCCCTAGCGGCGGACGTCTCCGTGCTGGTGAGTGGCGATGCCGACCTTTTGGCCCTTCACCGGCATGCCAACCCGTTGTTGATCCTCAGCCCAGCTGATGTTCAGGCCTGGCTTGATCGTGCAGTCTGATTGGCAGATTGACGTGTGATCTCTCCTCCCATCAAAAAGCCCCGCGGGTGACGCGGGGCTGCAGAGAATCTGATTTCGTTTCAAAGCCTGAGGATCAGGCGGAACCCACGCCGGTGTAGGCGCCGTAGAAGAACAGGCCCACCACGAAGATCACAGCCATGCCGCCGGCGGTGGCCACGAGCCACAGGGGCAGCACGCCTTCGGTCCAGCGGGACTTCCAGGCAACGGCGGGGCGGCCGTCGGGGAGGCGGTCGGGGATCCGGCCGTCAGGCAGGTTGGATTTCTTGCCACTCATCGCAGGTGCTCCCGATCAGTTGAAGAAGTAGCTGGTGAACAGCACACCGGTGACGAACACGAACAGCAGGCCCAGATACAGGCTGGTGCGGTTCAGCTCAACCGGCAGGTTGTTCGGGTTGGGGTTGCGTTGCATGACGGCAGACCTCAGCGACGAATGAACTGCATGGCGGCCAGGGCTCCCAGGAAGAACACCGTGGGAATGCCGAGGGCGTGAACCGACAGCCACCGGACCGTGAAGATCGGGTAGTTGCGCGGCGTGGAGGAGGCGGGCGACTGGCTCATGGCTTATTTCAGGCGCTGGTCGAGGGAAGCCTTGGCGTCGTAACGCTGGCTGACCACAGGAGCTTTGAGGTCCTGAGCCTGGAAATAGGCGTCAGGACGAGGCGTACCGAAGGCGTCGTACGCCAAGCCTGTGGAAACGAACATGAAACCCGCCAGGAAGATCGCCGGCAGGGTCACGGCATGGATCACCCAGTAACGGATGCTCGTGATGATTTCGAAGAACGGGCGTTCCCCAGTTGAGCCGGCAGCCATGGCAGCGAGCGTTCAGCTTGGCGATCCTAAGGGGGTGCCCGCGGTCGCCGGGAGCAGGCCGGCGGCTTGGTTACACAGCGTTGTCAGCCCACCCAGCGCAGCAGCGAGCCGCGCTCACCCAGCACGAAGCCCTTGCCATCCGGCAGGAAGGCGATGCGGCTGAAGTTGGTGGGCTGCTGGGCTCCCACCGGATCCTTGCGCCAGGTTTTGCCGCCATCGGCGCTGCTCAGCAGCGTGCCGCTGCCGCCGCCCGCCCAGATCGTGCCGCTGGGATCCCAGGCCATATCCAGATAGCCGTAGCCGTTGGTGATCGGGATGATCGGCTTGCTCCAGTCGTCGGCGTTGCTGGCATCGGCGCTGAAGCGCAGCTGGGCGCCGCGGGCCAGCATCCACAGGCCCCCATCCGGCTGGAAGCCCATGGCCTGCAGCCGCTGGCTGCTCACCCGCTGGTGGGGGGTCCAGACGCCTTCACCCGGGTTCCAGGTGGCGAAGAAGTTGCCCAGGCCGCTCACGCTCACGTAGCGGCCATCGCCGCTGCGGCGCAGGTCGCGCACGGCGCCGGCGGCGTCTTCCACCTCGGCCTGCCAGGAGCTGCCGGAGTCACGGGTGCGGTACACGGCGCCCACGTTCGTGGCCAGCTCGGCGCTGCTGCGGCCGAGGGCTGTAACGAGATAGGGCTCGCCAGGCAGCTTGGTGTCGAGGAACAGGCGGCTCCAGCTCTGGCCGCGATCGGTGCTGTGAAGCAGCAGGCCGGGTTGGCCAACGATCCAGCCTTCATCGCCGCTGAAATCAACGCTGATCAGGCGGAAGTTCTCCTCCGCCGGCAGGTCGAGAGCCCGCTCCTCCCAGCTGGCGCCGCCATCGTCGGTTTCCAGGATCAGGCGGTTGCTGCCCACCAGGAAGCCGTGCTGGCTGTCGGTGAAGGCCAGAGCCAGGGGGTTGGACTTGGTGTGGATGTCCACCGGCTGCCAGGGGCTGGCGCTGGCGGCGGGCAGGCCGGTGCTGACGCAGCCCGAGAGGCCGACGGCGAGCAGCAGCGTGAGCGCCAGGGCGGAGAGGGAGCTCAGCAGGCGCTGGAGGGGTGAAGGGGGCACGGGCAACTCAGCGCAGGGAATAGAGAGAGAGGAAGAAGGCGAACGCCAGGGCGAAGCCGCCGAAGATCAGCACATTCTTCTGGCCGGGCGTCAGCTGGTTCACCCCGAGCCCGTAGCCGAGATTCTCCTCGAAGCCACTGGGTTTGTTGCGGGGGCCGATGTCCTTGAAGGCCTTGATGCTGCTGCGGCACACCGGGCAGCGGAAGCTGAGCGGATCCATGGCCGAGAACGGCGTACCGGCCTCGACCCCCAGCTTCCTGATGCCCTCGCCCGGGTCGTAGACGAAGCCGCAGCTGCGGCATTCGAAACGGTGGGTGTCGGGATCGTCGGCCACGGCCACGGCCACTGCCTCTGTAAGGGCCTCGGCCTCGGGCGCTGTCGCGGTAGTGGCCTCCTCTGGGGCCTGGTCGTCGGCGGGTTCGTCGCTCACGGCGCGGCTCGGTGGCTGGGGCGGACTCTAAGAAGTGGCTCCCGGGCTTGGAGCGGGCATGCCAATCAGAGGGCGTCCCACCCGGCGCAGGTGAGCGTCCAGCTCGGGAGGCCGCTGGTGGCGTAGCGAGAGATCCACCCCCCAGGCCAGCAGTAGGTCATCCACCTCGCCCATCAGCTGCAGCAGATCGCCGTGATCGAGCCCGGATCCCTCCAGGCTGAGGTCGATGTCGGAGCCGGGGCGGTGGCGGTTCATTGCCCGCGAGCCGTAAAGCCATATCTGCTCCACGCCGGGGTGTGCGGCCAGCAGGCGGAGCAGCGCTGTGCTGGCCTCCGCGGGCAGGCCGGGAATCGGGCTCGGGCCGCCGTTGCCGCTGCTCATGACCCCTCGTCGCTCGCCAGCTGTTGCAGCCGGGTGCGCAGGTTGCGAAAGGCCAGCAGGTAGCGGTCGCTGATGTTGGCGGTGATGGCTTCGGCGGTGGAGCGGTTGTACACGTGGCTGGTGAGGTTGCGGTCGTTCACCATCGCCATCCACACCGGGCCGTCCTCGATCAGGCCGGTGCTGAAGGCCTCACGAATCGCGTCGCGCGAGCCCAGCAGCATGGCGCTGTTGCCGCGGCTGCGTAGGAGATCTCGCAGGCTGTTCCAGCCCAGCTCGAAGGTGTATTCAAAGGCCTTCACCAGCCCTTGCTGTTCCCGCGCGTTGAGCGCTGGCGGTTCGAAGAACAGCTCCAGCTGCTCCAGCGCCCGGCAGAAGTTGGCGAAGCGCTGCTGCCAGCGCACATCCGGATCGGCCATAGGGCGAGGCTAGGGCTGGTGGCCGGGCTGGGCAGCCGCTGCTCAGAATGCAGGCATGAACCGCTCCGTCGACTGGCTGCATCAGGCCCGGGCTGATCTGGCCCAGGCCCAGCTCAGTGCGGAGAACGGCCATCACGAATGGGCCTGTTTCGCCTGTCATCAGGCCGTTGAGAAGGCTCTCAAGGCCTTGCATCTGCGGCACTACCAGCAGAGCTGGGGGCATGGCCTGGGCCGCTGCTTCCGTGAGCTGCCGCACCCGATCGCCGAGCAGTTGGCGGCGCAGGTGACGGATCTGGAGGATCGGCTGCGCGTGCTCGATGCGCTCTATATCCCAACCCGCTGCCCCGATAGCCTGCCGGAAGGCGCGCCGACCGATCACTTCGGCCGGCTGCAAAGCCACGACGCTCTCTGCCATGCCCGTGCGCTCGTTGACGCAATCGGTTCTGCGCTGGCCGAGCCCTGAGCAGGTGCTGGAGCAGGCCCGCTGCTGGGCGCAGCAGCAGCAGCGGGTCCATCCGGGCCTGCAACGGGTTGGTGTGTTCGGTAGCTACGGCCGTGGCACGGCGTCTGTAGGCAGTGATCTCGACCTGCTGCTCGTGGATGACCGAGCCGAGGGGCCCCAGCAGCAGCGCCTGCGCCAGTGGCCGCTCGAAAAGTTGCCGCTCGCCTGTGATGCCCTGGTGCTGACCACGGCGGAGCTCGAGAAACTCCTGCATGGCTCCTCCCGCATGGCAGTCGAGCTCCAGCGTGATCTTCGTTGGCTCCTGCCCAATGAGCCGCCGGTCTGAGATCAGTGCTGGCTGACCCCGGCCGACCCAGGCTCCGGCCATGGATGCCAGACTGCCGCTCACGTTGGGCTGTCTGCGCCCGTGTTCGTTCTCTCCGGCTACGACGCCTTTCTGGGCTTCCTGCTGATCGCGGCGGCGGTGCCTGTGCTGGCGCTCGTCACCAACAAGCTGGTGTCGCCCAGTTCCCGCACGGGTGAGCGCGACCTCACCTACGAATCCGGCATGGAGCCGATCGGCGGGGCCTGGATTCAGTTCAACATCCGCTACTACATGTTCGCGCTGGTCTTCGTGATCTTCGACGTGGAGACGGTGTTCCTCTATCCCTGGGCTGTGGCCTTCCATCGTCTGGGTCTGCTGGCGTTCATCGAAGCGCTGGTGTTCATCGCCATCCTTGTGGTGGCCCTGGCCTACGCCTGGCGCAAAGGCGCCCTCGAGTGGAGCTGACCTGAGATGACCCCCCCCTCCGCAACCTCCGGCATGGCCGAGGCCCTCTCCATCAACACCCTGCGCGACCAGCGCGCCGCCAGCTGCAACCCGGTCGGCGCACCGGCGGTCACCTCGGATCTCTCCGAGAACGTGATCCTCACCACCCTCGACGACCTGCACAACTGGGCCCGCCTCAGCAGCCTCTGGCCGCTGCTTTACGGGACCGCCTGCTGCTTCATCGAGTTCGCCGCCCTGATCGGCTCCCGCTTCGACTTCGACCGTTTCGGCCTGGTTCCCCGCTCCAGCCCCCGCCAGGCCGACCTGCTGATCGTGGCCGGCACCGTGACCATGAAGATGGGGCCGGCTCTGGTGCGCCTTTATGAGCAGATGCCCGAGCCGAAGTACGTGATCGCCATGGGCGCCTGCACGATCACCGGCGGCATGTTCTCGGCCGACTCCACCACGGCAGTGCGTGGCGTGGACAAGCTGATCCCGGTGGACCTCTACCTGCCCGGTTGCCCGCCGCGGCCGGAGGCGATCTTCGACGCCGTGATCAAGCTGCGCAAGAAGGTTGGCAACGAGGCTCTGGCCGAGCGCGGCAACCTGCTGCCCACCCACCGCTACTGCACCGTGCCCCACCAGCTCAAGCCGGTGGAGCCAATCGTGGACGGCAGATACCTGCGGGCAGAAACCCAGCAGGCCGCGTTCGCCGCGGCGGCAGGACTGCCTGTGGCAGCCGCTGCGGCCGCCCCCGCTGCAGAACCTGCGGCCATCCCCGCCAGCAACACCGCCGCTTCCTGATCGAGCTCCGATGTCCGACGACACGACCCCAGCAGCAGCGCCCCCGGTGCCTACTGCCACGCAACCCGGCCCCGTGAGCCGCTGGCTCACAGCCCAGGGCTTTGAGCATGAGCAGCTCGATCCCGACCATCTCGGCGTTGAGGTGATCGGTGTGGAGGTGCCCTTTCTGCCGGTGATCGCTGCGGCGCTCAAGGCCAGCGGCTTTGATTACCTCCAGTGCCAGGGCGGTTACGACGAAGGCCCCGGCGGACGCCTGGTGAGCTTCTATCACCTGGTGAAGCTGGGTGTTCTGGCGGATCAATCCAGCGCCAGCCAGCACCTGCCGGCGGATGTGCGGCCCGAGGAGGTGCGCCTCAAGGTGTTCCTGCCGCGTGATGGCGCCCTCAGCATCCCCAGCCTCTATGGCCTGTTCCGCGGCGCCGACTGGCCGGAGCGTGAAACCTTCGACATGTTCGGCATCAACTTCGAGGGCCATCCCCACCCCAAGCGTCTGCTGATGCCGGAGGACTGGAAGGGCTTCCCGCTGCGCAAGGACTACGTGCAGCCGGACTTCTACGAGATGCAGGACGCCTACTGAGAGCGCTCGCGCCGGTGGCGCTTGTAGTAGCGCATCACCGCCACAGCCACGCTGCGTGGATCGTGCCGCAACGTGGCCGTGGGCCGCGTTCCTTGCAGGGGGGCCTCCATCACCTCGTAGCCCTGGTTGCGTAGCTTGCGTACATCGCAGCGCACCGGTTCAGCTCCGCGCTGGCGGTAGTGATGCACCAGTGGGCCGTCGCCGAGATCTTCCTGCGCCAATACGGAGGTGAACAGGCGCTGCTGCACCCCCAGGCTGGCCAGCTGCGCCTCGATCGCCCGCAGGTGACCCTCCACATCCAGGCCGTCGGTCTCGCCGGGTTGGGTCATCAGGTTGCAGATGTAGAGGCGCGGTGCCTTGCTGCGGCTGATGGCGTTCACCAGCTCGGGCACCAGCAGATTCGGCAGCAGTGAGGTGTAGAGGCTGCCGGGGCCGAGCACGATCAGATCGGCATGGGCGATGGCCTCAATGGCCCTCGGCAGGGCCGGCGGCCGCTCTGGTGTGCAGCCCAGGCGCACGATCGGGCTGCTGGCATGGCCGATCTGGGATTCACCCTCGATGCGGCGGCCGTCCTCCAGTTCGGCCCACAGCTTCACATCGGCATTGGTGGCCGGCACCACCGTGCCCTGCACCGCCAGCACACGGCTGCTGGCGGTGATCGCCGATTCGAGGCTGCCGGTGATGGCCGTCAGGGCCGAGAGGAACAGGTTGCCGAAGCTGTGGCCCTCCAGCCCTGTGCCGGCACGGAAGCGGTACTGGAACAGGCGGGTGAGCAGCGGCTCCTCCGTGGCCAGGGCCGCCAGGCAGTTGCGGATATCGCCGGGGGGCAGCACACCCAGCTCGCGGCGGAGCACGCCGGAGCTGCCGCCGTCGTCGGCCACGGTGACGATCGCCGTGAGGTTGCTGCTGTAGCGCTTCAGGCCGCTCAGCAGGGTGGACAGGCCTGTCCCACCACCGATCGCCACGATCGCGGGGCCGCGGTTCAGCCGTCGTTTGGCCACCAGCGCATCCACCAGCACCGTGCCCTTCTCGGGGGCCAGGGCCTGCTGTATCGCTCCGAAGCTGCGGCTCTGACCCAGCCAGATCAGGGCCCCGCCGGCGATCAGCACCAGTGGGCCGGTGATCTCGCGCGGCAGCACCTGCGTGAGGCTCTGCAGCACCCAGCGGATTGATTGCAGCAGCCAGTAGATCGGTTGCAGATCGGCCCAGACGGCGGCACCGAGCAGGGCCAGCATCAGGCCGATGCCGGAGGTGAGCATCCAGCGCTTCACCACCAGGCCGGGCTGCAGCCAGCGGGCCGCCCGTCGCGAGCGCGACATCAGATCCTGCTGGTGCAGGTCACCGCGGCCCAGCCAGCCGGGCGTTCTGCGGCTGCGCTGGCTGCCTCGTTGGCCTGGAGCCCGCATGGCGCACCGGAAGTGTTCGAACTGTACGGAGAAACGGCCAAGATGACCCTGTTCAACGGTGGGTGGTCCGGTGGCCATGGGAGCGGTGGCTGCAGCGGCTGCGGTGGCGGAATTCCGCGATGTGAGCGTGCGTTGGGGCGCCCATGCCGTACTCCAGAGCGTTGACCTGCAGCTGCAGCAGGGCGAGCGGCTGGCGGTGGTGGGGCCTTCCGGGGCCGGTAAATCGACGATCCTGCGCCTGCTGGCCGGGCTGCTCCTGCCCAGTGAGGGCGAGGTGTGCATCCATGGCGTGCCGCAGACCTACCTCCGCCTGGATCAGCGTCAGCCCCCCGATGTGCGGCTGGTGTTCCAGAACCCCGCCCTGCTGGCTTCGCTCACCGTGCGCCAGAACGTGGGCTTCCTGCTGGATCGCTTCAGCCGCATGCGTGAGCCTGAGATCCGTGAGCGCGTGGGCCATGCCCTGGAGGCCGTGGGCCTGGCGGGTACCGAGGATCTGCTCCCTGGCGAGCTGAGTGGCGGCATGCAGAAGCGGGTGAGCTTCGCCCGTGCGGTCATCGAGGACCCCACCCAGCCTCCAGGCCAGCAGCCGTTGCTGCTGTTTGATGAGCCCACCGCCGGTCTCGATCCGGTGGCCTGCACCCGCATCGAAGATCTGATCGTGCGCACCAGCGAGCTCGCCCGCGCCTCGTCGGTGGTGGTGAGCCATGTGATGAGCACGATCCTGCGCACGGCAGATCGGGTGGTGCTCCTCTACGACGGGCACTTTCGCTGGCAGGGCAGCGTTGAGGAGTTCCGGGTGAGTGAGAATCCCTATGTGCTCCAGTTCCGGACAGCTAGCCTCACTGGACCGATGCAGCCGGCGGAACTTTGAACCCCATGCGCCGCAGTGTGCGAGAGGCGATCGTCGGGTTCACCCTGCTGGCGGCCCTGGCCGGCGGGGGTGCCTTCTGGCTGTGGCTCAAGGGAATCAGCCTGGGTCAGCGCCAGTGGAGCTTCCGCGTCAGCTTCGCCGATGCGGCCGGCCTGGGTGAGCGCTCTGCCGTGACCTATCGCGGTGTGCAGGTGGGCAATGTGCGCCGCTTGCGCACCACCTCCGAGGCCGTAGTGGCCGATGTGGAGATCACGGATCCGGAGCTGCGCCTGCCGCGGCCCCTGGTGGCTCAGGTGGAGGAGTCGTCACTGCTGGGTGGTGATGCGGTGGTGGCGTTGCTGGCTCCCCGCCGTCCCCTGCCGCCTGGCACGGCCGGACCACGGGATCCCGCCTGCAATGCCAAGTTGATCATCTGTCCCGGCGCTCAGCTGGAGGGTGTGAGCGCGGCCACCATCACCAGCGTGACCGCCACGATCCAGAAGCTGCTGGATCAGGCCGATCAGGAGAAGCTGGTGCCGATGCTGGCGCAGACCACCCGCAGCTTCGATGCCACGTCGAAACAGGCGAGCAGCTTCCTGGTGGAAGGTGAGCAATTGATCCGCGACCTCAAGGCGGCGGTGCAGGAGGCCCGCCCAACCCTCGACAACCTCAACGCGTCCACCGCCTCGATCCGTAACTTCACCCGGGCCCTCGACGACCCAAAGGTGGTCAGCGACCTCAAGGGCACCGTGGCCAACGCCGAGCAGCTGACGGCCCGCTGGGATGCGGTGGGGGGTGATGTGAACAAGCTCACCGCCGATCCCAGGTTCATGGATGGCATCCGCAGCGTGGCGGTGGGGCTGGGCAAGTTCTTCGATGAGCTGTATCCCGCCCAGACCGGCGCCGCCAAGGACAAGGCGGAGCGTGAGGCGGCCGGCGCTAAACCCCGCTGATCACACCGCGTTGATCGCCTCCATGGCGATGGCGGCGATGGCCTGATCACTGGCCTTCGGCAGCTGCACGTATTTGCCGCCGGCAGCAGTGGCCAGATCCTTGCCCATGCCGCTGCCGATGAACTTGCGCTCGGTGTCGATCACCAGCAGCTTGATGCCCAGGGCCCGGTACTTGCTGGCCACCTGCTTCACCTCCTCCTTGAGGTCCACCGGCTCCTCCCCCTCCAGTTGCGGCTGACCCAGCGAGCGGCTCAGCGGCACGTTGCCGCGGCCATCGGTGATGGCCACCACCACCACCTGGCCGAGATCGCCGGTGGCCAGGGCGTTGGCGGCCACCCGCGCCGCCTGTGAGAGGCCGTGGGCCAGCGGTGAGCCGCCGCCGCAGGGCATCGATTCGAGGCGCCGGCGCGCGGCGGTGATCGAGCGGGTGGGCGGCAGCAGCACCTCCGCCTGCTCGCCTCGGAAGGGGATCAGGGCCACCTCATCGCGGTTTTCGTAGGCCTCGGTGAGCAGCCGGATCACGGCGCCTTTGGCACTCTGCATTCGGTTGAGGGCCATGGAGCCGCTGGCATCCACCAGGAAGATCACCAGGGCGCCGGCCTTGCGCTGCAGCTGCTTGGCCCGCAGGTCGCCGTCTTCCACCACCACCTTGCGGTGCGGTTCGCGCTCGCGGCGGGACTTCTGATACGGCGCGGCGGCCCGCAGCGTGGCGTCCACAGCGATGCGCTTCACCGGGCCGCGGGGCAGCATCGGCTTCACATAGCGGCCGCGGGAATCGCTGAACACCACGGCGCGGCTGCCGCTGCCGCCGCTCTTGGCCTTGGCGGCGCCGAACAGCAGCAGGTCCGGGTCGATCGCCACGGCCTCGGGATCCAGCAGGAACTCCTCCGGCACCTGCGGGGGCGCCTGGTCTTCGGGGCTGTCGTCCTCCTGGTCGTCGTCGTTGTCCTCCGGATCGTCCTGGTCGTCTGGCTCCTCGGGTTCGTTCTCCGGCGGTTCGGGCTCCTCTGGCGGTTGTTCGCCCTGCGGGGGTGGCGGCGGCGGTGGCTCCATCGGCTGGTCGGGATCCGGTGGCGGCAACTGCAGGGCGCGCGGGGCGATCACCAGGCGCACCGCCACCTGCAGGTCGTCCGCTTCCACCCGATCGCGGCCACTCAGGGCGGCATGGGCGCGGGCGACGCGCACGGCATAGAGCTCGCTGCGGTGCCCCTCCACCCCACCGCGCAGGGCCTCATTCACCAGATAGGCGATCTGTTCTCTGGTGATCTGCACATCCGGCAGCCACTGGCGCGCCAGCAGCAGCTGGGTGGCGAGGGCGTCGGTTTCCTCCTGCCACTGCTGGCGGAATTGCTCGCTCGATTCGGCGTGCCCCAGGGCGCTGCGGGTGATCGCCACCCGCTGCTCGAGATCGAGGTTCTGGTTGGCCGAGAGGCAGATGGCGAAGCGATCCAGCAGGTGATCGCGCACGGCCCCTTCCTCGGGGTTGTAGGTGGCGATCAACAGGCAGCGGCAGGGGTGGGAGAGGCTCAGCCCCTCACGCTCGATGCGGTTCTCGCCGGAGCCCACCGCCGCCAGCAGCAGGTTGGTGATGTTGTCGTCGAGCAGGTTCAGCTCATCGACGTAGAGCACCCCCCGGTGCGCCTCGGCCAGCAGACCGGGTTGGAATACGGCCTGGCCGCTGGCCAGGGAGGCGGTGACATCCACCGAGCCCACCAGGCGGTCTTCGGTGATGCCGAGCGGCACCTGCACGAACGGTGCGGGCATCACCTTGGTCGGCCGCAGGGCGCCGCCATCGGCGCCACTGGGATCGGCGCCCAGCTCGGTGAGGCGGCGGCGGGTGGTCTCGTCCCAGTCATCCGGGCGCTGGGGGTCGATGTTCAGGGCCGCAGGGGCCGGCTGGCCGGGGCTGGGGGTGCCCAGGTCGAGCACATCGATCGGCGGCAGCAGGGCATGCAGCCCGCGCGCCAGCACGGATTTGCCAGTGCCGCGCCCACCGGCGATCACCACGCCCCCCAGGCCGGGGTCTACCGCTGCCAGCAGCAGCGCCAGCTTGAGGGTGCCGTGACCGGTGATGGCGGCGAGCGGAAAGGCACGGGCGGCGGCGTCGCTGGTGCCGTCACGGCCGGTGGCGGTTCCGCTGGCTGCCTGTCCGCTTGCAACCTGTCCGCTTGCAACCATGGAGTGGCCCGGGCCCTGAGTCGTGCGCGCCAGTCTCGCTGATCAGGGCGGTGGTCCCACGCTGCCCGCGGGCTCCAGCCTGGCGATCGCCCTGGGGGCCAATCTGCCCAGCCCGGCCGGTCCGCCGCTGGCCACCCTGCTGGCCCTCCGGCCGTTGCTGGAGCAGCAGATCAGGTTGTGGGCGGCACCGGATGCGCTGCAGCTGCACTGGTCGCCGCTGTTTCGATCCGCCCCGGTGGGTGGCCCGGCTGATCAGCCCGACTATCTCAATGCCGTGCTGCTGGTGGGTGGTGCTGCGGCTGCCCCCAATCCCGCCGGTGCCGTGGCCCTGCTCCATCAGCTGCAGCAGCTGGAACGACACTTCGGCCGCGAGCGGCGCGAGCGTTGGGGCCCCCGCAGCCTCGACCTGGATCTGCTCTGGTGGGGCGGATTGCAGCTGGCGGGGGAGCCCCTGGAGTTGCCCCACCCCCGCTGGAGCCAGCGGGGCTTCGTGCTGGCCCCCCTGCAGGCGATCGAGCGGCGGCTGGGGCAACCGCTGCTTTTGCCGGATCCAACTGTTCGGCTGCCGCAGCTGATTCAGGGGCTAGGCGGAGTCGTGGCATCCACGGGCCTGGCGGAGGCTGACGCCTGGCCCGAGCTTCTGCCCGGGCGCACGGGCTGGCCGGAGTGAGGGCGATGGTGCGTCACCACAGGCAGCGCACACCCGTTCGGCGCAGGGTGGTGTCGGCGCTCACCAGGGTGAGGTTCTCCAGCTGTGCCTGGGCCAGCAGCAGCCGACCGGTGAGATCGATCGGCCGTAACCGCTTCATCGACGCACTCTTTGGCCCGGCTTCACGCCATTGGCCGGCCAGCAGGCCATGCCGGGGCTGAATCGGCAGCAGGGCAAACCCCTCCTGCAGCACCAGCTCCGGTAGTTGCCAGATCACCGGGCTGAGTTCGGGCAGCTCCTCCCGCTGCTCCGCCTCGCTCAGCTCCCACAGGCTGGCCACGCTCACCACCACCGCCTGGTGCGGGTTCTCGAGCCGCTCGCGGACCCGCGGGCTGAGCAACTGCGGGCAGCACCACCACCAGAGCAGCGCGTGGGTGTCGAGCAGCAGCTTCATCGTTCCAGCCTCATCGCTCCAGCAGCAGGCGGGGCTGCGCCAACGGACCCAGGCGGCGTAGTCGCCCCGGTTGCCGCCGCGGCAGCGGATCCGGACCCTCGCGATCGAGAGGCAGCAGCTGGGCCCAGGGCTGGTCGTACTTCATCAACAGGAAGGATTCGCCGGCGTGGGCTCGGTCCATCAGCTCGGCCAGGTTCTGCCGCGCCGCATGGGCATTGATGCGCTGGGGGGATCGGCGGCGGCGTTCGGGCATGGCTGGCGGTCTTGGGTTGGATCGTCCGGGATCCGCTGGGTGTGCTGCGCGGGGTGTGTCTGGGAGTGTCTGGATGTGGGACCACATCGCTGCGGCATGTGGTCTCACCCTTGGAGAGCCACCCGCAGGCGAACCGGGCGCAGGTCTCGGGCAACGGACGGGCTTGATGGGTTGAGCCGGTGGCTTGGTGCTTTGGATCGGAGGCTGTTGTTGAAGAGCATTCCCCGGCAGCGGCCTCTCCGGCCCTGCGATGCTGGCCAGCAACGATCAGCTGCCCGCCATGGCGCCCCTGCCCGCCCCCGAGCCCGCGCGCCTGCTGGAGACCACCGCCAGCCTGGATGTGCGCAAGCTGTGCTTCGAGGTGAACCGCCTGGAGCTGCCGATGGGGGTGGAGGGCACCTTCGGCGTGATCAAACATCCCGGCGCCTCGCTGGCGGTGCCGGTGCTGGCGGACGGTCGGGTGGTGGTGCTGCGCCAGTACCGCTTCGCGGTGGCGACGCGCCTGCTCGAGTTTCCCGCCGGCACCCTCGATCCAGGCGAGACGCCGCTCAGCACGATGGAGCGGGAGCTACAGGAGGAGGCCGGTTACAGCGCCAGCCGCTGGGATCCCCTGGGCGTGATGCTGCCCTGCCCCGGATACTCCGATGAGGTGATCCACCTGTTCCTGGCCCGCGATCTCACCCCGTTGGCGGAGCGGCCCGCCGGCGACGACGACGAGGATCTCGAGGTGGTGCTGCTCGAGCCCGCCGAGCTTGATGCGGCTCTGGCCGGTGGTGATGAATACCTCGATGGCAAGAGCGTGACCGCCTGGTATCGCGCCAGGCAGCTGCTGGGGATCTGATGGCCTCGGCCCGCTGGCTGTTCTGGCACCGCCGCGACCTGCGCCTGGCGGACAACCTCGGTCTGGCGGCGGCCGCGGCGGCCAGCCGTGCCGTAACCGGCGTGTTCGTGCTGGATCCCGCGATCCTCGGCGCCGCCGAGATGGCTCCGGCGCGCGTTTGGTTCCTGTTGGAGAGCCTGCAGGAGCTGCAGTGCAGCTGGCGGCAGGCCGGCAGCCGCCTCGTGGTGCTGCAGGGGGATCCCGCCGTGGAGCTGCCGCGGCTGGCGGAGGCCCTGGCGGCGGATGTGGTGGCCTGGAACCGCGATGTGGAGCCCTACGGCCGTGAGCGCGACCGGCGGGTGGCTGCGGCCCTGCAGGCCCGGGGTCAGCGGGTGCTGGTGGACTGGGATCAGCTGCTGCTGCCGCCGGACGCGCTCAAGACCGGTGCCGGCGAGCCCTACCGGGTGTATAGCCCGTTCCTGCGCAACTGGCGCGGCCAGGTGGAGCGGCGGCAGGCGGCAGGCGGATCAGCGCTGACGGGGGGGCTGGAGCCGCTGCCAGCGCCGCAGGGGCTCCACGACATCGACCCCGCCGGCTTTCCGGAGCCCCGGGCCGCCCTTTGGGGCCAATTGCCGCTCCTGGAGACGCTGCCGGCCCATGGCGAGCTGGGGCCGCGGTTCGAGGGGGCGGAGATCTGCCCCTGCCGGCCGGGTGAGGCGGCGGCGCAGCAGCAGTTGCAGGCCTTCTGCGATGGCATTGCCGTTGCAACAGGCACCGGCACAGGTGCCGGCACTGGTGCGGCAGGGAGCGGACCCATTCCCCTGTTCGGCTATGAGCCGGGGCGCAACCTGCCGGCTGAGGCGGGCACTTCGGCTCTGAGCGCAGCGCTGAAGTTCGGCACGCTCAGCCCTCGCCAGGCCTGGGCGGCGGCGCAGCAGGCGCGGTTGGTGGCCGAGGCGCTGGGCGGCGCCGAGGAGGCCCTGGCTTCGATCACCGTCTGGGAGCAGGAGCTGGCCTGGCGCGAGTTTTACCAGCAGGCCCTGTTCCATTTCCCACAGCTGGCTGATGGGCCCTACCGGCCCCAGTGGCGCCAGTTCCCCTGGGAGAACGACCGGGGCCGCTACGAGGCCTGGCGCGAGGGTCTCACCGGCATGCCGATCATCGATGCGGCGATGCGGCAGTTGAACGCCAGCGGTTGGATGCACAACCGCTGCCGCATGATCGTGGCCTCCTACCTGGTGAAGGACCTGATCTGCGACTGGCGCTGGGGCGAGAGCGCCTTCATGCAGCGCCTGGTGGACGGCGATCTGGCGGCCAACAACGGCGGCTGGCAGTGGAGTGCCAGCAGCGGCATGGATCCCAAGCCGCTGCGCATCTTCAATCCCGCCACCCAGGCGTTGAAATTCGATCCGCAGGCCGCCTACATCCGCACCTGGCTGCCGGAGCTGCGCCACGTGAGCAACGCCGATCTGATCAACGGCGAGATCGCTCCTCTGGAGCGGCGCGGCTACCCGGCGCTGATCGTGAGCCACAAGCAGCAGCAGGCACGCTTCAAGGCGTTCTACGCCGCATTGCCTAGGGGCTGATCAGGCGCTGATCAGGGGCTGATCAGGGGCTGATCAGGGGCCATCGGCTGCTCAGTTGGGCTGGGCTGGTTGCCAACGTTCGATGATGCGATCCACCTCTCCCTCGAATTTCAGTTCGCCCAGGGCAAGATTGATCGCATTCAGCGTGTTTTCATTGAGGTTTGCGCCCACAGCAAAAGCCTGCGGAGTGCGGTAGAATGTATTGCCGACGATTTCATAATCGTCGGGATTGGGCAGTTTTCGCTTCATTGTCGCGATGCTGGCCGAGTCGGCCAGAATGCTGCCAACTTTGCCTTGCTCGAGGCTGGCCAGCATGGCGGCTGAGTTGTCGAAGGGAACAATCATCTTGAGCTGATCTTCGACCGACAACAGTGCATCCGCTGAGCGGTCCAGCCACACCTGGGCCACGGTGTTGGCGTCCACACCGATCTTCTCTTCGAGCGCTGAACGTAGGGCCGCGGCATTGCTGATGTCGACGGGTTCAGAGGCTTTGAGCACCACGCTGGTCGTTCCAGCCACAAAGATCGAGGTGATCACCAGGCGGACAAAGTTATTGAGCGCAATGATCGACATGCTGAGCGGTGCCGAGCCCATCTTGTAGATGCCTGTGCCCATGGCCAGCATCATCCAGCCTTTGTAGAAGGTATCTCGTTTGTTGTCGCCAACAATGTCCCGATGCTGGAATTCTCGCGATGTGATCCAGAGGATCAGAGCGAAGCCAAGGCCGAGGCCGATCAGCAGGCCGATTGAATCTCGGATGATCGCGCTGGCCCGTAGGTTGTTGATGACTGTTGCGAAGCTGCTTTGCTTGCGTCGGGTCAGCAGTGAAAGCCCGTCGTCGCTGTAAGGCGTTGTGAATGTGGCTTCCTGCAGCCGAAACGGCGTGATGTTCAGGCAGGACACCACCAGATCGATCTGACCCGCGCTAGCCGCGCGAACGGCCGCGTCCGGGTTGGGGAGTGCAACGAAGGTGTGGAGCAGGTTGGCTCTGCTGGCCACTTGGTGCCAGACGTCGATAGCGCTGCCGCTGAAGCTCCTGTTGACCACATCCGAGCAGGGGGCCTGGTCGTCGACCACGCCGATGCGGAGCACACCCTGTGCCGCTGCCGGCGGCGCCAAGCCAAGCGCCACGGCACCCAGCAGACCCAGCCATCGATTCCGCCGGCTGATGGTCAACCGATGGAGCCATCCCTGGCTGTTGCTTCGCGGGATGATGCTTCGCCTGATCACGCTTCGCCGGATGACGCTTCGCTGCATGCTCGGAGGTTGCATTACAGCGAATGCTGCCTGACTCAGGCCGCAACCGCCGGCTGGAGCATGCCCACCAGCTGACTGAGCACACCGATCACCCGCTGTTGCTGCTCGCCGCTCAGTTCGGGGAAGATCGGCAGGCTGAGCACCTCCGTGCAGAGACGCTCGGTGATCGGCAGGGACCCCGGGCCGTAGCCCAGCTCCGCATAAGCGGGCTGGCGATGAATGGGGATCGGGTAGTAGATGATCGTGATCACACCCGCCTCCTGCAGCTGCTTTTGCAGCCAGTCACGGCAGGCGGCTTCCGGCAGGCCGAAGCTGGCACTGTCGGCGGAGGGCACGCAGGCCTGGCTGCTGCAGCCGTTGCCGTTGCCGCTCGCCGTGGCGCAGGCCTTGCTGGTGCCGCAGCTGGGCACACGCACCACGAACTGGTTCCAGCTGTGGCCCTCAGGGCCGGCCTCGGGGAGCTGGATGGCCGCCGCGTCGGCGAGGGCGCTGCGGTAGCGGGCCGAGACGCTGCGGCGTCGCTCGATCCAGCTGGTCAGATGCGGCAGCTTCACATTGAGCACCGCCGCCTGAATGGCATCGAGGCGGCTGTTGTAGCCGAGTGAGGTGTGCAGGTAGCGGCGCGGCATGCCGTGCACCGCCAGCTCGCGCATGCTCTGCGCCAAAGCGGGATCGCCGCAGGTGACGGCACCGCCATCACCGGCGCCGCCGAGGTTCTTGGTGGGGAAGAAGCTGAAGCAGCCCACATCGCCCCAGCTGCCCACGGGGCGGCCGGCCCAGCTGGCGCCGGTGGCCTGGGCGCAGTCTTCCACCACCTTCAGGCCGTGGCGTTCGGCGATGGCGCAGACGCGCTCCATGTCGACCGGGCGGCCGAACAGATGCACCGGCAGCAGCACCTTGGTGGCCGGTGTGATCGCCGCCTCGAGCTGATCGAGATCGATCAGATAGCTGCTCTCCTCCACATCCACGAACACCGGCGTGGCGCCCACGGCGCTGATCGCTTCGGCGGTGGCGAAAAAGCTGAAGGAGCAGGTGATCACCTCATCGCCGGGGCCCACACCGAGGCCGCGCAGGGCCAGGATCAGGGCATCGGTGCCGCTGTTGCAGCCGATGGCGTGCGGGGTGCCGACAGCGGCGGCAAAGGCCTGCTCGAAGGCGGCGATCACCCCGCCGCCGATGTACTGACCGCTGCGTAGAACCTGCAGTACGGCGGCATCCAGCTCCTCACCGAGGTGATCCAGCTGTTCTCTGAGGCTGAAAGGGGGCACCTGCATAAAGGCAACCTTAAGCCCCCTGTTCGGTTATCCGGCCGGGTGCCATTTGATGTTGCAGCCGATCGAGGCCCTCTGCTCGGGATTCACCGCTTGGCCGGCCAGCAGGGCCTCAAGGGCGGTGCGCAGGTCGCGGCCGTCGAGCGGTGGGGCCTGTGGATCGCTGCTGCCGGGGCGGCTGCCATCGAGCTGGCCGCGGTAGGCGAGCCGGTGCCGGGCATCGAACAGAAACAGATCCGGCGTGCAGGCGGCCTGGAAGGCGTGGGCCACCGCCTGGCTGGCATCGAACAGGTACGGGAAGCGCCAGCCGCAGCGCTCCGCCTGGGCGCGCAGGCCCTCGGGGCCGTCCTGCGGGTGGGTGACGGTGCTGTTGCTGCTGATCGCCACGATCTGCAGCCGCTCGCCGTAGTCGTGCTCCAGGCGGGTGAGTTCGGGTTCGATGTGCTTCACGAAGGGACAGTGGGCACAGAGGAACAGCACCAGCACGGGCCCGGGCGTGAGGGCCGCGGAGCTCCAGGGCTCCTGGCTGCTGGCATCACCCGCCACCTGGGGCAGGGTGAAGCCGGGCAGGGGCGTGCCCAGGGGGAGCATCGCGGAAGCGGTGAGAACCATGACCGTGGGCGCGTGGCGCGTTGGGGCAGGATGCGCGCCGATTGTGGCGCTGCCGGCCCGTGAGTCCGATCTCGAAGCGGTTCCCCCGGGCCTGCCTGGCTGCGGCGTTGCTGCTGGCCCTGCCGCTGAGCAGTTGCGTGCCGGCCCAGCGGCGCCCCACCTGGGCGATTTATCCGCTGCAGCGCAGTCAGCCCCACGACGGCCTGGCGGTGGTGAGCCAGCCCGATGGCTACGGCGTGCATCTGTGGCTGGCCACGGACACCAGCCAGAAGGGGATGTGCCGACCCCGCTGGCTGGCGGATCCGGCCCGGCTGTTCAACGGCAATGGCACCGCTCCGTTCAGCTCCGGCCTGGCATCGCGCGCCGAGTTCTTCGCCGTGGTGGCCCGCAAGGACGTGCAGCGCGCCCTGCGCCTCGAACTTGAGGCCCTTTGCCGCAGCCGGGCGCCGCGGGCCGAGTGGCGCTGGAGCGAGCCGCCCCGCAACCCCGCCCAGGTGAAGCAGCCCAGCTTCCCTCTGGTGGAGGAGCCGGATCTGCTGCCCGCTCCCTCAGCTATCCGCCAGCAGGAGGAGGCGATGTTGCAGGGCGCCCCGCCGGAGACCAGTCCCTGAGAAACGGGCGCGGCAGCCGCGGGGTTAAGCCGCTGCGAGGACTTGCGGTTCAGCCCGGCTCCTGGCCCCATTGGGCCCAGACCCTGCGTTCGGCGCGGCGCCAGTAGCGGCTGAAGCGCCCCAGATCCACGGGCTCCTCCAGCTCCACGAACGGGTCGGGATCCAGGGCGATCAGCGGCAGCCTGCGGGCCGGCGGTGCGTGCCGCTGCCGTGCGTCCAGCTCGGCGGCGATGGTGGCGATGCGGGGATCGACCGCCCGGCTGGTGACGATCGCATCGGCCCCCTCCGCATGGGCGACGCTGAGCAGCTCCTCGGCCACCACGCCGTGGCGCTGCTGCAGCGGCAGCTCGGCGGCGCACTCCTGCAGGAAGTGCAGGCGATTGGCACTGAGCGCCGCAGCATCGAGCACGAACAGGGCTGGCCGGCCGGGGTGGGCGCGCAGGGCCGGGTTGGCGGGGCCAAGGGCTTCATGGTGGATCCAGAGCAGCGGCTGGCGGGGCGAGTGGCTACTCGAGGACGAGCTGCTGGCGGAGTGTGCGGGAGTGGCTCGCCATGGCGAGTCGTTTGCGGAGTCGTTTGCGGAGGCGTTCCCGGAGGCGCCGCCGGATGGCGCCGGGGCCCGCGGCGCGAACAGCTGCTCCTGCAGGGCCTCGTAGCTGGCCTCGAACGGGCAGGTGCCGGCCGCGGCGGCCCGGCAGCTGCGGCAGTAGCGGCCCGCGCTGAAGCGCTCCAGGTTGGCCCTGTTGAAGATGTAGGGCTTGCTGCTGAAGCTGCTGGCCAGCCACTGCCAGCTGAGGTTGTTGCTGGCGGGGTCGCCGTCGAGCAGGTGCTGCAGGAACCAGCGGGCGCCGGTCTGCCACTGCACGCGCCGCCAGTGCACCAGGTAGCTGCCCAGCCACATCCGCGCATGGTTGTGCAGCCAGCCCAGTTCCTGCAGCTGGCGCGAGAAGCCATCCATGCAGGCCAGGGCAGTGCGGGCCTCGGCCAGATCGGCCGGCAGCTCCGGGCTGTAGCTGGCTGCGGCGTGGCCGGTTTTGAGGGGTTCCAGGTCGATCCAGATGCCGTCGCCCAGGCGGCTCCAGAGGCGCTGCCAGTAGTCGCGCCAGCCGAGCTCGTTGATCAGCTTGCCGGCGATGCGCTGGCCCTCGGCTCGGCTCTCGGGCGTGGCGCCATACCCACGGGCATCGAGCCAGGCGAACACGGCATCGCGCACCTCCGGCAGCGTCAGCACCCCGTGGCGGATCCAGGGGGAGAGGCCGGTGATAGCCCCATCCAGGTGGTTGCGGCTGGCGCCGTAACGGGGCGGATCGATCGCCGCCAGGGCCGCCTCGGCCGCGGTGCGGCCGCCACGGAAACGGGTTGGGGGAGAATCCTGCGATTGCACAGCGGCGCCCGGCGGCGTTCCTCCCCATGCTTCTCGATCTGCGCGGCAAGAAGGCCCTGGTGACGGGCATTGCCAACAACAAGTCGATCGCCTGGGGGATCGCCCAGCAGCTGCATGCCGCCGGCGCCGAGCTGGGCGTGACCTACCTGCCCGATGAGAAGGGCCGCTTCGAGGCCAAGGTGCGCGACCTCACCGCGCCGCTGGCCCCCACCCTGTTTGAGCCCCTCAACGTGCAGGACCCGGCCCAGATCGAAGCCGTGTTCACCAGGGTGAAGGAGCAGTGGGGCTCGATCGACGTGCTCGTGCACTGCCTGGCCTTCGCCGGCAAGGAGGAGCTGATCGGCGATTACTCCAACATCTCCCCCGAGGGTTTCGCCCGGGCCCTGGAGGTGAGCGCCTACTCGCTGGCGCCCCTCTGCCGCTACGCCAAGCCCCTGTTCAACGAGGGTGCCAGCGTGATCACCCTCAGCTACCTCGGCGCTGAGCGGGCCATCCCCAACTACAACGTGATGGGCGTGGCCAAGGCGGCCCTCGAGGCCTCGGTGCGCTATCTGGCCGCCGAGCTGGGCGGCGAGAAGCAGGTGCGCGTGAACGCCATCAGCGCCGGCCCGATCCGCACCCTGGCCAGCTCCGCCATTGGCGGCATCCTCGACATGATCCACAACGTGGAGGAGAAGGCCCCCCTGCACCGCACCGTGACCCAGGAGGAGGTGGGCAGCACAGCCGCCTTCCTGGCCAGCCCGTTGGCTTCCGGCATCACCGGCCAGGTGATCTACGTGGACGCCGGCTACTGCATCACCGGCATGTGAGCTGATGCTGCGCGCGCAGGGTCGATGCGGGGCGCTGCGGCTGCTGGCGGCCCTGTTGGGCAGGCTCTGGCCTGATCTGGCCTTGGCCCTTGTGATCGCCGGACTCTCGGTGTTCCTGGGCCCAGCCCTCAGCCGCAGGCTCACCCCCGATCTGGTGCTGCCGCTGCTGGGTATCGCCGCATCGGTGCTGATCGGCTTTCGCTTCAGCCAGGCCTATGCCCGCTGGTGGGAGGCCCGCACCCTCTGGGGCCAGCTTCGCAATGCCTCCCGGGCCTGGACAACGGCGCTGTTGGCCCTGGCGGTGGAGCCGCTGCAGCCACTGCTGGAGCGGCAGGTGCTGCTGGTGTGGAGCCTGGTGGCTGAGCTGCGGCCATCCGTGCCCTGCCCGGTGGCGCTGACGCTGCCTCTGGAGCAGCTGCGCCAGAGCTTTCCTGGGGAGGGTGGCAGCCAGCTGCTGCTGGATGCCCAGGCCCGTGCGGTTGCCGTGGCCTACGGCGATGGCCAGCTGGAGCCCACGGGGCGAGGGGTGCTCAGTGAGCGGCTGCGCGATATCGGCAATGCCATCGGCGGTTTGGAGCGCATCCGGGCCCAGCCTTTCCCGGCGGCGATGGCCCTGTTCAGCCGCCTGGTGGTGTGGCTATTCGCCTGGCTGATGTTTCTGCGTCTGGAAGCGGCTCCGACTACGCCCACCATTGGCAACGCCGTGGCCTTTGCGCTGATGGCTGGCTACATCTCGGCGGAACGGTTGGCGTCTTATCTGGATCAACCGCTCGCCGATCCCCTGCTGGGCTTGCCGCAGCACCACATCGCCGCAGCCATCAGCCGCGACCTGCTCGGACCAACCCATCCCCTGGCCCAGCCGCCCCAGCCCGCTTCCGCCACGGTGTGGACCTGAGGCAGCTGCTCTCGGGCTTCGGCATGATCGGGATGATTCCGATCCGGCGGCGTCCGGACCCTCAGACTCCATGCGCACCGGCACGATCCACCGCGTTACCGGCGAAACCGATGTGCACGTGACCCTCGGGCTCGATG